>Ga0153999_1000042_pt1 | contig 77602 bp, 81 predicted proteins | sample TSNC083MetaG_FD_104675 | JGI IMG/M metagenome (GOLD analysis project Ga0153999, IMG submission 104675) | Attine ant fungus gardens microbial communities from North Carolina, USA - TSNC083 MetaG | ecosystem: Host-associated > Fungi > Mycelium > Unclassified | place: USA: North Carolina, Lumber...
CTTAACGAAAGAGGACAGCATCACATGGGACGTGGGAAATCAACTCCGCAAGATGAAGCAATGCGAACAATAGTTTCTTCTAATATAAAAAAATATTTAGATATAAAAAAGAAGAAAGCAGTTGACTTACAAAAGAATACAGGTATATCTCAAAGCTCAATTAGTGAATATATAAATGGTAAATCCCTACCTAATCCTGGTAATCTTCAAAAAATAGCTGATTTCTTCGGTGTTCTTAGAGAGGATATTGACCCTAGACATTCTGAGGATTGGGAAGAACCTGAAGAATTGCCAGACATTATCCAACGAATAACTGATATATCTATGCAACTTGAAGAACCAAGACAAAAAGTCGTTCTTAATACTGCTTCTTCTCAATTGAAAGAGCAAGAAAAGGAAAATGCTAAGGTTGTATCTCTTAGAACTGAAAAACAAAAGCAAGGTATTGACCTTGCCGATTTAGTAGATGAAAGTAAAGTTGATTGGGATAAGTGGGTTTCATTTGATGGTAAGCCATTAACTGATGAAGTTAAGGAAGCTATGAAACAAGTCCTTGGAAAGCAATTAGAAGACAAATAAGGAGGTTTCTATGAGCAGACAGGAGCTTTTAGACTACCTTCTCAAGGAAATTGAAAAATGTGGATTTGAGGTTGTTGATGTGGAGTTCTTTCCAGTTCCCGCAGCAGTCAATGTTGACAACAAGATAATGATTTACAACTCTAAAGAAGCGTCTCCTTTTGAGATTGCTCATGAACTGATACATATCCTAAATAAAGATAATCATCGTGGAGACTACTTTGACTCTACTAATCCTCAAGAAATTATAGCAAATCGTGAAGCAATTCTCCTTCTGTGGGAAATATTTGAAGCTAACGGGGGAAACTACGAATATTTCAATGTGTTTGTAAATACAACTGACGCACCTTTTGAGCTAGCTGAATCAATCATCAAAAATGAATATTTAGAAATGCATGAAGCTATCACTGAAATATTTGAAAATGAAATAAAAGTCAGTATTAATAAGCAAGAGATGCATGATTATATTGTAGATTATATTAGCTATTTTGATGTGATTGAATCTGTTAATATTTATCAATTTCTGGATTGTTATCATCTAAGCCATAATTTCTATAATATGGCAGAAATAGAGTTCCAGCAATTATTAAGTACTGTTTAATTTTAGGAAAAACTATGAAATTTGGAATGAGAAAGCCTAGCAAAAGTTTTAAAGATAGAACAACTGCAAAATATAAACGTAAAATAAAAAAGCACTTATTCCTGGATATGAAAAAAAGGCATGGGTTGGATTAAAAATCCAAAAAAAGTCAGCATATAATAAAGTTAACTTTGTTACTTTGGGACTTATTTTAATAAAACTAACGAGCAATAGCCAGATTCTCAATTTGCTTCAAAAAAGAAATTGCTGCTGGACTAGTTTGGTAAATTTTAATCAAAAAATCCACCCTATCTTTGGACGGACCTGGGTGTATTAAATATCAAATACAGTATAAACACTTCAAAAGAAGAGCTTTTACTGTACTCAATTTCATCAAGAAAGTGAGTAAAAATAACCAATCGCAAGATTTATTAAACGTGGTAAAGTCTGGCAATATGAAATTTCAGTAAAAGACTCTTAACAGAAAAGTATAAAAAATACCTAAATCAGGTTTGGTTACAAAAAAGGATGCTCAAGTTGCTGCAAGTGATATCGAAATAAAACTTTTTAATGGTTTTAAAATCGGAGATGATAATATTTTACTATATAAATATTTCGACAATTATATCGAAGTATTTAAAAAAGATAAAATAACAACACAAACTTTCAATAAATAGCTCTAAAAATTTTTAAAAATACTTTCCTAAAGAGACTTTGAAAACTTTGACAAAAACAAGATATCAAAAGTACTTGAATGAGTACGCTAAAACACACGCTGACCGCTCTGTTCGTCAATTTAATACCATTTAAAGGGCTGCAGTACAAAATTCCTTAGACGAGCGAATGATAGCTACTGATTTTATAAAGAAAGCTGCAGTAAAAGGCCAAGGTGCTAAAAAGTCCGAAGAAGAAAAATATATCAACTTTGCTGACTTCGTGAAGCTATTAAATCTTTCAAGTGAAAAAATTGACTCGTTTTATAGTACAAGGTTGATGATATATATATTTCTGGAACTACTGGTATGAGGTTTGGGGAACTAATAGGTTTAAAATAGAATGAGGTTAATTTTGAAAACGAAATAATCAATATCAAGCTTGAGTATAATTATGTCACAAAAACATTCACAGAACCCAAAGGCTATAAACTAGGAAAATAACTATAAATTCAAAAACAGCAAAAGTATTATCAGAGTTGAAAGCTAATCAAACAAAGCATGATTTAGATAATCCACATAATCTAGTGTTTTTTAACCCAACTAATGGTATAGCCTCAAACAATGTAGCAAACAACGTATTAAGAAGAGTGCAAATGAAACTTGATATTTCTCCAGCTATTACCTTGCATGGATTAAGGCACACACAGTTCTGTTCTACTCATGACAGGTATTAATATCTTAGCTGTATCGAAAAGACTAGAATACGCAAGTGTTGATATAATGCTAGGTGTATATGCTCACTTACTTAAAGAATTAGAAGATCAAGAATGACAAAATCATATAATAGTTAAATATGATTTGGCACAAAAAAAATATAAACCGCTCAACCGAGCGGTTTATTTACTTAATTAAATGCGTCCGGAGGGAATCGAACCCCCATCTCAAGAACCGGAATCTTACGTGATATCCATTACACTACGGACGCGCTACAATCACTTTATTCTACCTAATTTCAAAAAAAATTGCAAGAAGAAGCTTGCTATAATAAAAAAGCTATCCATCAATAGCTTTCTATTTTTACTTTATTTACCTGCTTTAATGGCTGATAAAATCTGAGTTCTTAAACTTTCTGCTCCTTCAGCTCCGCTTGGAAGGAAAATGGTTGAATTTCCACCTGCAGCAAATTGATTCAAGGTATCTAAATATTGGTTAGTTAACAAAATCGCCATAATTTGTTCTTCATCAAGCGCCACACCAAGCTTTTTGATTTCGGTAATTTGTTGAGCCAAACCGTCAACAATAGCCTTACGTTGTTCAGCAATCCCTACCCCATGCAGACGGTCTTTTTCAGCTTCTGCTTCAGCGGCAGTTACAACTTGAATTTTATTAGCATTTGCCAACATTTGGCTGGCATCTTGTTTACGTTGTGCCGCATTGATTTCATTCATAGATTGCTTAACTTCAGCATCAGGTTCTACTTTAGTAATCAATGTTTTTACGATAATATAACCGTAAGTTTGCATTTCTTCAGCAACTGTTTTTTGAACTTCAAGAGCGATTTCATCTTTTTTCTCAAAAACATCATCCAAAGTCAATTTTGGCACTGCTGAACGAAGGGCATCTTCAATATAAGCCTTAATTTGTTCACCTGGATTCATTAGCTTATAGTATGCATCTTTGATGGATTGTTCGTTTACTCGATATTGCGTTGCAATATTCATCGTAACAAAAACATTATCCGCAGTTTTAGTTTCAACTGTCATCTCTGTTTGTAATAAGCGCAATTGAACTCGAGCAGCAATCCGATCAATTCCCCAAGGAAGTTTCAAATGAAAACCGGGGTTTGCAGTAAATTGATACTTCCCAAAACGTTCAACAATTGCAACGGTTTGTTGTTTAACAACAAATACAATTGTACTCAAACTAAAGATTAAAATGAGTAGGATAATTGCTAAAACAACGAGTGGAATAAAAATCATAAAAGTTCCTCCTTATATTTGACCAAAAGTTACTGACAGCATCGCCAGTAATCGTTTTCACATAGTCTATCACTTATCAAAGAGAAATGCAATTTTTTTTGATAGTTTATTAACTAACGATTAAAAACCTTTTGTAATATAGATAAAGTGTTTACGTCCGTCACGCCCAAAGCATAAAGGACTTAAGAAGCCAATTTCTTCGGCTTGTTCTAATAAATCTTCAATATTATAGCCGGCTAAGCGAATATATTCCCCATTTTCTGCTTGTTCTGTTAATGCTGTTAGGTCTTTCACTTTCTCAAATTCACTTTGAAATTGAGCAGGTTTCATTGTCAATTTTCCGTCTTCTTCCACTAATAGATAATGCGGGAAAATCTGTGCAATTTCAAACATCAATTCGGCTGTCACTTTTACCGGAAATTCACTGAAAATAATTGCTTCTTCTGCGTCATTTTTATATGAAAAACCAAATGATTTTCCAGAAAGATTGAGTCGAATAAATCTGAAATTTTCATAACCATTTTTTCCTTCAAGTTGAAAATCTGGATTTTCTTCAAAAATATCAAAAGCTTTAGAAAGTTCAAAGAAATAATCTGTTGCATCTTTCGGTGAGCGTTTTTGATAAAGTTCAGCAAAATAAGCATTTAAAACTGATGCTGGTGGAGTCACCAAAAGTCTTTTATCTTTTACATCGGTTAAGGTAGCTAATCTATTTTCTAAAAAGATATGGTCTTGAGCCATGAAGCCACCATATTTCATTCCCAAATCAATCCATTTTTTATCAGTCATTTTTTCTCTCCATTTTTAATAAAATTTACTTATAAAGTCCTTTTTTCAATCTTTTTCATTATAACATTTTTAAGAAAATGCGTCAGTTCAAAAACTGAGTGACTTTATCAAAAATTGGTTCAGGATAATTTTTTGAAAAAACATCTTCAAATTCGACAGACATTCTATTTTTAAACCAAGTCAATTGTCGCTTGGCATAGCGTCTTGAATTTCTTTTGACCAACTCAACAGCTTCTTCCAAACTAATGTCCCCTGAAAAATAAGGGAAAAATTCTTTATAACCAATCCCTTTTGCCGCTTGAACTTCTGGTGCTTGCTCATACAAAGTTCTAGCTTCATCTAATAAGCCCTCACGCATCATTTGATCAACCCGTTGATTAATTCGATCATAAAGCACTTTTCTGTCAGCATTTAATCCAATAAGCAAAAAATCATAATCAGAACCCAAATTTTCATCTTGAGAGCCGAAAGTTTGCAGCTCCAAAAAACGAATCGCCCGTCTACGATTTAACTCAGGAATTTCTGGATTTATTTTAATCACTTTTGCAAACAATTTTTCATCAGATAAAAGAGATAATTCTTCACGAAGTTTCATCATCTCCTCATGATTTTCCTGTCCGCCAAGATGATAGCCTTCGATAAGAGATTGAATATATAAGCCAGTTCCTCCAACGATAATTGGCACTTTTCCTTGGTCAAGAATTTCTTTAATTAATTGATTAGCTTCAATGACAAAATCATGAACCGAAAAATTTTCTGTCCATTTACGTACATCAATCAAATGATGAGGAACTTGAGCTTGTTCAGCCATAGTCACCTTAGCAGTTCCAATGTCTAATCCTTGATAAACTTGCTGAGAATCACCAGAAATAATTTCACCATTAAATTTGATTGCTAAATCAATGCCAAGTGCTGTTTTCCCCACAGCTGTAGGCCCGACAACCACTAAAACTTTATTATTTTTCATTTATTTTTTATGACTCACTCTCACCATTTTCATTCTCTATTATTTCAGAAATAGCCTGTAAATTCAAGCACTGACAAGAAAAAATTACTGACAGCTCAATTTCTGTCAGTAATTTTTATTCTATTATTCTTAAAGTTTTTATGCAGCAAAAACTTTTTGATAAATTCTTTTTCCACGATTCATTAAAGATTTCCGATAATCTTCACGTCCCACAATCAGAGTCATTTTACTAAAGATATAGCATGAAAGTAGTGTGACCGCAAAGTTAGGAAGTGACAAGAATGTTAATAAGGAAACACTCAAAACGACCACATCGACCATAAACAAAACCTTGTCAATTTTAAAGTTCCATTGCTCCTCCAAAATTCGGCTCAATAAGATTGATCCTCCAAATGTTCCTTCAGAAATAATAACTAATCCTGCCCCGAATCCTGAAAGAAGTCCATCGAAAATTCCAGCAAAAATAACATGTGAGAATTGGAAACCAGTAACTCCTAATGCTTCATAAATCATTAACCAACCACTCATGGCAAGCGCTCCAGGAATGCTCAGTAGTAAAATTCTCCGCGGAAGCGAACGTCCTCCGAAAATGAAAAGTGGTACATTTACCAAAAAGAAAGTCAAGGCTGGGTTGATGCCAAAAACAAAATCCATAAGTACAGAAAAACCAGCGACACCATTACTTGCTAGACGATTAGGGATGACGAATAACTGAACTGAGAGTACATAAAGTCCGACACCTAAAATAAGTATGAGTAAGTCCCTCATAAACTTTTTGTCAATTTTTACACCTATAATTGTCATATTTCTTACCTTCTTTCTTTATCATTTATTTATTACAACTGCTACTAATATATCACATGCACCTAATCTTAACCTTAACCAGTTAATTATTAAAGAGTCTTTCTTTTTAAAATGTGCTTCGTTAGCGTTTTCACATTTTTTGATTTATAATGAAGGTAGAGCAATTTTTAAATAAAATATAAAGGAGTCCACTAAATGAAAAACAAATTTATCCAAGGCTATCTCATTGGAAAATCTGTCGAAATTCTTGTTGCAGGTACAGCCCTGTTAATTGCCAAGAAAAAAGGTTATCTTCCTTCTGCTGACAAGGCCGAATTTATCGCTCAAAAACGAAAAGAAGCCGCTAGAAAACGACTTGCTCGTTAAAAATTTTACTGACAGAAATAAAAACTTACTGACAGAAATTTTGTCAGTAAGTTTTTTTATATTCTTTAATGAGTTGCTGAAGCTTTTGCTTCATCCACCTGTTCCAATCGTTCATGAATTTCCAAATTACGTACATCTGAAAGAACCAAGGGAACTGTTTCAACAGTTACTTCCGAGAATTGAAGACCAAACCAACGAATTGGGGAAGCCGTAATTCTCTTGATTTGTGCTTTAGTTTGAAGAACAAAACGCTCGAAACCTGGCATTTGACGTGCATTCATTAGCTTTTCTTCAACAACGACAAAGCGGAAATCTCCAACTTTACGTCCTGGAGTGATACTGTAATGTTGATGCTGACGTGGCAAACGTCCTGATTCCATCAAATCCGTCACAATTGTTCTTAAATAACGCGGAACTTCTTGACGCATACGGAATCCAAGATAGAGATTCACACGAACAATAAAGTCAGTATCCATCATGTCTACTTTATACTCAGAAGTATAAGGCTCGTCAGTAACTTTTACATTTACAAACCAATAACATTCTGCACGTTTTGGTCGTTTATCCAAGATTGAATATAAGATTGAACGGTCAATCCATTCATGGTCCATTTTGCTTGTTAAATAAACCACATTTGTTTGATATAAATCATAAGATTCATCATGACGCAAAGCATTAAGTTGATTTTTATACTCATTAATATTCAATGATTTGATATATTTCATGACAATCTTGTGTGACTTGTTCCAGATGAACATCACGAAGATAATTGCCAAGGCAATCAGAACTACAATATATGCTCCGTTGATAAATTGGACAAGAGAAGCAGCAAAGAATGAGCCTTCAATACAAAAGAGACCGATAGAAATAATTGCAATGGCAATTTTTGGCGTTCCTTTTTGAATTAAGAAATAAGTCAAAAGTGTTGTTGTCATCAACATAGTGATGGTAATGGCCAAGCTATAAGCGGCTTCCATATGTTCTGAAGTTTTAAAATACAAAACAAAGAATGAAGTCGTTACCCAAAGAGCAAAGTTAACTGCTGGGATATAAAGTTGTCCCAAAGTTTGCCCTGGATAATAAATTTTGAACAATGGCAAAAGTTTCAAACGAATCGCTTCAGACACCAAAGTAAATGAACCCGAAATCAGTGCTTGAGAGGCGATAATCGCCGCCAATGTTGATAAGATAACGACATAAATAACCATATTATCAGGTAAAACAGCAAAGAAAGGATTAAGTTTTTCAATGTGTTCACCACGGTGAGCTAAAAGCCAAGCTCCTTGTCCACAGTAAGATAAGATAATACAAATCTTAACAAATGGCCAGCTGACATAAATATTTCCACGCCCAACGTGTCCTAAGTCAGAATAAAGTGCCTCTGCCCCTGTCGTTACCAAGAAAATAGAACCCAAGATAAAGAAACCAGCTTTATTTTCTGGACTAAACAATAAGTGAATCGCATAATATGGATTAATTGCTTTTAAAATTGATAAGTCAAGAAAAGAATTAATCAATCCACTTACACCCAAAAAGCCAAACCAGATAAACATAATTGGTCCAAATAAACGACCAACCAAACTTGCTCCAAACCTCTGAATCAAAAAGAGAAAGGCAAGGATTATCAAAGTTGTTACCATGACTGCCGTCTGATTTGAGTAAACATGTGTTACTCCTCTTAAACCCTCGATGGCTGACGTGACCGTCACCGCAGGAGTCAATGCTCCATCCGCTAATAATGTCGCCCCACCAATCATTGCTGGAATAATCAGCCATTTTCTCATCCGTCTCACAAGGGTAAAGAGTGAAAAGATTCCCCCCTCATGATGGTTATCTGCTTTCAAAGCAATCAGAACATATTTAACAGTTGTAATCAATGTTAAAGTCCAAATTACAAGAGAAACAGCCCCCAAAATAAAGCTTTCAGAAAGATTTGCTAATCCTCCCTGTCCTCGAACAATGGCCTGCATGGCATAAAGTGGACTTGTTCCGATATCACCGTAAACAATCCCTAATGCAATCAGGAACCCTGCAGATGTCGCTTTATTAAACGACCGATTATGTAAGTGTACTTGACCCACTTTTGTAACTCCTCAACTTTCTTCAACGAAAATAGTCAAATAAAATAAAACGAAGCGTAGCTCGTTTTTTAATAGCTTTATTATAGCAGATTATCCCCTGTTTATTCAAAAAAAACTGCGGGAAATTATATTTATTTATTTCTCACAGTTTTATATATAATACAGTAATCATCACAAAAGCGATGATAGCAACAGTAAGCTATCTTTTGATTGCTTTTATTTTATTATGATTCTCCTTGATTTTCTTCTGAAATTCGTTCGTGAATTTCCAAATTTTTAACATCCGAGAGAACCAAAGGAACAGTTTCAACCGTCACTTCTGAAAAGTGAAGACCAAACCAACGTGCTGGCGAAGCTGTAATTTTTTTAATTTGCTCTTTTGTTTGAAGAACAAATCGTTCAAAGCCAGGCATTTGTCTTGCATTAATTAGTTTTTCTTCTAAAATAATAAAACGGAAATCTCCAACTTTTCGTCCTGGTGTAATACTATAAGTTTGATTTTGTTGTGGTAATCGTCCTGACTCCATCAAGTTGGTCACAATCGTCCGTAAATACCGAGGAATTTCTTGACGCATATGAAAACCGAGATATAGATTAACACAGACAATAAAATCAGTTCCTAGCATATCCACTTCGTATTCAGAAGTATAAGGCTCATCTGTAACATTAACCTTCACAAACCAGTAAACTTTAGCTTTTTTAGGACGCTTATCCAAAATAGAATACAAGATTGAACGGTCAATCCATTCTTTATCCATTTTAGCCGTTAAATAAACGACATTCGTATGATAAAGGTCGTAAGTTTCATCTTTGCGGAGTTTATCCATTTGTTCTTTATAATCATTAAGATTTGAAGAATTAAGATATTTATAAAAAAGCTGATCAGATTTATGCCAGATTGCCATAACAAATAGAATCATGGCAGCAATAATCACAACGACATAACCGCCATGCATAAATTTTACAGCGGAAGCTGCAAAAAACAAGCCTTCAATAAAGATAAAAACGGTGAAAAATAGGCCAACCAATACTTTTTTAACTTTTTGATAGTGACTTAAATAGACAGTTAACAATGTTGTTGTCATAAGCATGGTTACTGTGATTGCTAAACCATAAGCCGCTTCCATGTGAGCAGAACTTTGGAAATAGACAACAATAAAACTCGCTGCCAACCAGAGTCCCAAATTTACGGCTGGAATATATAATTGTCCGAAAGTTTCTCCTGGATAAAAAATTCTTAATCGAGGAAGGAGTTTAAGACGAATAGCTTCTGACACAAGAGTAAATGAACCAGAAATCAATGCCTGTGAGGCAATAATTGCCGCCAAGGTTGCTAAAATTACTGAAAAAATGATTAAATTTTGAGGAAGGACAGCAAAAAATGGATTGATATCTCCTAATGATTTTCCGCGATTTTGTAAAAGCCAAGCCCCTTGCCCACAATAGGATAGGATGATACAAACTTTAACAAAAGGCCAACTGACATGAATATTTCCCCGACCAACATGTCCTAAATCGGAATAAAGAGCTTCTGCGCCCGTCGTTGCCAGAAAGACTGAACCTAAAACAAAAATTCCAGCTTTATTTTCTGGGCTTAAAAGTAAATGAATTGCCCAATAAGGATTAATTGCTTGAAGAACAGAAAAATCACCAAAGAGATTAATCAAACCCGTAATTCCAAGAAAACTAAACCAAATAAACATGACTGGTCCAAACACTTTACCAACGATTGAAGTTCCAAATCGTTGAATTAAAAATAAGACCGCTAAAATCGCTAAAGTAATAATAACAATCGGTAATTGCTGCTGACCAAAAGCTTCATGAAAAGCTGGAATTGACCTCAAGCCTTCTATTGCTGACGTAACCGTTACGGCAGGTGTTAAGGCTCCGTCAGAAAGCAAAGCAGCACCACCAATCATTGCCGGAATAATTAACCATTTTGCATATTTGCGAACGAGAGTAAATAATGAAAAAATTCCGCCTTCATGATTATTATCCGCTTTTAAAGCAATCCACACATATTTGACTGTTGTAATTAATGTCAGCGTCCAGATAATGAGCGAAAGTGCCCCAATAATTGACGTTTCTGAGATTCGCTCAAGCCCCCCTTGGCCTTGGACAATTGATTCCATTGTGTAAAGAGGGCTCGTTCCGATGTCGCCATAAACAATTCCCATTGCGATGATGAAACCGGCACCTGTTGCTTTATTAAATGAGCGATTAGATTCATAACCCATTCTAATTTCCTCAACTTTCTCTAGTTCCATAAAATTTATCAAAGTAAATAATTCACATTTGATTACCTAAATCATATAACAATTTCTTGATTTTTTGTTAAAAAATGGTCTAAAGAATACTGCAAAATTTATAAGAAAAAAAGCTAGAAAATTCTAGCTTTTAATTAATTATTTTTCAACTTAATCTTCCGTGTACCAGTCGTAGTGGAAGATTCCAGCTTTGTCTGTACGTTCATAAGTGTGAGCACCGAAGTAATCACGTTGGGCTTGAATCAAGTTAGCTGGAAGATTTTCAGAACGATAGCTATCGTAGTAGCTAATTGCTGATGTGAATGTTGGAATTGGAATTCCTGCTTGAACAGCAAGTGAAACTACATCACGAACAGCTTCTTGATAACGTTTTGTGATGTCTACAAAGTAGTCATCAAGCAAGAGGTTTTCAAGTTCGCTATCTTTGTCGAAAGCATCAGTAATATTTTGGAGGAATTCTGCACGAATGATACATCCAGCACGCCAAATTTGTGCAATTGTACCGTAAGGCAAGTCCCAATCAAATTCTTCAGAAGCTTTACGAAGTTGAGCAAATCCTTGAGCATAACTCATAATTTTTGAGAAATATAGCGCTTTGCGGATTTTTTCAATGACTTCTTTTTTATCGCCTGAGAAATTAACCGCTGGTCCAGATAAAACTTTGCTTGCTTTAACACGTTCATCTTTATAAGTTGAAATGTAACGAGCAAATACTGATTCTGTAATCAATGGAAGTGGTACACCAAGGTCAAGGGCAGACTCTGAAGTCCATTTACCAGTTCCTTTGTTTCCTGCTTTATCAAGAATTTTATCAACGATGTAGCCTTCGCCTTCATCATCTTTACGTTTCAATACTTCTTTAGTGATTTCAATGAGGTAGCTATCAAGTTCGCCTTCATTCCATTCTTCAAAAATGGCTTGAATTTCTGCATTGCTAAGACCAAGAACACGTTTCAACAAATCATAAGATTCAGCAATCAATTGCATATCGCCGTACTCAATTCCGTTGTGAACCATTTTAACGTAATGTCCAGCACCGTTTGCTCCCATGTAAGCCACACATGGTTTACCATCTTGAGGAGCTTTAGCTGCGATTTGTTCAAAAATTGGTGCAACCAAATCGTAGGCTTCTTTTTGACCACCAGGCATCATTGATGGGCCTAAAAGCGCACCTTTTTCACCACCAGAAACTCCTGTACCGATGAAGTTAATACCTGAGTCTGCAAGTTCAGCATTACGACGCATTGTGTCTGGGAAATGAGTATTTCCACCATCAATCAAGATATCGCCTTTATCCAAGAGTGGTAAAAGTGATTTAATTGTCGCATCTGTCGCTGCTCCTGCTTGAACCATGAGCATGATACGACGTGGTTTTTCAAGACTTCCAACAAATTCTTCAAGTGTTTTAGTGAGAACAAGATTCTTATCTTGATGTTCTTTATAAACTTCTTCAGTTTTTGAAGTCGTACGGTTGTAAATTGCAACGGTATAACCACGTGACTCTACGTTGAGTGCAAGGTTTTTCCCCATTACAGCCATTCCGACAACACCAAAGTTTGCTTGTGCCATTTGAAATCCTCCAGAGTATTTCTTTATATTCTATACTATAATAGTATAACGCAATTTATTTCCAATTACCATAGTTAAGTATGTAAATATTTTACATGACAAAAAAATCTGCCTTAAAGACAGATTTTAAATTTTATTCTTTTTCGTCAGGAAAATTTGTTAATTCTTTGGCTTTGTCAGCAATTTTTTTCGCTTCTTCAGCAAGAGACTCAGTATCAATATCTTCTTTCACTTCATCTTTGGCATCACTGAACTTAGCCACAACTTCTGCGGCTTCTTCTGAGATGTCTGATTCATTTTCATCAAAGAGTTCTTCTCCACTGTCTTTCATTGAATTAATTTTTTCAACGACAGCATCTTTAGTATCATTGAAGAAATCAACAACTGAATCTTTAGACAGTTCACCTGAGTCAACTTTTTCCATAATTAAATCACGTTTTGAAAGCAAAAATTCTTTGGCCTTGTCAGCTGAAATTTCACCTGAATCAAATTTTTCTTTGATCTCATTAAATTTTTCAGCTGAGAAATCAAGAGCAGTATCTCTCATTCCAGTCAATGTTTCTTGAGGGTTTTCTTTTAAATCATCATAAATTTTTCCAGCCACTTCGCGGAGTTCGCTTCCTTTTTTAGGAGCTAAAAATAGAGCAGCTGCGGCACCAACTAAAGCACCAACTAGAAATCCTGTTTTTTTTGACATCGGTTAAGTCCTTTCTTTCGTAAGCAAGTTTAATTTACTTTTACACCCGCTTCAGTTTTATCTTTTTTAACAAAGAATTTTTTGGCTGTTTTTGCCAAAACGACTGCTGAAGCTGAAGTTGTTTTTCGTTTTGTTGAACCTCTATTAAGACGCGTCACAAGTTTACGACTCGAAGCATTGATGTCTGAAACACTTTCAGACAAGTCAGCAACCGCTGTAAATAAAGGGTCAATCGTGGCGACTTTCCCATTAACATCATCAAGCAAGGTATTGGCTTTAGTCATTATGCCATCAGCTTGATGAAGTAAGACATCTACATCGCTAGAAACTAATTTAACCGTACGGTTGGCTTCTTCAACAACCTTAGAAACTTTATGTAATACAATAACTAAGAAGACCACCAATACAGCAAATGCTATCGCGATAATCAATAATGCAATATTTCCCACGTTTCCTCCTCTTTATTCGGGTATAAAATCAGCACCCATTTTTTCAATCTTCTTTCATTTTGATGAAAGCGATTCTATTTGACTTCATTATAACAAATTGTTTCGCTATTTTCTAATATAACTTACATTTTTTTATGACAAGAAGTCTATCCTTCAGGATAGACTTCTTAATTTTTTTTCATTCTGCGATAAATAAAGAGAACAAGTCCTACAATTACTAATAAAACTGAAAGCCATTGTGACACACGAGCAGGTCCTAACATTAGGCTATCTGTTCGCATTCCTTCAACAATAAAACGAACGGCTCCATACCAGACGAGGTAGAAACTAAAAATATCCCCACGTTTTAAGCCTTTAATTCGATGTCTAAAGACCATGACCAGAATAAAACCGCTTAGTGTACCAATACTTTCAAATAGGAAGGTAGGCATTCGATAATGACCATCAATAAACATTTGATTTCTAATAAAAGCAGGTAGCCAGTCTAAATTTGAAACAATTTTTCCATAGGCTTCTTGATTGACAAAATTCCCCCAACGTCCCATTGCCTGAGCGAGAAAAACACCCGGGATAGTAATATCAAGCAAATCTAGCGGATGAATCATTCGATAGTAGCTAAAGACAAAGAGGACAATTGCTCCAGCGATTAAACTTCCATAGATGGCTCCGCCACCATCCCACATGGCAATGATTTGTGAAGGATGTTGACTATAGTAAGACCATTGGAAAATGACATAATAAAGTCTCGCTCCAACGATTCCTAAAGGAAAAGCAAATAGAACAAAATCAATAATATCATCAGTTTTTATATTACGCTTTGGGGCTTCTTTACATGCGAGCCAAACGGCTAATGCGGCACCGCCCACAATAAAAATAGCATACCAGTGAATGGCTAGCGGCCCTAATTGGAGTGCAATCTTATTTAAAGCTAAAAAGGGAAATAGATTATTCATATTTTTTATCAGTTTTCTAAATTTACTGACAGAATTTTCGGTCAGTAATTTCTAAGTTTTATCTTATGATTCTTTATTATGACTGATTAAATCAGTGAGACGGTCTTCAAAAGTTTTTGTTGCATCAAAGCCCATTTGCTTAGCTCTAAAATTCATAACCGCAGCTTCAACAATTACTGACACATTCCGCCCAGTTTTTACAGGAATGCGGGTTTGTGGGACTTCAACATCAGAAAATTCAACAATAGTCGGTGCATTTCCCAAACGGTCAAAAGCTTTTTCCTTATCGTAGTATTCTAAATATATAGCCATATCAATATCCGTTGAATCTTTAACAGCACCAGCACCAAAAAGACTCATCACGTCAATAATCCCAACGCCACGAATTTCAATCATATTGCGCAAAATTTCTGCGGGTTCCCCAGAAAGTGTGAATGCATCCCGTTGAAAAACATCTACACGGTCATCAGCAACTAATCGGTGGCCACGTTTGACTAACTCAAGACCAGTTTCTGATTTACCAATCCCACTAGCCCCTTGAATAAGAACGCCGACCCCAAAAATATCCATCAAAACACCATGAACAGTCGTTCTTTCAGCTAAACGTTCATCAAGAAATGAGGTCAATACTGAGTTCAATCGGCTGGTTGCTTCACGCGATTGAAGTAAAACAATGTCAGACTTTTTAGCTGCTGCCACCATTTCACTAGGAATTTCTAAATTACGTGCAACAATAACAACCGGTGTTTCTTTGGCCATGACTTTTTTCAAGAGGTCATAACGATTATCTCCAACTACAGTCATCATATATGACCATTCTTTCATCCCAAAAAGTTGAATTCGTTCGGGTGTGAAATAATCAAAATACCCAGCCATTTCTAAACCTGGGCGCATAATTTCTGAAGTTGTAATTTCTTTTTGTAATGCTGTTTCTGTTGAGTAAATCACATGAAAATGAATTTTGTCAAGTAAATCTTGAACTGAAACCGCCATTGTAAGTCTCCCCTATTATTTCATAAATAAGAACAACTGACAGAGAATATTTTTTCGTCATAAAACTTTGTCAGTACTTTTATAATAAAAATTGTGATAAAAATCACATTTTCATATCACGTATAAATTTATCCAAGCGATAAGCAAGGAAGATTCGGCGTACTAAAAGAAAGCCGAAAAACGTGGCTAAAAACCACGAAGCAGATAGGAAGGACCAGCTAAAAATCCAAGCTTCAAGTACCGTTCCAATCATAAAAGAATAAAATCGTTGTTTAGGCATGCCTCTATTATGACATTTTTAAGCCAGAAATGTCAATGGATTGTGTTGAATAATACTTAATAAAAAAGGCTTTTTATTTTCTAAAAAGCTTTTCAATTGATGATTTATTTAGCAAAGAATTTGATAATTAAAAAGATAAGTCCAGCATCAACCAATAGTCCCACATACCATGAGAAATTGAAATACCATTTTCTAGTTTTATGATGACAGAGATGCCCAGCCAAAATTGCTCCAATCCCTCCACCTAAAAGTGCTTGTGCAAGTAAAACTTTTTCAGGAATTCTCCACAGATGATGTTGGGCCTTGTACTTATCCACCGCATAAAAAACAAAAACAATAAGATTCCAAACTGCTAATAAAACTAATAAATAAAGAATCATTTTTCTCCCTTCACATCTATACTAAATATCATTAGATTTTAAATTCTTTCATTTTCTCAACTCGAAGAGCCCCTTTTTGACCACTAAAAGTCCAACGTTGTTTAAACGCCCGTCTTTCCTGAGTATTTCCCGCAATAATTTGACCAGAATTAACAGAAACAAGGTAGTCAATAGCTACAAAATAGAGGTCAACTTCAAATTGATTATCTTTTACTTCTTTATAACGCGTGATTCCATCCAAAACCACACTACGCGTGTGATTAATTTGACCTTTGTCACTCATCTTTTGGAGAATTTTTCCATGTTTTTCATATAAATTATCACCATAAGATTCGGACAAAGTTCGTAAGTCTTGTTTATCCCAAGCATCTTGAACTTTTAGAAAAATTGCTTCTATTTCTGCTGACAAAGCTGAATCATTTAATGTCTTTTCTTGAAAATAACCTCTTTTTTTAAAGGGAAGTTTAACTCTATTTCTTATAAAATAAAATCCGAGACCGGCAAGCACAATCAGCCATTTCCAAATCCTTCCTCTATTATACCTGCTCCCCATTCTAGATGTCCTAGAATTAGAAGTATAGCTATTAGAACCAGTATTACTATAATGGCTGTTAGTATTTCCACCTCCAAAATTACCGCCAGTTCTTGTACTTCTATTTCCTCCCCCTCGAAATCCTCCTGCTGTTGCAAAAGCATGAGGTGTGACTAAAACTAAGCCACTGATGAGCAATAAAATAACCACTTTCTTCATCATTTGATTCAAAAATTATTTCCTTTTCTTTGTCACTGATTTTATTATATATATTTTGTTATTATACCCTATTTCCCTTTTTATTTGAAACATCTGTTAAATTGCTACTTTTAGTGGAGTCTATTAAAAGAGTGTGATATAATTACCTCATGAAAAAACTCATGAATCTTTTTAAATCTGAAACTGTTAGATATCTCATTTTCGGAGTCCTAGCAACAGCAGTTTATGCCTTTGTCAAATGGTTAACTTGGCAAGCTTGGCATTCTGGCTGGGGTTCAGAAACTGCCGCTCAAGCTTCAAGTATTATTTTTGCATTTTTTACCAATAAACTTTTTGTTTTCAAACATGAATCATCAAACTTATTACGTGATTTCATCAATTTTACTTCAGGACGAATTGTTCTTTTACTCCTATCCATCTTTATTAACTGGTGGTTCATTGATCAACATCCTGATATTTTGATGAATCTTTTTGGACTTTCTAAAAATAATATGGTTGCTGCTCTTAACCTCGTCGTTCAAGTTTTAATTATTGTTATTAACTATCTTTATTCAAAATTCTTTGTCTTCAAAAAAGATAAAAATTTAACAGAATAACTAATTTTTTTACTGATAGAAATTATATTAGATAAAAAATTACTGACAAGATGAAAAAAATACTGACAGATTTTCTGTCAGTATTTTTTTCATTTTTATCAGTTTTCTTATTTTCTAATTTCCTTGATGAATTCAACAATTTCACCACGTCGTGTTTCAATCTTACCAACTTTTGTTTTTTGATAAACAGCATTTAATATGGCACCAATAATCAAAACGCGGGCGATGAAAATAAACCAAATCATCAGTGCAAAGACGACCAATGACCCAATCAATTTCAAGTCATCTAATCGTTGAAGAGCAAAGCTAACATATTTTGCAATCCAGTTGGTTAGAAAAACAAGAACAAAGGTTGAAAATATTGTTCCAGGCATGGTGTATCTCAATTTTCTTATTTTAACATTTGGTAGGATAAAATAAAGCATCATCAAAGATAAAAAGGTCGCTACAGCAATCGCTGGTAAAGTCATATTGTGTAACGTTCGGTAGAGATGATCATCAAAAGGAAATAAGCGATGAACTTGTTCAAGAATTAATTGTCCAAAAGTAGAGAGAACAATTGAAAAGTAAAGAAAGAGTAAAATCGCAAATCCTGCAGCTAAACCGATAATTCGACTGACAATAAAATCTCGATGATTAAAGACTTCATAAGCTTTATTCATTGACATTTGTAGAGCAGATAAGGCTCTTGAAAAGGTCCAAAACCCTGCCAAAACAGAGAGTGAAAGTAAACCTGTATTTCTTTGATTTAAGAGATTATTAATGACTGGTTCAATTCCTTTGTAAACATCACTTGGGAGTTGCTCAGACAAAAAACTCAATAAAGCTGTTGTATTGATATGTAAGAAGGGTAAAATATTTCCGACAATCAATCCTAGAGGAAAGATTGCAAGTAAAAGGTAATAAGCAACAGCAATTGAAGACAGACTCATTTCTGAACTTTTGAAAAAAGTCATAAAAGTTGTCGTTAGTTCAGCAATTTTTTGTAGAACTTTTTTCATCTTTCCTCTCATCTGTTTTTCCTTTTACTTCTTAATAAGTCCGTTCTTCGCCTTGAGAAGTCAAAATCACAGGACCATCTTTAGTGATAACAAACTGGTGTTCGTATTGACATGATAAACTTCCGTCAAGTGTAACGTAACCACGTTCACCATCATGGTCAATTTCCCAACCCCCAGTGTTAATCATTGGTTCAATGGTTAAGACCATTCCTTCGCGTAAACGAAGGCCACGTCCAGCACGTCCGTAGTGGGGCACCATTGGTTCTTCATGCATTGTTGGTCCAACGCCATGTCCTACAAGGTCACGAACGACACCATAGCCACGACTTTCAGCGTATTCTTGAATAGCTGCCCCAATATCACCAATACGGTTGCCTACTTTGGCTTGTTCAATTCCAAGATAGAGACATTCGCGGGTCACATCCATCAAGTTTTTCACTTCGTCAGAAACTTGGCCTACAGCATAAGCCCAGCAAGAGTCAGCAACGCCACCGCGGAATTCTTCTTGATATTTAACCATTGATTCAGCATCGTCAAAATTAAGTTTTGAAACATCAACAGAACCATCTTCAACCAACCCGAGAACCATGTCAACCTTAATCAAATCACCATCTTTAAGAATTTGATGACGTGGAAATGCGTGAGCCACTTCATCATTCAAACAGCAGCAAGTAGCATAAGGGAATGGATTATAATTTCCTTCATCCACTCCGATTTGTAAAGGTAAAACATTTTTTTCTTTACAAACTTTGCGGACATATTCTTCAATTTCCCACATGTCAATCCCTGGTTTAATCAACTCACGAAGCCCAATGTGGATATCTGCCAAAATTTTGCTACTACGTTCCATTTGCTCGATTTCACGTTGCGATTTTAATGTAATCAATTTATTCTTTCCTTCTAAAGTTCTGAGAAAAACTCAGTTCTTTTTATTTAAATTAATGTTTTGAAGTGACTCATACTTCATCGAAAAATAAATTTTCATTTACTGGGGTTACTGAATCCTTATAAGATAGTATTTATGACTTTATCTATAAGAATTTTCTTCGACAATCATGAGCCTTTTCAAAATTACTTTGAATGCTAATTCAACTGAACAGATTTTTTTGTAATCCAAAACAGTCTATTTAGTATAAATACACTTTATTTTACCATAAATTTCTCTATAACTAGGTGTTTTTTATATAAATTGGCAGTAAAACTTCATCTACCAATTCATTAATTTGCTTATCATTCATGGATTGACCTTCAAGGAGCATATGATAACGGGTCATCTGGAAAGGTAAAAGCTTAGCTGTTTGCCCAATTTTTTCACGCGCTTCCCCTCTTTCCTGAGCCCTTGCAAGCAAGCGTTCCATAATAATCAGATTACTTGGAAGGACATTGCCAACAGTCGATTCAAGAACATTTTTTCCTTGTGACTGCATAAATGAAACGAAGGCCAGAAATCCTTTGGGATAGAGTTTAAAATTCTCTCTCATAAAGGTTAAAAGTTCAATTAAATCTTGCCGCAAGCTCCCACTGTTAATTTCTTGGTCTATCACATTTCCTCGCCACTCAGGATTTTGTGAAATATTGAAACGGACAGCTTCAAAAATTAAGTCAAAAACATCATCCCAATAACGATAAAGTACGCTTCGTGTGGTTTTGGCTTCTTTTGCAACATTTTGAAAGGTTACTTTTTCATAGCCTTCATTTTCTAAAATATGAACTGCAGCTTTATAAATTGCTTTCTTAAGTTCATCCCCTCTTCTTCGAGAATGATTAGGTGATTTTTTTTCTTTTTCTTCAAACATAAGAGACCTCGTGTTTCTTAATTCTATTATAACATCATCTTTATCTAATACCAACAAATCAAATTAGATACAAAAAGAATCTTATTGTTGACAAAACTTATTCTTAGGTTTATAATAATTTTGTATTTAAGATACAAAATGTATGTTATTTTTAAATTATAATTCCTAAGTTTTGATAACTTAGTTTTCGCTCAGACGAAAGAAAGGATTAACATGGCAAAATCAAAAAAGAATGAAAAAGAAAAATTGCCAAAGGAATTGACGCGAAATGCTTGGATTTTAGTCGTTGGTGCTATTGCTCCAATGCTTGATTCAACCATGGTCAATATCGCAATCAACAAACTTCAAAGTGACTTACATACTTCACTAGACATGATTCAGTGGGCAATTACAGGCTACGTTCTTGCACTTGCTGTAGCCGTCCCTGTCTGTGGTTATGTTGTCAATCACATTGATGGAAAAAAAGTAATGCAGTGGTCACTCCTTAGTTTTGGACTTTTTAGCTTTTTATCTGGAATTGCTTGGAATATTGATAGTTTTATCATTTTCCGAGCTGTTCAAGGATTTTCAGCTGGTTTTATCACTTTACTGATGACAACCCTGCTAATGCAAATTACGCCTCCAGATAAACTTGGTCAATTGATGGCTGTTGTCTCAACTCCTATCATTCTTGGACCAATTATCGGGCCAGTACTTGGTGGTGCAATTGTATCTGGAGCAAATTGGCACTGGATTTTCTATGTCAATATTCCGGTAGTAATTATTGCAGTCCTCCTTAATCATTTTTATCTAAGTTCTTTCAAACCTTTCAACCCTAAAGCTAAACTAGATTGGTTTGGAACACTCCTTTTGGCTGGCGGTTCTGTGGGATTAATTTACGGAATGATGAAGGGTTCAACTAATGCTAAAAATTTTTTCAATAGTCAAATGATTACTTTTGTCAACATTGGCTTAGCCTTGTTTGTTATTTACGGAATTTATAATCGCATTCGCAAAAATAATACTGTTCTTCCGCTCAGATTTTTCAAATCTAAAAACTTCACTGCAGCGAATATTGGAATCTTTTTAGCTGGAATTGCTTCTAATGGACCTATGCTTTTACTGCCACTTTTCTTTCAAAATACAAAAGGCTTTACAGCCGTTGAAGCAGGTCTAATGTTGATTCCCCAAGGGATTGGTATGATGGTGACACGACCATTGATTGGGAAGATGATTGACCGCATGGGAGCTCGTCCTGTAGTACTTGTTTCCCTGGCTATTTCCCTTCTTGGAACAATTCCTTTCATTTTTGTTCACGAAAATACAAATTTGATTTGGTTGGGACTGGTTTTATTTGTTCGTGGAATGGGAATTGGTGGTTTGCAAATGCCAATGATGACTGATATTTTCATTGGTTTAGACAAACAAGATATTCCTGGTGCATCAGTAGGACAAAGAATCATTCAAAACGTTGGTTCATCTTTTGGTTCAGCCGTCATCTCGGCAGTTGTGACGGCGGTTGTGACGTCTGAAATTGCTGGACAGATGACAACTAAACTACATCAATTAGCGGCGATGCACACCAATTTAACACCGACTGTCATTGCAAAAGCAAAAACTTCTGTTGAAAAAGCGGTCACGCTTAATGGTTATCAACTTGGCTTTCTTGTCTCTTCGATTGTTTTAATTGTGATTGCTATTCCAGCCATGTTCCTTTCACAAAAGAAGGTCAACAAATAAAATTCGTAGTTTTTAGCTTTGATTTCACTTGTTTTTTGATATAATTGAATTGAATTATCTCAATAATAGATAGATGAACTTTAATCAATTAACTGAGCTTGGAGCGCTAAATTGTATGGCTCCTTGCATCTTATAGGAGAGTGAAAAAATGCCATTAGCAAAAATTGTATATGCAAGTATGACAGGAAATACTGAAGCTTGTGCCGATATTGTCGCTGATAAACTTGAAGAATTAGGTTTTGAAGTAGAACTTGACGAATGTTCTTCTGTTGATGCCGATGAGATGGCTGATGCTGATCTTTGTATCGTTGGAACTTACACTTACGGTGACGGTGAATTACCTGACGAAATTGTCGATTTTTATGAAGAATTAGCTGAGGTTGATTTATCTGGTAAAATTTACGGTTGTTTCGGGTCAGGTGATACTTTCTATGATGACTTCTGTATCTGTGTCGATATGTTTGAAGCGCAATTTGAAAAAACTGGCGCAACAAAAGGAGCTGAACTTGTTCGTGTTGACTTGTCTCCTGAAGATGAAGACGAAGCTCATCTCGAAGCCTTTGCGGAAACTTTGGCGGCTCACTTTAACTGATTGAGTTAAGATAAGTGATAAAATTACTGAAAAAGACGGAAAAATAAATATAAATGCAAAAAAATTACTGACGGAGGTTCTGTCAGTAATTTTTTTGTCTACCAATTTGATATTCGGTTGTTTGGACTGATTTGTCAGTAATTTTATAATGAAAACATCAAAATTCCAGCTGCTACAGCCACATTTAAAGATTCTGCTTGTCCTGGCATGTCAATATGAACGAGTTTGTCAGCAGCTTTAATGGCTTCGTCAGAAACTCCGGCCCCTTCATTTCCCATAATCAATGCGAAGTGTGGTTCATTGATTATTTTATAAGACACAGAATTTGCTGACAGCGTGGTCGTCAATATTGAAATGCCTGCTTTTTTAAGTTGAGCAAAACAATCTTCTTTAGCCATTCGTACAAGAGGCAAATGAAAATTTGAGCCTTGCATAGACCGCATGACCTTTGGACTGTAAATATCTGCGGTTTCGCCAAGTAATATAACAGCCGAAAATCCAGCCGCATCAGCTGTTCTAATCATTGTCCCTACATTTCCTGGGTCTTGTACGTTTTCTAAAAGTAAAAATTTTGCTGCTGAAAAATCAATGACTTCTTCAATTTTTGTCACTTCAGCAATCAGTCCTTGTGGACTTTCGCTGTCAGCTAAAGATTTCAACACTTCTTTACTGACCAGATTTACAGATAAGTCTGTCAGTGATTTTTCAGACCCAATCATTTCTGTCAGTTTAGTCAGTTTATTTTCTTCAACAAAAATTTGCTTTATTGAACGACCAGCTTTCAGCGCTTCCTCCAACAAATGAAAGCCTTCGATGAGATATGAATTTTTGCGGTATTTTTTTGTCAGCAATTTTCTTGCTTCTTTAATTTTTTTATTATCTTTTGAACTGATGATTTCCATTCTCCAATTATATCATAGCCAGTAAGGCGAAACAAAGTTTTACATTGCCAGTATCCCATTGCATTGATAATCAAATGAAGTGTAAGATAGCTGTCGCCACTTTACTGGCTTACAGATATGCTAGTTCTTTCATCTAAAAAGGATAATTTCCCACTAAGTGATTGTGACTTATGAAAAACATAGATCCCTTTGGTTTGGACAGCAAAGCATAAGCAGTGAAACTTTTATCAGATTTTTGTCAATCTTGCTGGTGCTTATGTTATAATAAAAGAAAACGTTTTAATTATTATCATTTCAACAACATAAAGCTAGGAGGTCTTAAGATGTTCAAAGTAAAAATGATTGTTTCTGGGCGCGTTCAGGGTGTCGGATTTCGTTATTTTGTTATCATAAGTGCGCGTGAACTGGGCATTTTAGGGCGTGTTTGGAATAATGATGACGGTACAGTTGAAATTCTCGCGCAAACAGAGGACGAAAAAAAATTAGAAGAATTCACTGCCATTGTTCGTGGGGAAAAATCAAGTAAAGGACGTCTTTCACCCTTTGCTAAAGTCACTGATGTCAAATCAAGCCCTGCAAATTTTCCTGATTTCACAGACTTCAATATCAAATATTAGAAATTAAAAAATACTGACAAAAAGCTTGTCAGTTCAATGCGACTGAAACGAGCATTGAAGCGGCAGATAAGAAAAATTACTGACGGAAATTCCGTCAGTAATTTTTTACATTTACATTTTATTCTTTATCAGCAAGTTTATCCACAAATTCCAAAACGGTCAGTAAATTTCGCTTATCAATATGATAGGAAACAGCAGCTTTGACCGCAGGTTTTGCACAAAAGGCAATCCCAATACCAGCTGTATTTAGCATTGGAATATCATTTGCGCCATCACCTACAGCAATAACCTCAGATAAATTCAACTTATTTTCATTTGCCCATTGTTTGAGCCTATCAACTTTGAAATCTTTATCCACAACTGTCCCATGAGTTTTTCCAGTCAAATGGCCATTTTCCACAGACAAACGATTTGCAAAAACATAATCTATTTTTAAACCTCTTGCGATTTTATCCACTATTTCATGAAAACCACCAGAAACAAGGCCAACTTTCCAGCCTTTCGCATGCAAAGTTTCAATTAATCCCGTTGCACCCTTAGTTAAATGAATTTCTTTGTAAACATCGTCAAAAATAGTTGTGGGCAAACCAGAAAGCAAAGCCACCCTTTCTCTCAAAGATTCCTTAAAATCAATTTCGCCAGACATGGCGGCAGCCGTAATTTCTGAAATCTTATCACCCATACCCGCTTTTTTCCCTAAGAGATCAATGACCTCTTCTTCAATCAATGTGCTATCCACATCCATCACAAGTAATCCTTTTGCAGCCATTTTCTTCCTTTTCCATTCGTTTTTTAAACTAAACTCTGATTTTCAATTAAGCGAACACGAATAATATTATCAGCAGCCTCAAAACGTGAAACTAAAGCGGCCAACTTTCCTTCATCTTTTTCATCCAAATCAAGTAAAGTATAGGCATAATCTCCTTGACCACGATTAACAATATTAGCAATATTAATATTTTCTGCTGCCACCGCAAGTGAAATTTGAGCTACAACATTAGGCACATTTTTATTGATTAAGGTCACACGATAAGGCGTATTCAACTCTTGCAAAACACGTGGAAAATTGACTGAATTAATAATTTCGCCAGTTTTCAAATAAGTTTGAACAGAATCCAGAGCCATTCTTGTGCAATTTAAACTGGCTTCCGCCGTTGAACCACCTAAATGAGGAGTTAAAAAAACTTGTGGATGATGATAAAATTTTTCAGAACCAAAATCCGTTCCAAAAAAGCGGACAATTCCCTCATCAATCGCTTTAAGCACTGCTTCTTTATCCGTAATCTCATCTCGTGCATAATTGAGCAAAATCACTCCCTTTTTACACTTAGATAAATTTTTCCAATTGAGCATTTTCGTCGTTTCATCCGTTGCTGGCGTATGAACCGTGATATAATCTGCCTTCTCAAAAATCTCAGCCAAATCATTCACTCTTTTAACATGATGTGACAAGTTCCAAGCGTGCTCAATTGAAAGATAAGGGTCATAACCAATAACTTTCATTCCTAAACGCTGTGCATCATTGGCAACTTTTGAACCAATATTTCCAAGGCCAATTACCCCTAAAGTTTTTCCTGAAATTTCAGAACCAGAAAACGCCTTTTTCCCATGTTCAACCGCCCCATCAATGGTATTATCATCACCTTTTTGACCAGTCAACCATTTGTTTGCTGGTTTTAAATTACGCGTTCCAAAAATCATCATTGACAAAACTAATTCTTTAACCGCATTGGCATTCCCACCAGGCGCATTAAAGACTACAATCCCTTTACTGGCACACTTTTCTATCGGAATATTATTAAAACCAGCACCAGCACGTCCAATCGCCAAAAGCGCTTTGGAAAATTCATAATCGTGGAAAGGCTGAGCCCGACAAATAAATGCGTCAGATTCAGCTTCTGACACTTGATTAACAAGAAAGCCTTCGCCAATTTCATCTAATGCGATTTGGTCGATATTATTTCCAATTGTTTTGATATGATAAGTCATTTATATCCCTCTTCAAATTCTTTCATAAATTTCACTAATTCAACAACCCCCTCTAAAGAAAAAGCGTTGTAAATACTTGCTCTCATTCCTCCCACGGAACGATGACCTTTGAGCGATTTGAAACCTTTTTCTTCAGCTTTTTGGGTGAATAGCTCATCCAATTCTTGGTTTGGACTTGTAAAAATAACATTGCAAATCGACCGCTCATCTTTATTTTTGATTGGGTTCTGATAAAAGTCAGATTGGTCAATTAAATCATATAACAATTGAGCTTTTCTCTGATTCATTTCTTCGAGTTTTTTTACGCCACCTTGCGCTTTTACCCATTTGAAAACCAGCCCGGCCACATAAATAGCAAAAGTCGGTGGGGTATTGTACATCGAGCCATTTTTAGCCAAAATCTTATAATCCATCATTGATGAGAGGCTTTCAGCCTCATTCAGTAAGTCTTCACGAATAATGACAATGGTTAAACCAGCAATACCTAAATTTTTCTGAGCTCCAGCGTAAATTAAGCCAAATTTACTCACATCATAATCAACCGCCAAAATATTTGAACTCATATCAGCAACCAAAGGAAGGCTTGCAAACTCAGGCAAATTTTCAGGAAAAATACTTGTTCCTTCAATCGTATTATTCGTTGTCAAATGGAGATATGCCCCATTTTTTTCATCAATTTTAGATTTATCAATTTTCAATAGATGATTATAATTATCTTTTTTAGTTGAGCCCAAACTAATCGGTATTAAATCAAGGAAATGACTCAATTTCACCGCTTCATCATAAGCCTTTTCACCAAAGGCGCCCGAAATATTGTAATAAGCCTTTTTGCCAATTGCCAAATTCATTGGAACCATTGAAAATTGACTGGAAGCTCCCCCTTGTAAAAACAAAATTTTATAGTTTTGAGGAATCGACATCAAATCACGCAAATCGTTCTCAGCCTCATCAATTACTTTTTGGAAAGCCTTGGAGCGATGCGAAATTTCCATCACTGACATACCACTTTTTTCAAAGTCTAACAGTTCTTCTTGAACCTTCTTCAAGACTTCCTTTGGAAGTACACTGGGTCCTGCGCCAAAATTATAAATCATCGATTTCACTTCCTCAAATTATTTATTAATCACTATTATAGTATAATTTTCTGATAATTCAAATATAAAAAAATACTGTTCGACAAAAAAGCACAGTCAACTGTGTTTTTCTATCTTAACAGTAATTTACCAATTTAATAAATCAAGTAAGAGCATGTTCCATTCAACCTCTTTGGCATAGAAAATATTCCCACCATTAGAGTAGAGTTTTCCTTTATTATAAATCAATGAATCTAGAGTCAAATGATAATAAGTTTCACCCGTTGTATTTCCTAAACTTGGCGCAACGACATCACGAGAATAATCCTTAGAAAGAGCGATAGTGTTCTTTCCACCATGAGCAGCTATGTAATCAACATAGGCCTTCCCATAGTTATAAGCCTGAACTCCTGCCCAAGCGTCAACCTTTTTTTGTGAAGCATATTCTAAAACTTTTGACAAATTAGAAATACCTTGTTTAATACTTTCTTGTTCTGTTGAGAAAGTATTTGTTGTGCCATTCAAGCTTTCACTTGATTGCATAATATCAACTTGTTTTCCTTTAGTTTCTGTATAAATAATTGCCAAAGCCAACTTTGTATCACCACTCAAGCCTTGTGCTTTAAGGCTTTTTTCGACCTCTGCCTCATAAGACATTACGTGTTTCACATTTTCATGCATACGGTAAACATAAAAACCACTGAATACAAGAAGTATCAGTACTATTAATCCAATTAATTTTTTAAACATTTCACTTACCTAAATTTTCTGACTGCTCTTATTCTTTACTAGCACATATCATTATTTTTTTTTGCAGTCATTTTTTATATAAGTTCTATTATAACACTTCTCTTTTAAATTTAGCTTAACATTAAAAAATTAGACAAATTTTCCTTGTCTAATTTTTGATATTATAAGGGAAATTGACGAGTCAGTTCTAAAGCTGCTTTCCTAACTTCCGCAAGTTTTTCTTGATTATCGTGATTAACCAAAGCTTCTGAGACCAATTGTGCAACTTTTTTCGCTTCAACTTCTTTAAATCCTCTTGATGTAATTGCTGCTGCTCCAATTCGCACCCCTGAAGTTTTAAATGGTGATAATGTTTCATCAGGAATTGCTTCTTTATTAAGTGTGATGTGAACACTATCCAATAAATCTTGAGCTTCTTTCCCATTAATTCCTAAGTCTAAAACTTTAAGATTAAGCAAATGATTATCTGAACCACCAGCTATCAATCGTAAGCCTTCCACTTTAGCAAATTCCTCAGCCATTGCTTGCGTATTTTTAATGACTTGTTCAATATAGGTTGTGAATTCTGGATCAAGTGCTTCTTTAAAAGCTACTGCTTTTGCTGCAATGACATGTTCTAAAGGCCCACCTTGAGTTCCAGGGAAGATTGCAGAGTTAATTTTCTTGGCCAAAGCTTCATCGTTAGTCAAAATCATTCCACCACGTGGTCCACGGAGTGTCTTATGAGTTGTTGTTGTAACGACATCAGCATAAGGAAGTGGATTAGGATGCGCACCAGTCGCTACCAATCCAGCAATATGTGCCATATCAACCATTAATTTTGCTCCAACACTATCAGCGATTTCACGGAACTTAGCAAAATCAATCAGGCGTGAATAGGCAGAAGCGCCAGCAACAATCAGTTTAGGTTGAACTTGTTTAGCAATTTTTAAAATTTCATCATAATCTAAAAGCTCAGTTTCAGAATTAACTCCATAAGGAACAAAATGATAAGTTTTTCCTGAAAAATTGACTGAAGCCCCATGAGTCAAGTGACCGCCAGCATTTAAATCCATTCCTAAGACTGTGTCTCCAGGTTGAATTAATGCCATATAAGCTGCCGCATTGGCTTGAGAACCTGAATGAGGTTGAACATTGGCAAATTTTGCACCGAAAAGTTCTTTTGCTCGTTCAATAGCCAAATTTTCTACAACATCAACCGCTTCTGTTCCGCCATAATAACGTTTCCCAGGATAACCTTCGGCATATTTATTTGTCAAAACAGAACCTTGTGCTGCCATAACTGCTTTTGAAACAATATTTTCTGAAGCAATTAATTCAATATTTTGTTGCTGACGAATTTCCTCAGCATGAATGGCTGCCCACAATTCTGGGTCAAAACTTTCAAAATCTTCTTTATCAAAAATCATTGGTTCTCCTTGTATGTCTTTTGGGATATTTTAAAAAATATAAGTAGAATTTTATAGTCATTGGCGCTATAAACTTAATCAGTTAATTTTAGTTTACTTTCGCAAGCAAACTTTCAACTCTAAAACTATTATATCGGCTAAAGGCTCTTTTTTGAAATAAGTTGGCTTGTAAATCTCATCATTGCCAAAGAATGTTCGGAAATTTTTAGATTACTTTTTTCAGCTTATTTTATTCAATTTGACCAAGTTCAGGAACTTTTTTAAGTAATTCTTCTTTAGTAACAGCCCCTTGACGCAGTAATTTTGGTTTTTCTTGCGTCAAATCGATGATTGTTGTATCTAGTCCATAGATGCTATCATCTTGAACAGCGACTGCGGCATTTTCTAAAATTTCAGGACTTAAATCGGCAAAGAAACTTGGACTTTTAGAACCACTTAAATTGGCAGAAGGTCCGACCAAAACACCGACTTCTTTGATAATTTTTTGAGTTACTGCAATATTTGGCATTCTAAAACCAACAGTACTTTTTCCAATATGAATCCATTCAGGAACATCTTTAGATGCCTCTAAAATAATGGTTAAAGGGCCAGGAAGAAAGGCTTCCACAATTTTTTGGAGATAAACTGGTTGATTGATTGAATATTTTAAAATATCTTCAAAGCTTGAAATATTCATATTTAAAGCTTTTTCTGTTGGACGTCCTTTAACTGAATAGAGTTTTTGGACTGCTTCTTCATTCATCGCATCTGCAAAGAGACCGTAAACTGTTTCTGTCGGTAAAATAGCTAACTGACCAGATTTTAGTGCTTTGATAGCTCTAGCTGATAAGCGGTTTTTATTATTATTCTCTTTTTCTGACTGCTTGTCTAGTTCTTTTTGTAATGTTTTTGCTTCAATAAAAAGATTTTCTCTAATATTTTTCAAATCATCGGGTACTTTGTAGGGACGACGAAAGAGAAAACCAATAATACCATAAAATCCACCTTCGACTTTTTCAAGTTCGTTAGCAAAATTATTGAGTCCCCCTTGCACAAACTTCAAATTTTCTTTAGCTTGGTCTATCTTGTTTGACTCAACCAAAGTTTTGATATCTTTTAATTGCACTTGCAAAAAAGAGGACATTGTTCGTAAATCATTTTCAACTTTCATTTTAACTTCTTTCTTAAATATATTTTATCTTTTAACTGAACTTTTCCTTCAAAAATAGGATGATCATAATTATCAAGAAAATAATTGGAAATTTTATGAGTAATTGTGAAGCCGCATTTTTCATAGAAAGCTACATTGTTTGAAACATCATCTGTTCCAAGAATTAGCTCATCAGCTGCTAAATTTTCTTTCAAATATGTGATGAGTTGTTTCATCATTTGCTGACCGAATCCTTGTCCTTGAAAACTAGTTTCTACCGCGAAATTCTCAATTTCAAAAGTATTTTTTTGTTTTTTTATGACTACAGCACAGGCAACGGTCTTGCCATTTTTTAATGACAGAGTAAACAAATCACCATTTTCCAGATAATTTTCTAAATGTGGTCCATCATCAGCTAATAATAATATTGGTAAAAAATCTTCTTTTTGCTGAAATACTTGTTCAAAAATTAAAGAATTCATTTTTCTCCTTAAATATAGCAACAGTAGCTTTTATCATTTGACACTAATCATTCGATCTTTTCCAAATATATCCTGATGAATACTAACAAGCTTGTCAGTAAATTTTTCTTGAACAATAGCTTGCACAGCTTGCCCTTGCTTATAGCCGATTTCCAAATAAATTTTTCCATTATCAGTCAGATGATTGACCGCTTGGTCAGCAATTTTTTGATAAATTGCTAATCCCTGATTTTTCGCAAAAAGCGCTAAATCAGGTTCATATTTAATGACAGAATTATCCATTTCGTAAGTTTCATCAAAAGCAATATATGGCGGATTAGAAACGATAATATCAAAGCTGTCAGTAATTTTATCTAGTACATCTGATTGAACGAATTCCAAATTAGCCTGATTTATTTCAGCATTTTCAGCTGCTAAAGTTAGTGCCTCTTTAGAAATATCAGAAGCTTTTACTGACCAATTTTCACGCGCATGAGCAAGAGAAATGGCAATCGCTCCTGACCCCGTACCAATATCTAAAATTTTGAGGGAATCATTCTCATTTTCAGCCAAAATCATTTCCACTAATTCTTCAGTTTCCGGACGAGGAATTAAAACACGCTCATCGACCTTCAATTTCAAATCACGGAATTCTGCCCAACCCACTATATATTGTGGAGGCTCATTTTGATGAAGACGTTCTGACACTTCTGTCAGTAATTTTAATTCTTGGTCAGTAATTTTTTCTCGCATTAAATTCAACCAAGATAATTTATCAAGTTCATGTAAATTTCGCCAGACAAATTCCAACTCAAAAGGGTCTTCTAAATCTGCTGACAAAGTTCGCACAGCTTCAATCCAAAGCATTTTTCTTTTTCTACTTTCCAATATTAATTATTTTTCTAATATCTTTTTAAATTACTCTTCCAAGTATAGCAAAAAAGCCCAATAAAATCAGGCTTAATCAACTTTTCAGTTTAATGTAAATCCTTGCTTTTTCAAAAATTTGGCAACATCCTCACGCCGTGGATTTGTCAGAAAATTGCTCATTTCCTGCGTCCAATCAGTAGACTTTTGATGATGACTCCGATTGGCATAATAAGCTGAAGTTTGTTCATTATAAGCCTGTAAATTCCTTACTGCCACATGATTATAAGCATTAACTGACAAAATATTTGCTCTTGGTAAACGTGGTTTAACTTCATTTCGTGTTTTTGGTATCCCAATTGTAAGACCAAAAAGTGGAACAGTCAATTCTGGTAAATCCAGTAAATCTGTCACTTTAGCAATATCATTACGAATCCCACCAATATAACAAATTCCAAGCCCCATAGATTCTGCAGCTATCGCCATATTCTGTGCAGCAATTGTAGTATCAACAATGGCAACCGTCAATGCTTCCATATTCTGGAGAGCCTTCACATCTTTATTTTCCGTCTGTAAAATCTGAGCTTGTCGATACCAGTCAGCCACAAATATATAAAAAACACCTGTTTGATTCACATAATCATCTGAACCTGATATCTTAGCCAGTTCACGACGTAAATCATTATCCGCTATCTCAATGATTGAATAAGCTTGTAGAAAATTAGATGAAGCTCCAGACTGTGCAGCTTTTAGCAACAACTCCTTGACATCAGCTGACAAAGGTTCTGCTTTAAAATCACGAACTGATGCGTGGAGCAACATTTTTTCAATCGTTGGATTCATGATTGTTTCATCATTCATCAAAATAAGTTCCTCACTACTAATAATTTTTATAAGTAATCATTATTTTACAAGATTCTCTACTAAATAAGAGGTAAAATTCGAGTTAAAAGATAAGCACATAAAGGGATTTTTACTTCTTGAGCTGGAAAAAGCAAAGCATACTGTTTTCGATTTTGATTCGTTTCGGAAACCAACTCTTCTAAAGTTCCAAGTTTTGCTCCAAGTTCTAAGAAAGATTGACGTAAAGGATTTTTACTATATTTTCCCAATTCAGACAAAGGTATACTTTTCTTGGTCCGACTCCAGTCTTCATCTTTTTTTACTTCTTGCCAAAGTCGACAATATTGCTTTTCTTTATAATTTTCAATTGACATCCGAGTTCTTTGCGCTCGGTGCAAATGCTTAGAAAGAGACTCCATCTTTTCCGCAACTACCCAAACATCTCCATTTTCCCCCCTACAATAAAGTAAATCAAAAGATAAATCAAAGCCTTTGACTTTAAAAATAGTCACCTCTGTTGAAACATTATTCACCTTTTTTGAAGTTTGCATTTTCCTATTTTCATGTCCCACTTCTCGAATAACAAAATCTTCAAATTCAAAATCCATTATTTATTTAATTCTTCTAATTTTTTAGTTTGGTCATAGACAATCAAAGCATCAATCACTTCATCCATTTTCCCAGATAAAATACTATCCAACTTTTGTAAAGTTAAGCCAATCCGGTGATCAGTCACACGGTTTTGTGGGAAATTGTAAGTTCTAATCCGCTCAGAACGATCCCCAGTTCCGACAGTTGATTTACGTTCTGCATTTTGCTTATCCAATTCAATTTGTTGATAGTAATCAAAGACTTTTGTATTCAACAATTTAATAGCTTTATCCCGATTTTTTTGTTGCGTCCGTTCTTCTTGCATTTCCACTTTAATCCCAGTTGGTAAATGGACCATACGTACCGCAGTAGCAACCTTATTGACATTCTGTCCACCAGCACCAGAGGCATGGTAAATATCCACACGTAAATCTTTTTGGTCGATTGTCATCTCAAATTCTTCAACCTCAGGCATAACAAGAACAGTAGCCGTTGATGTATGAACACGCCCTTGTGTTTCGGTTACAGGAACACGTTGTACTCGGTGAGCGCCAGATTCATATTTCAATTTTGAATAAACAGATGGACCAGAAATTAATGCTGAAACCTCTTTATACCCACCAATTCCGGTGATGTTTGCTTCCATAATTTCAAACTTCCAACCTTGTGATTCAGAAAAATGTTGGTACATATTCAACAAATCACCAGCAAAAAGTGCAGCTTCATCACCACCAGCAGCTCCACGAATTTCTAAAATAATATTTTTTCCATCATTTGGGTCTTTTGGCAAAAGCAAAATTTTGATTTCTTCTTCCAAAAGTTCTTTTTGTGATTTTGCTGATGAAAGTTCTTCTTTGAGCATTTCTTTCATATCATCATCAAGTCCACCTTCGCCAAGCATTTCTTCACTATCAGAAATTGTTTCAAGAACTTTTTTGTATTCATTATAAGTCGCTACTTTATCACGTAAATCTGCTTCTTCACGCGATAATTCCATAAAACGCTTCGTATCCGAAACCACCTCAGGGTCAGACAATAACTCGCCCAATTCTTCATATCTTCCAACTATTGATTCTAACTGATCAAACATTTCTCTATTTCCTTTAATTATTTTTTAGTTTTTAATGGTAAATTTTTTGCCATATTGACAAATGAATCCCATTGTGTCACATCTTGCAGCATGTCTTTTTTAAAAATCATCACTTGATTTCTACCTTGAAAAAAGTGCACACGATCTGAAAAAATTTCAACATTACGTACATTCATTTGAGCTTTAATTTGTTCCTCTGTCACATACATATCAAGTTCTTGTGGCTTAAAATTTTTCAAAAAACGACTTTTCAATTGCCAATGTAAAAAAAGATTTCCTAAAACAAGAACAAGCAAAGCAGAAACAACCGGCCAAAGCCATTGCCCCTTACTCCTAAATAAATTAATAACCAAAAAAATAAGCATAATTCCTGAAAAAACAAGCATCATCCGCTTGGTCATTTGACCAAGAATTCTTTGATAATCCTCACCAGTAATCGTTCCTTTAAAATGATAAAACATCGAGTTCCTCCCTCTTGATATAAAGTCTGTTCGTGTAAAATTCTAATCTTATTTTTTAAATTTCTGGCTTAAAATAATGTTTACGACAAACGGGAATATAGGTTTCGTTTCCACCAATTTGCAACTGTTCGCCTTCATAAACTGGTTTTCCATCAATTGTCCGAATCACCATTGTTGCCTTTTTACTACAATACCAACAAATTGTTTTAATTTCTTCGATTTTGTCCGCAAGCAAAAGTAAATATTTTGAGCCTTCAAAGAGCTCATTACGAAAATCATTTTTCAAACCAAAAGCCATGACTGGAACATTTAGTTCATCCACAACACGCGCAAAATCATAGACATGTTTTTTATTTAAAAATTGTGCCTCATCAATCAGCACACAAAAAGGTTTAGCTGGCAGGCTGTTCACATAATCAAAAACAGACATTTCCTCATCAATTGCGACAGCTTCAGCTTTCATCCCGATTCGGCTAGCAACTGTCCCAACCCCTGCGCGTGTATCCAGACTAGAAGTCATTAATAAAACAGGCTTACCCTGTTCCTCATAATTATGAGCCACTTTCAAAATCTCAATTGATTTCCCTGAATTCATCGTCCCATATTTGAAATATAATTGCGCCATTACTTTTCCTTTTATTTTTTTAGCTTCTAAACCATTGATATCAAAAGTTCTGTACTTCAAAATCCCTAAAGATTACTTCATAAACTTTCTCGATTTCTCTAATTTTTACTCTACGAGGTCAAATTAAAACACAACTTAAATTATATCATATTTCATTTATATTTTAACCCTTCTCTCTGTTTTATTAATCCATCAAAGGTTGGAAAGGTTACTTCATTTAATGTATATCTTTATAATTTCTTAGCAATAAGGTCCTTTTATCTATTTTCTTATTTTTTCTTGCACTCGAGATGAAAACACCTATTCTGGAATTTTTTAAAATAAAAAAACCAATATTTTTGTTATTGGCTTTTTTACTTTTAAAATTTTTAATAAAATCCTCGCTCATTTTTGTATTTTAAATCATGCATTAACTATTGTTATCTTTTATTTTCAATATATTATCAAAACAAAAAATAATAAGAGTTTTGTGCTCCCTAAACTTAGTAAAAAGTTTAATCTTGGAAAACTGATTTTAGAATAATCTTTTAGATAGCCTTTATCGTTACTTCAATATTACCTTGAGTAGCGCGGGAATATGGGCAAGTTTTATGTGTTAGTTTCAAGAGTTCTTCTGTTTCTTCAGTACCCACTCCTTCGATATGTCCTGTAATATCAACTCCTAATACTACATCTGGAATTTCATTTTGACTTAAATTATAGAGAGAAACTGTAACTTCAATAGTTGATTCACCCTCTATATTTTTTGATTTCTTAATATAGTCTAAAGCACTATTAAAACAAGCGCTATATCCTGCAGCAAATAATTGCTCTGGATTTGTTGCTCCTTCAACCTTTCTGCCTGGTGCAACAATATCTAAATTAAAACTTTTATCTGGAGAATGGACTTCGCCATTTCGACCGCCAGTATTTATCATTTTTGTAGAAAATATTTTTTTCATTGAAATCTCCTTTTTAAATTGTTTACAATATAATTGTACTAAATACAATTACGTTTGACAAATATATAGATTCAGATATAATGAAATGATAGGAGAAAATATGACAGACAATATTCTTAGCAAGGAATTATGTTTTCAATTATACATTGCTTCAAAGGAAATCATAAAAAAATATAATTCTTATTTAAATAGATATTCGCTTACTTATACTGGATTTATCGCTATGTTAGCAATTGAAAACAATATGACAATAAATAAATTAGGCGATGAACTCTCTTTAGATTCTGGTACATTAAGCCCTCTGCTAAAAAGATTGGAAGCAAAAGGATACATTATAAGAAAACGTTCTGATAAAGATGAAAGAAGTGTTGAGTTATTTCTCACAGATAAGGGAGCACAAGTTAAAAAGGAATTACCTTCTATCTCTCTTGAAATTGGTGACAGTTTAGTTTCTTGCAACGAGAATATTAATTATGACTTACTTCTCTCGCAATTACTTACTTTAAATAAAAGTTTGAAAACAGAAATTTAAATATTTATGCTTATTTATATAAAAAAACCTGACCTAAGTCAGGTTTTTTTATTTATTGTGCATCTTTTACAGCCTGATCAGATTTTGCTCGAGTATCTTGAACTTCTCGCAATGCTTGATCATTGTCCTGCCCAGACTTTTGCCTTAAATCATTAAGTTGTTGGTTTAATTGAGAAATTGTTTGGTTTGCTGTATCAACCTCTTTTTGTTTATCAGCTACTTTTTGATTTCCTTCTGCAATTTTTGTATTGATTTCATTTATCTTTGCATTAATTTCATTTTGTTTGTCAACATTAGCTTGCGTTAATTGAGTTTGCAAAGAATTGACTTGTGAACTTTGTGAATCAACTGAACTTTTTAAGTTTGCTATGGTCTGATTTAAATCAGAAATTACTTGATTTTTACTTTTAACCCGATTTGATAGTGTATCAATATTGTTGTTAATTGTCTGAATTTCTCCATGTCCAGTCCAATAATTATCCGCTAATGATTTAATACCAATACACGTACTAAAAACTATTGCAAAAGTGGTGGCTGCTATGATAATTTTTTTTATTTTCATTTTTATTTTTTCCTTTATTTTTTTCAAATTACACACACAAAGAGCATTGTACCATATACATTACATCAAAACAATACCAATTATGAAAAAAACTGACTTTTTTAGTTATATAAAAAAACTATACCCCTTAAATGCTTGTTAAACAATACTTAAGAACAACACGAAATGCATAACATATAAAACATGCATTATACCACTTTGATAACATATACGAAAATCCCAGATAAAAACCAAAGAAAAGGTTTACATTCATGCTTTTTTATGCTATAATTTTCCAACCTCAAAATAGGAGAATGTAAGATGAAATACTTTGTACGCCTTGCTACAGAGCAAGATAAACCCGCAGTTGCTAAATTCTATGGTAATTCTTTACCATTGATTGATGAAAAACAAACGAGTTGGATAAAAAATATTTATCCCTCAATTGATACGGCTCTAAAAGCAATTGACTTATCTCAGCTCTTTGTTTGTTATGATTCAAATGATATCGTTTCAGGAACTGTGATTCTAAATAATCAATCAGATAAAGAGTATGAAAATATTACCTGGGGCACCCCAGAGCTTGATCCTAATCAAATCTTGGTAATCCATACTTTAATTATAGATCCTAAAAAATTAAATCAAGGAATTGCAAGTACTATGATCAACTTTATAAAAGAATTTAGCAAAAGTAATAGTATGGTAACTATTAGATTAGATACTAATTTTAAAAATACACCTGCACAGAAACTTTATGAAAAACATCAATTTGTATTTCGCGGGAGAACCAATCTCAAGAGCTTTGATAACAAAGGATGGGACGATTGCGTATTTTATGAATTTTGTCTTAAATAATTAAAAATATAAAAATAAGTGAAAACCACTATTTTTTTAGTGGTTTTTTATTTTATAAATTTTCTTTTTTAACAATATTTTTTAATTTATTTTAAATTCTACCCATTAAATTTTATTATGATTTCTTTAAATTCATTGCTACAAAGAGGACTAGTAATATTTGCATATTTGAACTGATTAAATATCTTTCTTAAAAATTGGAGTTTTCCTAAAACTTACATCAATTATTCTTAAATATTTTTATCTTCTGGTGTTTGTGGTCGTTTGCTTCAATATTTAAGTCACCATTACTATATTCAAAATTTTGATAGATATTTTTTAAATAATGAATCAAATACAGAACTTCTTTGCCCTTCTCTAAATCAAACTATAGCAGAAAATAAGCTCTTTTTTTGGGGGAAGGAACAAACTGAGATATTTTTTATCTTTTTACTATTTTTTCTGATATTATCCATTGATTAATGGTTTTTTTTAGAGTATAATATCAGATAAACAGATGTTTTGTATTAAATATGTTACTGAAGGGGAGAGATGGATAAACATAAATTAAATAACTTTTTTGACTACTCACTTGAACCTCGCAGAGCTATCCTTTTTGAAGATGTCAAATCAAATTACGCTTCTATTGAGTGCGTTCAACGAAATCTTAACCCTTTGACAACTTCTCTTTGCGTCATGAGTCGTGCAGATAACACTAAAGGTTTAACGCTTGCCTCTAGTCCTACTTTTAAAAAAGTCTTTGGAATGAAAAACATAAGTCGTGCCAGTGATTTACCCTTTATTATTGAAACAAGGAAATTCAATTTCCCACAATGGTATCGAACACATACGGATATTTACGGACAACGGACTGAACCAACTTTGCAGCATGTCGCTTTCATCGAATCCTGGGCAAAACGAACATGGCTTGTTCCGCCTCAAATGCAGCTCTATGTAGATTATAAAATCAAAGTTACTGAAATTCTAACCAATTACACATCAATTGAAGAAATTCACTCTTACTCAATTGATGAATCATTTTTAGATATCACAGAATCTCTTAACTTCTTCTATCCTGATATTAGAAACCGATATGAGCAAATGAATCTGATTGCTTTAGATTTACAACGTGAGATTTTGGATAAGTTAGGGCTTTATGTAACTGTAGGGATGGGTGATAATCCTCTACTTGCAAAACTTGCCATGGATAACTATGCCAAACATAATCAGAATATGAGAGCATTAATACGGTATGAAGATGTGCCTAGTAAACTCTGGACTCTTCCTAAGATGACTGACTTCTGGGGAATTGGAAAACGAACTGAGAAACGTTTGAACAAGTTAGGAATCAGTTCTATTAAAGAGCTTGCAAATGCTGACCCTCTTCTACTTAAACAAAAATTAGGCACAATTGGACTCCAACATTTTTTCCATGCAAATGGAATTGATGAAAGTAATGTAAGGGAAAAATATATTCCTAAATCTTCTAGCTTCAGCAATTCTCAAATTCTACCTCGTGACTACCATAAACAAAAAGAAATAGAACTTGTGATTAAAGAAATGGCTGAAAACTTAGCGATAAGGCTAAGAAAGGGAGGAAGAATGGCAAGCAATCTTTCACTTTATGTGGGTGCTGCAGCAAGCTTTGAACACTCTTCTATTAAAATTTCACGCAATATTGAAGCAACACAAAATACAAAGGAACTGCAAGACCTCGCAATTCGTTTATTTCGTGAAAAATATCAAGGTGGAGCAGTAAGGCAAATAGGAATAAGTGGCAATCAACTCTCTGATAATTCGGTCAAACAACTTTCTTTATTTGAAACTGTTGAAGAAAATCAATCCAACGAAAAGCAGGAATCCCTTCAAAAAGCCATTGACGAAATCAGAGAAAAATTCGATTTTCTATCCATTCAAAAAGCAAGTAGTTTATCCGAAGGTTCACGTGTGATTTATCGAAATAAACTTATTGGAGGTCATGCAGCAAGTCAAAATAAGGAGGATAAAGATGTCAGTTGACCGTTCTTATAGTTCCTATGAAGTCATTCGAGCATATCAGGATAGAGGAATGATGAAATGGGGATCATTTGCGACCGGAGAGTTGACCGAGGCCCAAAATGCATTTGTTAAAGAGCAAAATAGTGATAAAATCTTACAACCTTTATCACATCACATTATACTTCATCTTCTCAACCAGTCATTTACTAATCAAGTACAAGTCAAAATTAAATATCAATCTAAGGATAAAATAACTGAAGTTTTTGGTTTTGTATCAGAATTTATCAATAATCAAGTTAGAATAAAATCCACAGATAAAATTCACCTCATATCTATCGAAAAAATTATAAATATTTCATAATTAATGAAAAAAGCATGTTATGTCCAAACATGCTTTTTTATTACTATAGCTTCTTTGAATACAATAATTTCATAAATAAGAATAATTTTTAATATTTATTCAGATGACATCTCATGATATAATTGTTTAAAGAATAAGTTCAAAAGGAGAAGATTTATGGAATATCAACTAAGTTCAACATCAATGGCACCACTAGTGGAGATTAGTCTTGACAATAATGAAGAGATTCAAATTGAGTCTGGAGCGATGGTCTATCATAACGCTGCTGTTAAACTTGAAGGAAAAATGAACAGCAATGGAAAAGGAGGACTTGGAGGTGCTTTAAAAGCTCTTGGTCGTTCAATTACAAGTGGAGAAAGTTTCTTTATTACTAAGGCAAGCGCAATAGGTGCAAATGGTAAAATTTCGCTTGCTCCTGCTAACCTTGGTTCAATCAAGGAAATTCTTGTCGGTCAAGAACAGTGGAATCTTAACACAGGGGCATTCCTCGTTAGTGAGGGTGGTGTCCATTACATAATGGAACGTCAAAAATTAGATGGAGCATTATTTGGAGGAACTGGTGGTCTTTTTGTGATGAAAACACAGGGCAGCGGAAAGATGTTAATCAGCGGTTACGGGGATATTGTAGAAATAGATCTTGATGGAACAGAAGATTTTGTAGTTGATAATCAACATGTTTTAGCATGGACTGAATCTTTGAGTTATTCAATTGAAGTTGCTTCCGGAACATTTGGTTTTAAGACAGGAGAAGGGTTAGTTAATAAATTTCGAGGTAAGGGAAAAATCCTGATTCAAAGTAGAAATGTTGAAGCCCTCGCACAGTCAATCATTCCATTCATACCAAGTAAAGGATAAATAAAAAGTCACTAAACTTTAGTGGCTTTTTATTTTATAAGTTTCCTTATTTTTCAATAATATCTTGTTGTTTTATGTCTTTTAAATTCTGCCCACTAAATTTTATTTTAGTTTCTATAATGCATTGTTATAAAGGGATCCAGTAATATTTCCATATCTAAAATATAGTTGAGCGATTACTTTTCCTTTCCCAGTTTTACCTTCTAAACCTTAGAAGATTCTTCACTAATTTCTTTCCCTATAATATAAAAAGATAGAGCAATACTTTTCTTGCTCTACCTTTTTATATTGTTAATTATTTTTTACTTTGTTTCCGCAATTTGTAGAACTGGTTTTTTTGAACTATAAGTGCTTAAGTTCTTAGCGAATGCTAGCAAAAGGGGATTAGTGTTATGTTTTTCGATAGCTTCCTGTGATTCCCAATTTTCTATCATCACAAATTCTAGCTGATTATCCGTAGATTCATAAAGAGAGTATTCCAGACATCCTTCATCCTTTTTGGAAGCTGAAATCAGACCTTCTATCTCTTTTAAGAATTGAGATTTTTTATCTTCTTTAATATAAAATTTAGCATTTACAATAATCATAATTTTTATTCCTTTTTATTTATTAATGTTTATTTTTCAATTTTTGGAAAAATAAATACTTGACGAGTCAATGATTGATAAGTCATATAATAAAATATTTTACTTGTTTTTGCAAATATTTTAGATTACACAGAAAAAAATTTATATGATTTCTTTATTTTCTCATTTAAATAAAAAGAACTGCCTTTAATGACAGTTTTAAGGACTATTATAAAATTAGATATAATTAAATTTCCATAAAAGCATAATAGTTACCCGAAGGACTTTGGAAATTAAATGCTTTTTTCCCGTTAGCATCCATCAAGTCGCTTGTTGTAGGAGTAATTTTCTTTAATTTTTCATTCATCTCTTCTATATTATCTACTGTGAATAGTAATGAAGGTTTATCATTCGCAACTTCGGGTGAGACTTTTTTTATAAACTCGATATCCCAAATTTGTAAAAAAGCATTGCCATCTGATAGCGGTGCAATTACAACTGAATCTGAGTTTTCCATCTTATGTCTTTCAATTTCTAAAAAACCGATTGACCTGAAAAAATCTACTTCTTTTTCTACTTCTTTTACATAAAGATTTACACAGATATTAAAAGCCATATTTATTTTCCTTTTTTCCTTTAACACTATCATTATATCGCTAAAATATTTAATCTATCCACTAACTTCTTTTAGCTCCCTAGCTTACAAATTCTTTATCTAGATAAGGAAAATAGAAATTAGTTTTCTAAGCTTTGTAGCTCTTTTAATGCAGGTTTTGGTATTTCTTTCTCTTGGACCTCATTCCAGTTTGTTACACCTTTATGCTTGTTATAAGTCAGTTCTAAATAGGCTTGGTTTCTTAAATTATGACTAGCCATAAACTTTACTAACTTTTTATCTCCTTTTGAATTGAAAGAATCAAGTTTGTAGTGATAAATTACCATTGGTGTATGATCATCAGCAGTCGTCTCTTCCCGCTCACCATTAACTAATATTTGAACATAGTAACTTTCCCCACCATAATTCATTTTATAATATGTATACCCAAAGCGATTATCATAACCATAATAGCTAACAATCCTACTAATACTTTCTTCACAATATATTCTCCTCTATTTTATACCCTTATTATATCAAGGAGCTGGATTAATAAGCTTACAATTTTGAAAGCATACGAATGTTGTTTTATATAAGAATAAAAAGGAAATTACTAAAATTATGGGCCTTTATGATTGAGAACTTAGTCTACAAGCCCTTTTTACCAATAAAAGGAACAAACTTCGGGGTAGTTTTTGCATATTCTTTAAAATCTTCACGATTCTTATATTTTTTTTCAAGAATTGGTACACCAGATACAAATAAAAGGAGACTAGTAATCAATAGTGGACTAATAACCAACCAAAGCGTTGATAAAGTCGTCAAAGAGATTAAGAATATTCCCCACCAACACATTGACTCGCCAAAATAATTAGGATGTCGTGTTAGTGACCACAGGCCACTAGTCAATAGTTTTCCTTTATTTTGGGGTAGTTTTTTAAAGACTTCTAACTGACGATCTCCAAAAACTTCAAAGATAAAGCCAAATATCCAAATTATTATACCTAAAATTTGCCACCAATAAAATTGAGAATTAACATTTGAATTGACTTGAATAATTGGGAGTGAAATAATGATTAACAAAAGATATTGCACCATAAACACCGTTAGAAAAGCTTTCAATTTTGGAAAATTATTGCCCCACCTTTTACGCATATTTGTATAGCGATAATCCTCGGGTTTATTCCAATTTCGTCTTCCTAAATGAATTGCTAAACGTACTCCCCATAATATGACTAATACTAAGATTAGGCTATTTTGAATCGTAATTCTCGGAGAAAATAAATAAGAGACCACAGCTGTAAGAACAAATCCTCCGCCCCAAGCAATATCTATCAATCCGTAATTCTTCTTAGATGTCGCAATAAGAAACCAACAGATGAAATAAAGTAATAAAGTTACCAAAACGGCTATATAATTCATCTGACCTCCTTTAATAGTCCGGCAATTGCTAAACTTCCAATCCCTGCAGAAATTCCAATTGCTGCTGAACTGTCTATAATTTCACAGTTTTTAGTAGTTTTTTCTTTCAATAGTTCATTTATCTTTAAAGCTGATTCTTCGGATAAAACATGTGTCAAAGCTAATTCTTCGATTTGTCCTTCTTTTGACATTAGGTTAATTTTCTTCAAAATTTTATCCATACTCTTATTTTGACTAAAAGAAGCACCAATCAGCTTTCCGTTTCCTCTTTTATCAAGACTAATAATTGGATGCATTGAAAGTTTTTGTGCGGTTTCTCCCAAAATTTTTGGAATTCTTCCCGAATTTATCATTGGCGATAAATCTTCTACTGCCACATAAATAAATATCCGGTCAGTTATTTTTTCTGTTTCATTAAGTACTGATTCAATAGAACACTCTTCACTAATCAATTTGGCAACTTGTTTAACTAGTAGTCCTTGAGCCACTGAATTTAATTTGGAATCTATAAGATGTACTCGGTTTTCTAAGGATTTCTTTGCTGTAATTCTTTGGTTGAGAAGTTGATAAGTGCCACTTAGTTTTGAAGAAACTGAAATCACGATGATATGTTCATATTTTCCTTCTAAAAAGGAGAAAAGTGAATCAACAGATTGAATGCTTGGTTGAGAAGTTGTCATTTTTAAATTCTTATTATACTTTTCTGAAAAAATTTGAGGATTGATTGTAAGTTTATCTAAAAAGGATTGCTCACCCACTGAAACATTCAAAGGTAAAACAAAAATTTGATTTTCAAGTATAAAATCAGCAGATAGATCGGCAACAGAATCTGTGACAATAGCAATGGATGATTTTCTATTTTGTGATATTTCATATTGTAATTGCATATCATCAACTTTTTGATAGATAATCGTTCCTGTTTTTTCTAACAGTGCTAATATATTTTCTGGATGGTTAGTATGGATATGAATCTTTATTTGTTTTTTATTTCCAGCAATAACTAAAGAATCTCCCCATTTCCTTAGTGATTCTTTTAAGTCCTTTTCTTGTTTTAGGGGTTCTTTGATAATAAATTCTGAACAATACCTATTTTTAGGTGCTTCAGATATAAAGTGTTCTTTAATATCTTCTTTATTTAATTCTTTTATGCTGGGGATAAGTCCTTCTTGTATCTTACTTACTTTTTCTCCACAGTAAGCGTCAGTAAAACCGGATATAAAGTAGTAAAAACCTTTCGCTCCAGAGTCAACGAGTTTATTCTTTTTTAAAATTGACATCTGAAATTGTGTTTCCTTAAGAGCTTTCCAAGCTTCTCCTTTTGCTTCTAGCAAGGCTTTTTCAAAAGATGTACTTTCTTTAAAAGTAATCAGTAATACTTCTGCCCATCTTTTCATAACTGATAAAATCGTTCCTTCTTTGGGCTCAATCAAAGAATCATAGGCGCTCTTTACTGCTCTGTTGAAAGCTAAAACAAGTATCTCTAAGTTAGTTTCATATACACTATAATAATCTGAAACGGCATTTAAGTACTGGGCAAAAATAATTCCAGAATTTCCCCGAGCCCCAATGAGTGCTGCCGAAGCTACTTCATCAAATAAAAGGTTCGTTGAATAATTATTATTAGATAAATTATCAATAATGGTTTGCATTAAAGATGCTAAATTACTCCCTGTATCCCCATCGGCAACTGGAAATACATTTATTTTGTTTAGTTCATCCTTTCCGTTAATAACCTTTTGCGCTCCTGCTATGATACTTTCTAGTAGACGGTCTTCAGATTTTACCTTTTCCATTCTTTATCCTTCCATAAACTTTGTAATCACAAGAAATGAAAGACTTGCACTCAAAGAGCTTACAAAAGTCCCCCAAATAATATCAATTATTGTTACCATTAGTGACCAGTCTTTAATTGATGCCAAATTTGTTAAATCGTATGTAGAATAACATACTAATCCTAGTAGAGCACCACTCAGTAAGACGTAAGTTATACTATTTTTTTCAAGTCCGGGCATTAATACAAAAAATGTTAGTGCTCCTAGATAAATAATATAGAAGATAATGGCCGGAATAACTTTAAAATCTCCCATCAAGTTACCAATATTTGGCTGATAGATTTTTTTATTTGCAAAAAAGAGCCAGCAAATATCTAAAATTAAAAAAATTACTCCACTTATAATAAAGGGTTTAATAAAATTCATTATTCTTCTCCAATCTATAGCTTTCAGTTTTACAGATGTATATACTTATAAATATCAAAATTTTTATGTTATATAATCATTATTTATTGCCCAAACCATCAGATTCTCCTCAAATTATTTAGTTCAAGATAGCAACTGATATACTCAAATATGTTGCGAAAATAATCCAAATAAAATAAGGAATTAGAAGGAATGCAGACCACTTATTAATTTTTGAAAATTTAATGATGCAGAGATAAACAATAAAATCTAGTAAGAGAATAATAATAACTCCTAACCAAAAATAGCCTTTGAAAAAAATAATACTCCAAATAAAGTTTAAGATAAGTTGTATTCCAAAATAGAATAAAGCATTTTGTCCCTCACTTCTTTGAGTTTTCAGCTTATAAAAAATCAAATAGGCGGAAATGGCGATAAGAGCATATAATACAGGCCAAACAATCCCAAAAAGATAGTCTGGTGGAGCTAGGGGTGGGAGTTTAAGATTATTATAAATCCCCTTAATATCCCCCGCCAAGAGGCCAGATAGGCCACCAATTAGTTCAATTCCTACAATAAATAATATTAGTTGTCCCAATGCTTTTAGTTTTTTACTAGTCATAATTTCTCTCCCTTTTAATATACATGAGTTCTTTTGATTACTACACTTATATTATTACATAAATAGTGAGTCAAGCTGTCTTATTCGCTTGATAACTTTATAACTTAGTGTAAGCATCTTTAATTTGTTAAAAAATAAAAATGTTACTGGAAAAATTTCCAGTAACATTTTATAAGAGTTATTTTTAGTAGTTTTTATTATTTGTAAGGGAATATCTGTGAGGGAATTGAACCACTCGTAATGTAGCTTTTAAGGACTTTATCAGCATCTCGTTTTTCTTTTATTACACTTACAAATTTAGCTTTTGCATCAAATTTTTGATAATCTTCATCATTAAGAATCAATAGCTTAGAAGTAGCACTGTATTCTCCTAGAACAATATATTTTGTACTTTTAGGTTTCACTGACTGTTCTTTATCATCAGTTATTGTTTTATCTTCCTTTCCTGTCCACAAAGCTGGCTCGGCTGATAAGTTTTCTACTGTCTTAAATTTAAACTTGTCTCCTTTTTTGGTTACGTTATTAAAAACTTTTTCATTTATTAATTTATTAGCAGCTTGAGTATTCAAGACTAAGACATCTGATTTTGAACTGTATTTACCTTCTACAGTTAAACTTTTATCAATATATTTTTTATTATTCTCTAATATAGTATCTGCTTCATCCTTATTATCACTATACATGATTATACCGTGAACATGAGCAAAATTTTTTTTGAAAAAGTCATAACCGAGAAATCCGGTAATGGCAATTGGTACTATGATAATTAGCGCTATTAGTATTTTCTTCATTCTATATCTTTCCTTTTTTTCTTTTTACAATTTAGCTACTCTTTCATTCTAACATCAAGTCCGATGCCTCCTTCTTACATTTTTGTAATGAAAAAATGAGTACTAAAAACCTCAAGAAAGAGATTCTTTCTTGAGGTTTGCTAACTTTTTTAAATAGGAAGAAGGGAAATAATGATGAATAGTAAGACACCTCCCAATACACTAAAAAGAATAATTTTTCTATGTAGAAGTAATGCGATATATTCACGAATTAAGGCCGTAGGTAAGAAATAAAGTGCTGTGGGTGCCCCTACTCCTTGGGCTTTTAATTTTACTCTTTGCGCATATAAACTTCCTCTGAGAACATGATAATTATTGGTTGAAAAAATGATTGAAGGGGGCATTTCTTTATCTGACCAATCCTCATTAATTATCCTTTTAGAAAATAACATGTTCTCATAAGTAGTGGTGGATTTATCTTCAAAAAGAATTTGATGATTAGGAATGTTTTGTGATTGAAGGTATTTTCGCATGGCGAAGGCTTCTGATACAGGCTCATCCGCCCCCTGTCCGCCACTAACAACAAATTTGGCTGTAGGATTTTTCTGGTAATATTCAATTCCTTTGTCCAATCGACTCTTTAACAAGGGTGGAACTTCTTCACTTCTAACACCTGAACCCAAAATGATAATATAATCTATCTTTTTTTGTAAAGGAATCATTTGGCTCATCCATGAATATAAAATATAGGCTGCAAACAAAAAACAGAGAATTATATCAATAAGTAAAATATAAAGAAGAATGTACCAGATTATTTGTGGTATTGTTTTTGTTGAAAATGTGAATAACATAAAGAGTGCTGGAAAGGCAATAAGCAAATTTAAGCCAAATAGAGCAGATAATTTTGCAGTGGCACTTTTACCTTCTTTAGTTCTCATTGTTTTTGAGTTAAAAATGAAATATCCACAGACCAATAAAAATATTAAGGGAAGGATTCCATAAGCAATGATCAAGGTTGCAAAATCACCCGACGGAAGATAAAGATAAATAAGGTATAATAATTCAAAAAACAGAGAGGCTAGGCTCAATATCAAGCCTGAGGCTAGAAAAATTCCTCCTATTATACTTCGTTTATTGATTTTTAATCTTAGCAGGCCAATTAGCATGATAATCAGGGAAATTATTAAAAAAGCCATTCAAACTCCTTGGGTTTAATCTATTCTATTATAACATAGCCTTCTATCCTAATCTCTTCACGTGTATTAAAAAAATCCCACTGTTCAAATGTGAGATTTTTGATTATTAACCCAAATGCATAAAAAGAATTGGATATTGATTTCCTTGTTCGTCAATTGGATTTCTTTTATAAACTTTAAAGCCTAAATGCTCATAAAATCCTTTGGCTTGCGGATTTTGCTCATTCACTACAAGTTCATTTACCGAATAGTTTTTTATTGCTTCTTCAAGCAACTTTCTACCGAGTCCTTTTTTCATGCGATTAGGGCTAATAAACAACATTTCAAGTTTCTCACCAACAATTCCCATAAAAGCAATTGGTTTTTCATTATCGTCAAATTCCACAATTAAATGTTCGATAGCTTTAAGAGCTTGCGGGACATATTGTTTTATATCTTCAATTTCTTTAACTGACAGAAAAGAATGTGTTTCTTTAACTGAATTTTCCCATAAACTTATCAATTCTTTTATGAGTTCTTTATTTCTCATATCTTTATTTATTTCTTTCATTTTAATCCTTTCTTATTTGAAAAACTTTTTTAATAGTGAATCAAAATTTCTAAATAGTGATTCTGAAAATAGTGAGAGTAAGGCAACCAGAACAAAACTATCCAAAGAAATTTTGCTGATAGAGAAGAGGGAATTGAACATGAAACCTGAGATAATTATCCCAACAATATTAAAAATGATAATTCCCATTTTAAAACGGTTGAGTGGTGCACTGATTTTAGTTAAAATCATAAATCCAACAACAGCTAGTAAGATAACTGCTGAAGTTGAAATTTCTGATGCCGTCAATTTGAAGGCAGCTCCAGCAATAACGACTCCTAAAACGGCCGTAATTTCAGTCAAGCTGGCTGGTAATGCTTTTAAGATAACATTTTTAATAAAATCTTTTTCAATTCGTTTGTCATTTTCTTCTAAAGAGAGTAAGAATCCCGGAATCCCAATGGTGAATAAACTGATAAGTGAAAGTTGTGAAGCTTGTAAGGGATAGGTGAAGACAAAGATTGCTGAGATAATTGCCAAGATGATTGAAAAGAGATTTTTTACAAGGAAAAGAATGGCTGAACGTTGGACGTTATTGACGACTCGACGTCCTTCTGTGACTACTTGTGTCATATGCCCAAAATCTGAATCTAATAAGACAACTTGTGCAACTTGGGTCGCGGCATCACTTCCGGAAGCCATGGCAATGCTACAATCAGCACTTTTCATGGCTAAAATATCATTAACACCATCTCCGGTCATTGCGACAGTATGATCTTTACGTTTGAGGGCTTGAACGAGACGGCGTTTTTGGTCAGGTGTCACACGCCCAAAAACAGTATATGATTCAACCGCTTGGTCTAAATCTTCTTTCGTTTTCAATAAATTTGCATCAATGAAACGTTCAGCTCCAGTAATTCCTGCTCTTTTTGCAACTGCCGACACGGTTTGAGGGTTATCACCTGAAATAACTTTGATATTGACTCCTTGCTCTGCAAAGTAGTTAAAGGTCGATTTAGCATTTTCTCTGATGGGATTGGCTAACACAACGTAGCCAAGTGCGTAAGCCCCCAAATTAAGTTGGTCATAAATTTTTTCTTTTGTTCCCGCTAAAACTAGAACACGAAAGCCTTCTTCTAAGAGATGATTGATTTCAGAGCTAACTTTTTCATAAGTTTTCCCTAAAACAATTTCTGGTGCTCCTAAAAGATAACTTTCATTTTCAAAACAAACAGCACTATATTTTACTTTTGATGAAAATGGAATAATTTTTTTAACGCCGGTCATTTGATTTTGAAGGTCACCTTTTGCAAGCATAAACTCTCGAATTGCCTTCATGGTATCATTGTCATCAGTATTTGCTGAGATGTAGTCAGATAAAAGAGACATAAATTTCGCTTCGCTTATGTTACTACTTGGGCTAACAAATACTTGCTCAACTGACATTCTGGGTTCTGTGATTGTTCCTGTTTTATCAACACATAGAACGTCTACACGCGCTAAGGACTCAATACTTTTCATATTGTGCAATAGCACTTGATTACGAGCCAATTTTACACTACTGAGGGTTAAGGCAATGGTTGTTAAAAGATACAACCCCTCTGGAATCATTCCAATAACCGCTGCCACCATTGCTACAACACTGGTTTGAAGTGTATTATGATTGACAAAGTAATTTTGGGTAAATAAAATGACTGCTATCGGAAGAATAATAAAACTGACCCACTTTAATAATTTATTGAGGGCACGTAACATCTCAGAGTCTTCACCATGGTCAACTAATTTGGCTTGTTCTGTTAATTTGGAAATGTAGGAATCTTTTCCGACTTTTTCCAAAATGACTTTGGCTTCTCCTGACACAACAAAACTTCCTGACAGAAGTTTGTCATCAACATTTTTTTCAATTTCGTCAGCTTCACCTGTCAAAAGTGATTCATTGACAAAAATACTTCCTTCGACAATGCGAGCGTCAGCGACAATTTGATTTCCTGTTTTAAGAATAATAATATCTTCTTCAACCAAATCATCTGAAGCAATTTTTTCTTGTTGACCATTCCTTATCACTGTGGATTGCGGAGCGTGCAGGAGAGTCATTTGGTCCAAATATCGTTTGGCTTTGATTTCTTGATAAATTCCGACAATTGTATTAATGACAATTATTGGAAGGAAAATAAGCTGATTCCATGCTTGAACTAAACTGATTAGAATCGCAATGACTGCAAATATTAAGTTGAAAAATGTAAAAGTATTTCGTTTTACAATTTCCCAAACAGGACGATCCGTCTCATCTATATTTTTATTTATCTTCCCTTGGCGAATCCGTTCTTCAACCTCAAAACTTGTTAATCCTTTTAAAGACATATTTTTTACTCTCTATTTCTTCTCAATTTCAATTTTTGATTTCAATTATATAGTATTTTTAAGAATACTTTGTTCTATCTTAACATAGTTCTGAGAAGTCCTGCAAACGGTAAAAATGTTATTTTTGATTCGTTAAACTTTTTTCTATTTAAATATGATAAAATATGCTCATAATCATATAGAAAAGAGAATTTATTATGCCATATGTCCATGTTGAACTTTTTGAAGGTCGTACAGTTGAGCAAAAAGCTATAATTGCTAAAGAAATTACTGAATCAATTTCTAAACATGCTGGAGCACCTACTTCAGCAATTCATGTCATCTTTAATGACCTTCCAGAAGGAATGCTCTATCAAGGCGGAGAAATGAAAAAGAAGAAATAAGTTTTCATTTGAGCCAATCAAAGCTGTCAGTAATTGATGGCTTTTTTATTTAAGCTGTCAGTAAATTTTTAGTAAATAAACTTCTCTTGAAAAAATATTTTTATTAGGATAAAATGAAAGCAACTCTAAAAGAAACTGGTGAAAAATGAAAGTTTTGATTACTTCTGGTGGAACAACGGAACCTATTGACAACGTTCGTGGCATCAGTAATTTTGCAACAGGAAGTCTCGGAAAAGTGACTGCTGAAAAATTTTTAAATGCTGGTCATGAAGTCTATTTATTAGCTGGACTTCAGGCTAAACTTCCTGAATTTACTGACAGACTGACCTATATTCCGATTGAAGGAACTCATGACCTTTATGAACAGATGAAAAACTTAGTCCCTGACATGGATGTTGTTATCCATAGTATGGCTGTCAGTGATTATCGTCCTATTTATATGACAGGTCTTGAAAATTTTACTGACAAGTTTTCTAAAGAGGAGCTTTTAAATTTTCGTCCTGAAAAAGTTGGGAAAATTTCTTCAAAATCTGATTATCAAATCATGCTCCTAGAAAAAACACCAAAAATTATTTCTTATATTAAAGAATGGAATCCAAATGTTTTACTTTTTGGTTTTAAATTATTGGTTGGTGTAGAAAAATCTGAGCTTCTTTCTGTGGCCAGAGAAAAGTTACTGACAAATCATGCTGATTTTATTTTAGCGAATGATTTAGAAAATATTCATGGAAATGATCATCAAGCATTTTTGGTCAGTAAAAATCATGAAATTACTTTAAAAACAAAGGCTGAAATTGCTGACAGACTTTTAAAAACCTCGGAGGAATTAAAAAATGACTAAAATTACACTTGCGGTAACAGGTTCAATTGCAGCTTACAAAGCAGCAGATTTAACTTCTTTACTGACAAAAGAGGGACATGATGTGACAGTTTTAATGACAAAAAGCGCTACTCAGTTCATCACTCCTTTAACTCTACAAGTTTTGTCCAAAAATAAGGTTCACTTGGATATTATGGACGAAGAACGTCCTGAATTGGTTAATCATATTGATTTAGCTAAAAATACTGAGCTTTTCCTTGTGGCACCTGCAACTGCTGATACAATTAGCCGTTTGGCGCAGGGCCGAGCTGATGATATTGTCACTTCTGTAGCCCTTGCTCTTGAACCTTCTGTACCAAAATATTTTGCCCCTGCAATGAATACTAAAATGTATCAACATCCTTTGACGCAAAAAAACATTGAGATTCTTAAGAAAATAGATTATAATATGATTCAACCGAAAAAATCTTTGCTCGCTTGTGGAGATTTTGGTGAGGGAGCACTCGCCGACTTACCTGATATTCTATCGGATTTAAAAAATTCTTTATAAAATAAATGAGGTATTTATGAAAAAATCAAAAGCGTCTGATGTGGCAATCTTGTCCATTTTTATTGCAATTATGGTCGTTGTCCAACTTTTGAGTCAAATTATCTATAGCGTTTGGCCTTTACCAATCGTTCCAACTTTGCTCCATATTCCAGTAATCATTGGTTCAATTGTTCTTGGAGTTCGTAAAGGAGCATTTCTGGGTCTAGTGATGGGATTGATTAGTGTTATTAATTCAACAATCGTAACCCTACCTTCTAGCTTTATGTTTAGTCCCTTACAGCCTGTTCCTGGAACAAATCATGGTTCTATCTGGGCATTAGTTATTGCCATCGTTCCGCGTGTTCTAGTCGGAATTCTTCCTGCCCTCGTTTATCGTTTGGCACAAAATCGTTTTGGAGCTGGTTTAGCCGCTTTTGTTGGAACAGCAACTAATACACTTTTGGTTTTAAGTTTCATCTTCCTCTTCTTTCATGATGTAACCAAACAAACCTTCGGAGCTTTGCTTGCTTCAATTATCACAGGAAATTCTATTGCAGAAGTGATCATCGCTGTGATTTTAACAATGGCAATTGTCCCTGCTTTAAGTAAAGCAAGAGGCAATTCATAATTGAAAAAAAAACAATCTATTTTTATTAGATTGTTTTTTTTATTAAAAAAATGTTATAATGTAAGCGTTGATAAGAAAAAAATAGGAGAAAACTTATGAAAAAAATATTAAGTTTCGACATTGACAACACACTCAATGAACCAAAAATGCCGATTTTCCCTGAGATGGCTGAATTGTTGGCTACTTTGTCTCAAAAATATATCATTGCACCAATTTCTGGTCAAAAATATGATCAATTTTTGATTCAAATTATTAATAATTTGCCTGAATCTGCAAATCTGGATAATTTCCATTTGTTTGTTGCCCAAGGGACTCAATATTATGCTCACAAAGATGGCGAATGGAAACAGGTCTTCAATTACGCTTTGACTGATGAACAAGCTAACGCAATTATGGGTGCACTTGAAAAAGCTGCTAAAGAGCTTGGACATTGGGATGAATCTGTTCTTGCCCCTGGTGATGAAATTAATGAAAATCGTGAATCGATGATTGCTTACTCAGCAATCGGTCAAAAAGCTGGTGTTGAAGCTAAACAAGCTTGGGACCCAGACATGACAAAACGTAATGAAATTGCTAAATTGGCTAGTCAATATGCTCCAGAATTTGAATTTGAAGTTGCTGGAACAACAACTATTAACGGTTTTGTTCCAGGTCAAAATAAAGAATTTGGGATGAATCATTTGATGGAAGAACTTAATGTTACTAAAGAAGAAATTCTTTACTTTGGTGACATGACTCAACCTGGCGGAAATGATTACCCTGTTGTTCAAATGGGAATTGAAACAATCACTGTTCGTGACTGGAAAGAAACTGCAGCTATTCTAAAAGCAATTATTGCGATGGAAGAAGCTTAATTTTCCACTGATAAAAAGCTGTCACTACTGACAGCTTTTTTCTTTTGCTGACAGAAAATATTATTGAAGATTTTAAACTACAGAATGGCTTTTCATCCTTTAGTCCTATTGAAATTCATCTGAATTTTAGGTAAAATAGATGAGTATGTTTAATTTATAGAAGGTGAACTTATATTGAAAAATTTGAAAAAGAAATTAACATTGACTGGTTTAATGACAGCCGGATTGTTATTCCTATCTGGCTGTGTTCAAACACACGTTGTTGATGGAGTCCGCGTTCCAACCGAAGCAGCTACTCATGGAATTACCTATAATTTTTTGGTTCGTCCAATGTCTGCTTTTGTTGACTTATTCGCTAATAACTTGCACATGGGTTATGGTTGGGGAATTATTTTTGTTACTCTGATTATCCGTTTTCTCATCTTGCCTTTAGGTTTGAATCAAGCCTACAAATCAACTTATATGCAAGAAAAAATGGCTTATCTTGCTCCTGTATTTGCTCCTTTGCAAGAACGACTCAAAAAAGCACAAACTCCTGAAGAAAAAATGGCAGCTCAACAAGCATTGATGGCAGCCCAAAAAGATAATGGAATTAACATGCTTTCATCAATTGGTTGCTTACCAATGTTGATTCAATGGCCTTTCTTTATCGCTCTTTATAATGCTGCAGCCTATACAACGGGAATTTCAAGTTCAACATTTTATGGGATTCCTTTAGGACATCCAAGTGTGGTCTTGGTTATTATTTCTGGGGTGCTTTACTTCATCCAAACCTGGATTTCAACTTTGTCAATGACCCCTGAACAAAAGAAATCAGGAATGGCAATGTTGATTATGAGTCCGGCAATGATTGTTGTCTTCTCATTCATGTCACCTGCTGGAGTAGCACTTTACTGGGCAGTTGGTGGTTTTGTTATTGTCATCCAACAAATCATCATTACCTTCATCATGAAACCAAGAATGCGCCGTCGTATTGATGAAGAATTTACAAAAAATCCTCCAAAAATCAATAATGAAGGCCTAAAAGATGTTACACCTACTTCTGTTCAAGAAAATTTCAAAGAAATCACAAGTGAGCGCAATGAAAAGGAACGTAAATCTGGCGGACGAAATGCTGGTAAACAAAATCGTAAGTAATTTTTACTGACAAGATATAAAAAAATAAAAAGTCACTGATGAAATTTCTGTCAGTGATTTTTTTATTTATTGAATCAATAATTTCTTGTTCAGATTAAAATGAGAGTTCTGTCAGTAACTTTTCTTATATATTATAGCGTGTATGCTTAAAAAATATCAACATTCCTCCAGTAAGAATAATTAAAAGATAAGTCACAAATAGCACTAAAATAAATAAAGGAGAGATTTGGGTCATTGAAAGAGGTGGCACACCTAGATGGTTACCAAATGGTGCAAAAATATTTAATGTCATATTACTCCAATCGAAGCAACCAGTATTTGGTAAGATAAATAAATAAATCATAAAAGCACTCCCTATCAGGTTTGCTCGTTTACTGGCTAAAGTTAACGCAAAACACATCATTGCTAATGCTAATCCAATCATAAAGCTAAAAAATAGTAAATAAAAACTATCTGAATTAATAAGGGGATACAATGATTGCCCATATTCTCCAGCATTTTCAGACTTAAAGAATAAGTGTAAAATTTCACCAGAACAAGCTGCCAAACTAAAAATAAGCAAATACATTACAATTAATGATACAACTAATCCAACAGATTTTCCTAATAAAATTATCTTCCAACTCTGTTGCCCAAGTCTCCTTTTGAAGGTTCCAAATTTATAATCATAGTTTGCAACAAGTACTCCAAAGAAACCAGCAAGTAAAGAAATAATTGTCATACCATAAGCTTTAAATATGAATTGTGGAAATCCCACAAAACTGATTGCTTGGTTGGCTTGATTTAATTGCTCATAATCATAGCGAGTGGCATTATTAAGTATAGATTGATTGCCATTATTAGAAATAGAATAATCTTTATGAATATTTTTTTGAAAATTAATATCTGATTGTTTGTCCTCCACAAAAAGACTCTCAGCTCCTTTTAAATTAAGACTTGCTTGGAATGTGCCTAAAATCAATAAACCGATTATTATTCCAGAAATTACTAGATAAATTTTGGATTTGGTAAGATAGAAAAGTTCTTTAATTAAAGTTACTTTCATAAATTTTTTTCAAACCTCCTTTATCCACCTTTAAAATTTTTTTATTTTTTATCACATATAAATCATCAATAATCTCTTCATAAAACTCAAATTGATGACCTGTTAATAAAATAATTTTCTCGTTTTTTGACCTGATAAGGTCTTCCTTAAGAATATTTAAACTCTCATAATCCAATCCATTTGTCACTTCATCCATCATCGTTAAAGAAGGTTCTAATAAGTTCCATATAATCAATGATAATCTTTTCCCTTCACCAAGAGAATAGGTTGATACCCGTTTTGACAGTCTTTCTTCTGAAAGATACCGTTGAGCTCTCTTTTCAATTGTCAATTTAGAATATCTAAAATTTGTAAAAAAAAGAATATTGTCCATTCCAGTTAGATTTTTATAGAGTTCTAAATTATCAAATAGGACATATGTATCATTATTTTTAGCTGAATTATTTATAAGGCCTTGGCTCGCATGCAGACTTCCTAAAATAAGTTTCAATAGTGTTGTCTTCCCTCTACCGTTTGGTGCCATAATAAACGAGATTTTACCCTCTGTGAAAGAAACCGTTGTATTCTCAAAAATATTTTGTGTTTTGAAATTAAAAGATAAATTTTGAATGTCAATTTCCATTTATTCTCCTTTATAAAAAATATGTACACAACTAAATTTTAATCATGTACATATTTTCACTAATATTATCAATTAAATGTAGAATAGGTCCATTGACCATTTCCAAGAATAGTTGTCCGTATATACTTATTAAAACTAACTCCCACATGTCCAAATTTTCCAGCATTTATACCTGAGCCCACAGTATATTTTCCTTGATAAATTCGTCCCCAAGAACCATTTTTATTAATAAGTGAAATTCCATTTTGAGTGACCCAGTTTGTCGGAGTAAAGCTATGAGCACTCTGAAAAGCTGTAGCTGTACTAATCGCTTTTCCATTATACTGAAAATAGACACGATCCGCCATTGTGATAATATTTAAAACAGAAATAGAAGCATTAGTTGTTTTAGTTGCCGCATTTACAGCCGGACTTAGAGCACCTGATATTCCCAGGGTGACTGCGAGAGTTACAAGAGTTTTCTTCATGAGTTTCATATTTATACCTCCATATTAAATAATTAAATTGACATTTCTTCTTTAATCCAATTTTTCTACAAAAGCAAGAGATAATCCACTATATTCAAAAACATTCTGGACAATAACAATCATTCGTTAAGATAATGATAGCGCTTTAATTGATTTGCTTCAATATATTTTTTGTTAACATTAAGTTTCTTTTGTATTACTTGAGGTCAAAAAAATACTGATTATTTTTATCAATCTCGATAAAAATAATCAGTATTTTTCTCTTTATTCTTATGTTAAATGAACACCTTTATCAACATAAACAATATCACCAATGACCCCTGAGGCAAGCGGGCTAACAAGGAAAGCGGCAGTTTGACCAACTTCATCAATTGTTACACCAACACCATCAGCTGTACGGCTGTCAGATTCTTTAATCAAATCTTTGTAACCTGAAACTCCAGAAACCGCAAGTGTTTTAATTGCTCCTGCAGAAATTCCGTTCACATGAACACCTACATGTGCCATTTCAGCAGCAAGATAACGAACTGTAGATTCAAGAGCTGCTTTAGCAATTCCCATAACATTGTAGTTAGGAATGGCACGAACTGAACCCATGTAAGTCAAAGTTACGATACCAGAACCTTTTTTAAGCAATGGTTTTGCTGCTTTAGCAACAGCAAGCAAGCTGTAAGCTGAAATATCTTGAGCAAGGGCATAACCATCGCGAGAGATATCTGTAACATTCCCACCAAGCTCTTCTTTTTTAGAGTAAGCAATGGCATGAACAAGTCCGTCAATTTTACCGACACGTGCCTCAATTGTACCAAAAGCACGGCGAATAGATTCATCAGAAGTTACATCACATTCAATGAGCAAATCTTCTGGTTCAGCCAATTTAGCTAATTGTTTTTCCATTCGTTCATTTTGGTAAGTATAAATTAATGTTGCACCTTGATCTTTCATTGCTTTAGCACAGCCCCAAGCAATAGATTTATTGTTAGCAACACCCATGATAACAATTTTTTTACCTTCTAAAAACATAAATAAAATAAGTCCTTTTCTTTAAAATAATCAGGTTTAAGCGACTAGCAAATAAAAAAAAATAAATTTAATCACTTTACCTTTACAAGTCATATAAAAAAGTTGACACTCTCACAAGAAATTGATAATATTAATTGTAAAAGGTTTTGTATATCAAAATACTTGATACATAAAATTTTAACTTAAAAATGTTGAACTGTCAAGTTAGAGTGATGGCTCTTTTTCCCTGATTACTCGGGCTTTTCATTAATTTTTAATAAGAAAAGGAATAAAAAATGACTAAAAAATACGCTATGACTGCTACAGAAGTGATGGAAGTTATTCCGAACCGCTATCCTATCATGTTTATTGACTACGTTGATGAAATTTCTGAAAATAAAATTGTTGCAACGAAAAATGTAACGATTAACGAAGAAGTTTTTAATGGACATTTCCCTGGTAATCCAACTTTCCCTGGTGTTTTGATTCTTGAATCACTCGCTCAAGCTGGTTCAATTTTGATTCTCAAAAAAGAAGAATTTCAAGGAAAAATGGCTTATATTGGTGGAATTGATAAAGCAAAATTCCGTCAAAAAGTCACTCCTGGTGATGTAATGAAACTTGAATTTGAAATTACAAAATTCCGTGGAAAAGTAGGAACTGCTGATGCCGCAGCTTATGTTGATGGTAAAAAAGTAACCACTTGTCAGTTCACTTTCATCGTTGATGAAGCAGCTGAACAAACAAACTAAAAAAAATTTACTGACAGTCTTTGTCAGTAAATTTTTTTATTATATACAGGATTTGTCAGTAAATATCTTAACTCTCCTGCATTTTTTTAATAAAGGATTGTAAAATTTCAATATGTTCTTCCAACTTTTCAAGAATAATAGATTCATTTGCAATGTGGCATTGTTCATGCTGTCCTGGTCCAAAAACAACCGTTCTAATCCCAACATTTTCAAAAAATCCTTGATCATTAGAACCCGAAGCCGCCGTTGTTTTCGCGCCAGATAAGTCTGTCAGTAACTGAATGAATGGAGCTTGATTATCGGTCAAAGTTGATAAAACAGGTGTCACAATATCTTCATAAGTAAAATGATACTGCACAGCTAACTCACTCATGACTTGCTCAAATACCTCTTCCAATTCAGGAGTTAAACGACAGTCAACCACAAGTTCAGCGAAGTCGGCTGTTTTATTAGGAGAATTTTCATCCCCAGAGAGAATTGATGTCACTACAAAAGTTGGCAGACCAAGCTGACTATTTTTGTAAATTTTCAAGTCTTCAACGATTTGCTCAATATTTTCTAGAAAATAAGTAACCGCCCCTAAAGCGCTTTGCTGAAAATGTTCTTGTACCGAAGCATGACCAGCCTTCCCAGAAAAATGTAGCTTCATAAAATGATTTCCACGTTGCCCAATATAAATCTTCTCTAAATCAGTTGGTTCTGCAATAATGCAACAAGCTGAGTCATAGCTCCAATTTTCACTAAAATAACGAGCAAAATCTTCTGAACCCTTACCATCAAGTTCTTCGTTAGCCGTCCCCACGACCCAAATATCTTGACTTAAATCTTTACCAATAAAACTTGCAGCAGCAAGTAAGTTTCCAACATCGCCACCTTTCATATCACTCGCACCAAGTCCAAAGAGTTTTCCCTCTTCTACTCTTGCATCGGTAGGCGAAAATTTCCAGTCAGCTAAATGACCTGAAACGACAGTATCAACATGCCCAGTTAAGATAATGGCTTCTTTTTTTTGTTCCTTTTTACCTTTTGCTTTAATTTGTCCGGCGACAAAAGTTTCTTTGCGAATAACAAAATCAAATTGCTTCTCAATAAACCATTTTTCAAGAAATATTAAAATCTCTTCTTCATTTCCTGAACTTGACGGAATATTAACCAAACTTTTTAATAAGTCTACAGCTTTTTCCATAAATTTCCACCAAACTATTTATTATTTTCAGAAAGCGTGTAGTTCTTTTGAATATCTTTATTAATTTGTCCGTTCTTCAATTCTTCTTTAATGACAGAATTGACAACCTTTGTTAATTCATCTGAACCTTTAGGAAGTGCAACCGCTGAACCATAACTATCTTTTGGCGTTTTTACGTCCACATTAGCAATCGCTAAATCTGAATTAGCTGCGACGTAACTCTTAGCAATAAGATTTTCAATCACGGCTCCTTGAACCTGCCCCCCTTTGACTTCATTGATTTCATCGCCAATTTGTGGCAAGGCAATCTCTGTTGCTCCTTTGAATTGACTGGTTACAATGCCTTCTTGAGTTGACCCTTTTTGTGCCGCTACTTTTTTACCTTTGAAATCTTCTACTGAACGATATTTACTTAAATCAGATTTTTTCACAACTAAATAATTACTTGCTGTATAATATACATCTGAGAAATTGACAGATTTTTCACGACTAGGTTCTTTTGAAATTCCCGAAATCGCAATATCTGCTTTTCCTGTATTTAAACTAGCTAAAACATTGTTAAAGTCCATGCTTTCAATTTTCACTTTAACCCCTAGTTTTTTACCAATAGCATTGGCCAAATCAACATCAGAACCCACGATTGTATTCTTGCCATCTTTAATAATTTGAAATTCAAAGGGTGGATAATCTGGAGATAAAGCAACTTTCAATACGCCAGCTTTTTTTACTTTATCCACTTGATTAGTAGCCGATTTTCCATTTCCGCAAGCTGCTAATGTTGCTACTGCGGCCAAACCGACCATTCCCAATGCTAATTTTTTCATCTTCTTGTTCATCCTTAAACCTCTTTTATAAATAGAATAAGTATAATTATACATTTTAAAATTATTTTGTCAAGGATTTTTGCATATTTATATTATAATTATTTAAAAAACAAAGATTTTCAGATAAAAAATGTACTTTTATACTTAAGTAAAAATAAAAATTCACTCATTGAGTGAATTTTTATTAATTATTAATCAATCCATTGCACGTAATTCTAATACCATATCACGTAACTGAGCAGCTCCTTCAAAGTCGAGGGCGCTAGCCGCTTGTTGCATTTCTTTTTCAAGTTTTTTGACTAATGCTTTACGTTCTTTCTTAGTCATCGCACTTGCATCGACTTCTTCAATCTCACCAGAATCAGTTTTCTTAGTAATGGCAATCAAATCACGAATTTCTTTTTTGATCGTTTGAGGTGTGATTCCATGTTCTTCATTATAAGCCATTTGAATTTCACGCCGGCGGGCCGTTTCATCCATCGCATGTTTCATTGAACGCGTTATTTTATACTTTTGACCCTCGTATTCTGTATAATAACCACTATCTAAGATTTCTTTATCCGCAGGATCATTTTCATCAAGGGCTTTAGCCATATCAGAATAAAGAATAACATGGCCTTCACTATTACGTGCTGCACGACCAATGGTCTGAATCAAGCCACGCTCATTACGTAAAAATCCTTCTTTATCAGCATCCAAAATCGCGACTAAAGAAACTTCTGGCACGTCTATCCCTTCACGAAGCAAATTAATTCCCACCAGAACATCAAAGACTCCTAAACGCAAATCCCGAATAATTTCGGTTCGTTCTAATGTTTTGATATCCGAGTGCATATATTTAACTTTTATCCCCATTTCCTTGAAATAGGCAGTCAAATCTTCTGACATCTTTTTAGTCAAAGTCGTAACAAATACTCGTTCGTTTTTCTCAGCTCGTTTATGAATTTCACCAACTAAATCATCGATTTGTCCCATCATTGGTCGAACTTCTACGACAGGATCTAATAGACCTGTTGGACGAATAATTTGTTCAACAATGGTATCGGTCTGCTCCATCTCATAATCCCCAGGGGTTGCTGAAACATAAACAATTTGATGCACATGACTTTCAAATTCTTCTCTTTTTAACGGACGGTTATCGAGGGCTGAAGGCAGGCGGAATCCGTAATTACAAAGCATTTCTTTACGGGCTCTGTCACCGTTATACATCCCTTTTACTTGCCCCATTGTCATGTGTGATTCATCAATCATAATCATGAAATCATCAGGAAAGAAATCAAGCAAAGTATATGGAGGTTCGCCTTCCTCGCGCCCATCCATATGACGTGAATAGTTTTCGACCCCATTACAATAACCCATTTCACGGAGCATTTCGATATCGTAGTTGGTTCTTTGTTCTAAACGTTGAGCCTCAAGAAGTTTTCCTTCTGAGCGGAAAACTTTTAATTGTTCTTCTAATTCTGCTTCTATCTTGGCAATTGATTCTTCCATACGGTCATCATTTGTCATGAAATGTGTCGCTGGGAAAATTGCCAAATGGTCTACTTCACCTAAAACTTGTCCGGTCAAAACTTCAATTTCACGGATACGGTCAATTTCATCACCGAAAAATTCAACACGAAAGGCATGTTCATCACGAGAGGCTGGAAAAACTTCTACAACATCCCCGCGAACTCGGAAACAGCCCCGTTGAAAGTCAATATCATTTCGCTCAAATTGAATTCCTACCAAATCATTTAAAAGTTGGTCACGAGAAATTTCTTGACCTGGGCGCAATGAAACCACCGAATCTTGATACTCTTTGGGTGAACCCAATCCATAAATACAAGAAACTGAGGCCACAACAATCACATCATTACGTTCCAATAAGCTTGAGGTCGCACTATGACGCAATTTATCAATTTCATCATTGACCGAACTGTCTTTTTCAATATAGGTGTCAGAACTTGGAACATAGGCTTCGGGTTGATAATAATCATAGTAGGATACGAAATACTCGACTGCATTATTTGGAAAAAACTCTTTAAATTCACTGTATAATTGACCAGCCAGTGTTTTATTATGAGCCATAACAAGAGTAGGTTTACCTGTCCGTGCAATCACTTGACTCATGGTGTAAGTTTTCCCTGTTCCTGTTGCTCCACGTAAAATTTGAGCTTTTTCCCCATTCTCAATATTATCTACTAACTCAGCAATCGCCTCACCTTGGTCACCGGCTGGCTCATATTTTGAAACAAGTTCAAATTTATTATCTGTTATTCTTTCTATAGCCATTCTTTTTCCTTTAATTCTTTTCTATTATCTTTGAAAAATAATCTAATGCTTGATGATAAACATCATTTTTAAAGCCAAAATCCATTTTACGAATTTCAGAAAGTCCTAAAAATTGATAAGTTGAAAATTCAATTTCTTCAGGATGGCTTTCAAGATTAATTTTTGCTTCTTCATGCAATCGGACAAGAAAATAATGTTGTTCTTGGCCAGCATAAGTCCAAGTTGGAAATTTCATCTCTTTAGGAAAATCATATTTTAAAGTTCCTGGATATTGTCCAATGATTTCAAACTCTTTTGTGCCAATTTCTTCTGAGAGTTCTCGAATAATGGCTGTCTCTGGTTTTTCACCAGCTTCAATTCCACCTTGTGGGAAGCCCCAGCTCATCCCGTCTGCTCGTTTACCTAGCCAAATTTTGTTTTCTTTATTGAGAATAATGGCTGCAACATTTTGTCTGTATTCTTTCATTTTTATCCTCTTTTTAGTATTAGGTTTACTGAATTCTATAGATGTAAAATTTGTCTTATTATTAATCTTCTAATACAATTTTACCATTTTCATCGCTAAAAATATGCTATAATTAATCTATATTCAAAAAAAGATAAGGAAGTTTTATTAATAATGAATCGTGATGAAATTCAAGCAAATTTAATCAAAGCAAGTCACATGATTAGCATGGACGATATTATTCGTGAAGGTTATCCAACTTTACGTGAAGTGGCAAATGATGTAACCTTGCCATTGTCAGATGAAGACATTATCTTAGGAGAAAAAATGTTGCAATTCTTACATAATTCTCAAGATCCTGTCATGGCTGAAAAAATGGGACTCCGTGGTGGAGTTGGACTTGCAGCAAACCAACTTGGCTTGCTCAAAAAAGTCATCGCCGTTTTGATTCCAAATGAACCTGAAGTTGATGAAGATGGAAATGAAATTCCACCTAAAGAAGCTTACAAAATGCGCGAAATCATGTATAATGCAAAAGTGGTTAGTCACTCTGTTCAAGATGCGGCTGTTGAAGGTGGCGAAGGTTGTCTTTCTGTTGACCGTGAAGTTCCAGGTTACGTCGTTCGCCATGCTCGTGTAACTGTGGAATACTACAACAAGGAAGGCGAAAAGAAAAAAATTCGCTTAAAAGATTTCCCAGCAATTTGTGTTCAACATGAGATTGATCACACTAATGGTGTTATGTTCTATGACCACATCAATATGAATGACCCTTGGGAAATTAAAGACGGTATGATTATTGTTAAATAATCGCCAAATTTACTGATGAATTTATGAATAGAAAAATTACTGACAGAATTTCCGTCAGTAATTTTTTATTTCATTTTCTACTTTTTAATTCTTGTCAGTAAAAGTTACTGACAAGTTTTTAGAAAATGATAAAGGTTAATTATTATTTAGCAATTTTTGCAAAATATTCAAGAGTACGAATCAATTGAGCAGTGAAACTCATTTCATTATCATACCAAGCAGCTGTTTTAACTAATTGTCCACCGTCTTTTAGGTCAGTCACTTCAGTTAATGTAGCATCAAAAAGTGAACCGTAAGCCATACCAATAATATCAGATGAAACAATTTCATCAACATTATAGCCAAAGCTTTCATCAGCGGCAGCTTTCATTGCTTCATTGATTTCGTCAACTGTAACGTGTTTTTCAAGTACAGTAACAAGTTCGGTAATTGAGCCTGTTGGAGTTGAAACACGTTGAGCATGACCTTTCATCAAACCAGAAAGTTCAGGCAAAACAAGACCAATTGCTTTAGCCGCTCCACTTGATGCTGGAACAATGTTTTCGGCAGCAGCACGCGCACGACGGAAGTCTCCACCACGATGTGGACCATCAAGGGTCATTTGGTCACCAGTATAAGAGTGAACAGTAGTCATTGTTCCACCTTTAACACCAAAGTTTTTATTTAAGGCATCCGCCATTGGTGCTAAACTATTTGTAGTACAAGAACCGGCAGAAATAACTGTTTCAGTTCCATCAAGAATTGTGTGGTTTGTATTGAAGACAACAGTTTTAACATCATTTCCACCAGGTGCCGTAATCAAAACTTTCTTAGCTCCACCAGGATGCAAATGTTTTTCAGCTTTTTCTTTAGTCGCAAAGAAACCTGTGGCTTCAAGCACAATTTCAACACCAGAATCAGCCCATTGAATGTCTTCCGGATTACGTTCGGCCGTAACTTTCACAAATTTTCCGTTGACATCAAAACCATCTTCTTTGACTTCAACAGTCCCTTTAAAACGACCTTGAGTTGTATCATATTTTAGCAAATGTGCAAGCATTGCTGGGTCTGTCAAATCGTTGATATGCGCAACTTCAACTCCTTCGACTTCTTGAATTCGACGTAATGCCAAACGTCCAATACGACCAAAACCGTTAATACCAACTTTAACTACCATGATGTAGTCCTCCGTTTTTTTATTTAGATGATGAGATTCTTCTCTTTTTTTGCTATAATAGAAATAAATAATTATAGCTATTAGAGATATCTCTTATCTCTAATATAAATGATACTACTTTTTTACCCTAGTGTCAATCTTTTTTAATTTAAAATGTTTAAGGAGCTTCATCATGAAATTATCATCTGGTTGGGAACAATCTGTTTATGTATTACTTATTTTGGCACGACTTCCTGAAAATCGGACCATGTCATCAATTGCACTTGCCAATCGTCTCAAAGTTTCGCCTTCATATCTCAAAAAAATTATTAAATCTTTAGTTGATGAGGGACTTTTACGCTCTACTCCAGGAAAAAATGGCGGTTTTTCACTCAATAAAGACCTTCATGATATTAGTTTTTACGATGTCTTTTTGGCCATCGAAGGACGGGGGCGAATTTTTCAAAGTCAAGGTCTTTTGCAAAATTTTATTGGTTCAGAGTCTGGCAAAGCAAAGCGTTGTGCCATTACAAGCGCTCTTGATGAAATTGAAAATACACTTGTCAGAACACTATCAAATGTTTCACTAGCCCAAGTTGCTGACGAAACTCAATATAATTATAATCTTGGTTATCTTGATGAGTGGATTGATGAAATGGATTAAAGGATTTACTGACAGAGCTGCAATTCATTACGAACAATGAAGTTACAAATAGAAAAATTACTGACGAGATTCACGTCAGTTCAATGCGACCAAGGGGAGCATTGAAGTTGGGGATAAAAAAATTGCTGACAAGATTCATGTCAGTTCAATGCGACTACGGAGAGCATTGAAGTTGTAGATAGAAAAATTGCTACAAGATTCATGTAAGTTCAATGCGACTACGGGGAGCATTGAAGTTGTAGATAGAAAAATTGCTGACAAGATTCATGTCAGCAATTTTTCATTATTTCATTATTTCTTTATTTCATTATTTTATTTTTTCTATCACTAAAAATTTTACTGACAGACATTTTTTATTCAGCAGGAACTTCTTCATCAGTCGTTTCTGCTGTTTCTTGAGCTTGATTAGAGATAACAATTTTATCATCAATCAAATCAGCAACCAATTCTTTGTATTCAGGGTGTTCAATATAGAAGTCAGCAATTGAATCTTCGATATTTTCTTGAATTGTTCTACGAAGTGGTCTTGCCCCCATTGCTGGATTGTAACCTAGATCAACTAATTTTTCTTTTGCTGCTTGAGTGACACTAAGATGAATATCATTACGTCCAATTTGTTCGTTGACTTCATCAAGCATCAAATCAACAATTTTAAGGAGATTTTCTTTGCTCAAAGCAGAGAATTCAATTATTCCGTCAAAACGGTTCATGAATTCAGGGCTAAAGAAATCGCCAAGCTGACCAAGCACTGATTTAGTTCGTCCCTCACGAGCAGCACCAAATCCGACAGAGGCTTCAACTTTACCAGTTCCGGCATTAGAAGTCATAATAATCAAACTATCTTTAAAGGATACTGTCCGTCCTTGTGCGTCTGTCAGACGTCCATCTTCAAGAATTTGCAAGAACATGTGCATCACATCTGGATGTGCTTTTTCGATTTCATCTAATAAAATCAAACTGTAGGGATTACGACGAACACGTTCAGTCAATTGACCAGCTTCTTCATAACCCACATATCCTGGAGGGGCTCCAATTAATTTGGCCACCGAATGTTTTTCCATGTATTCCGACATGTCAAAACGAATCATACTTTCACTTGAGCCAAATAATTCTTTAGCCAATTGTTTAGCAAGTTCTGTTTTACCAACACCTGTTGGACCAACGAAAAGGAAAGAACCAATTGGACGATTAGGTTTACCAAGTCCCACACGAGAACGACGGATAGCTTTAGCAATCTTATCCACTGCTTCATCCTGACCAATCACATGTGCTTTCAAATCATCAGCCAAATTAATTAATTGGGTTTGTTCTTTTTCTTTCAAATCACCAACTGGAATATGTGTTTTTTGCTCAACAATTTGTTCAATATCTTTTTCAGTGATGACAGGAATTTCATCATCTGAAACTTCATGATTTTGTAATTCACGAAGTTTAGTGATTTGGTCACGGAAATGAGCGGCTTTTTCAAAATCTTCAGCCTGTGTTGCTTCATTTTTCTTCGTTTCTGCATCCGCAATCCGACGATTAATATCTTCAGGATCAACAAATTTCAAGGTTAGATTTTTCTTAGAACCAGACTCATCCAAAAGGTCAATGGCTTTATCTGGTAAGAAACGGTCTTGAATGTAACGATTTGACAAATGAGCGGCTGCTTCAATAGCCTCATCAGTGTATTTCACGTGATGATAATCTTCATAACGTGCTTGAATACCTCGCAAAATAGTAATTGTTTCATCAACTGATGGTTCATCGACTTTAACTGGTTGCATCCGGCGTTCAAGCGCAGCATCTTTTTCAATGATGCGATATTCATTGAGCGTTGTTGCTCCGACCAATTGAAGCTCACCACGCGCAAGCGCAGGTTTTAGGATATTTCCTGCATCCATATTGCCATCACCGGCAGAACCAGCACCAACAATTTCATGAATTTCATCAATAAACATAATCACATCATTACGTTTTCTGATTTCATCCATTAATTTTTGCATCCGTTCTTCAAATTGTCCACGAATTCCTGTTCCTTGAACAAGAGAAACAACATCAAGACGAATCACTTCTTTATTTTGTAGTTTTTGCGGCACATCTCCGTCCACAATTTTTTGCGCTAAACCTTCAACAACTGCTGTTTTACCAACACCAGGTTCACCAATTAATACAGGATTATTCTTAGTCCTACGATTTAAAATCTCAATGACACGTTTAATTTCTTCATCACGCCCAATCACTGGGTCAATTTCGCCACGACGAGCTGACTCTGTGATGTTAATTCCAAATTCTTCTAACATTCCTTTAGGTTGTTTTGCCCGAGGATTTTGTGGACCGCGCGGACCACGTCCACCTGTTTGTGTTGGTGGAGTTTGAGTGCTTGCTGCTCCATTAAAATCTTGACCGTGCAAAGCACTAAAGATATCATTAAATGGATTAAATGGTTCATCAGAATTTCCATTTGAGGCATTTCCTGCGCCAAATAAAGCTTCTTGACCGCCAGATTTCATAATTTGATAACAGTTTTGGCACAAATCAATTTGTTTTTTCTGACCATTTACACTTGTGTAAAGGTGAATCGTCGCTTCATTAATATTACAATTTTGACAAAGCATCGCTTTCCTCCTCTTAATTCTCAGTAATTAATTTTAAACTAATTTTCCCTTCACGGTTTGGAAGGAGTTAATCTAAAATCAAGACCAACTTCGATGTAAAGTTTTTTATATTTGAAATTTCTTGTGGTGATGACTAGAACTCGCTCATTATTTCGGACATCCCAAAACTCATTTTCACCGTTTTCTCTGAACCAACCGCCATAGTACCAAGCGTTAGTTCCTGCTACTTTTTTATAGAATTTTGGTTTTTTCATATCAGAAACAAGTTGAACAGATTCCAAATTTTCCGGGTCAATCTTGATATGTTTTCTTAAAGAAAGAACTTTTCTTGCCCCTCTAAGTTCAATATCAATGCCACCATTTTTTTCAAAATAGACAGTAGTCGTCATTTTCTCTCCTTATTTATAATTTAAGTGATAACGGTTACTTTCATTTTACATCAAATTTAAAAAATCAATAAATCATTTCTCCCTTTTAAAATAAAAAGTTTGACCATATTTGACCATTGATAAATTTATTATAATCATTTTAGGAAAATTTAGCAAGTCTTTTGAACTTTATAAATAAATTTTTAATAAAAAATACTGACAAAGCTGTCAGTAGAGCCAAAATATAATATAAAAAATTTAGCTTTTCCTTCATAGATTTGTCAGTAATTTTTTTATTTTGTCAGTTAGCCTGCATCATCAATTTTCTTATATAATCGATTTTGATGAACCAAGATATAAATTGAAGCAAGAATGGCAATGCCGGCAAAAATATAAACAATGATATTTCCTGCTGACCAGCCGTATGCTTGAACAAGCCAACCAATAACCAGAGTTGCTGTCACTTCACCAATAATGTACTGACAGAACCCCATCGTACCCGTTGACATTCCATTGGCAAATTTGGGGACAGCTTCATTGACCATCAGCCCGACAATTGTTGCTGGAGCATAAATGAAAGTTCCCATAAATAATAACACAATAATAATCAAAGTATGATTGGTCGCTGCAAAATAAGTAATCAGACAGGCAAGCATGGCAATCAATGAAACCAAAACCATAATGGCCCGACGGCCTTTAAGTAAATCAGTGATAAATCCGATGATAATAACCCCAGGTACAGCTGCAAGTTCAAAAATTCCTGTCAGCCATTTTGCTGTTGAATTATCAAATCCTTTGATATTAACCAGATAGTTTGGAATCCAACTCATAATTCCATAACGAACGACATAGATTGACAATGAGGTCAAAATGACCGCCCACACGAGTTTATTTTTGACAATATATTCAAAAAATATTTTAAAAACATTGTCATTAGAAATATCGCCTTCAACAATTTCTCCATCTTTAATGACCACTTTATCGCCAGAATATTCTTCAATTGTCGGTAATCCTTTCGTTGTTGGACGGTCAGAACCCAGAAATAAAACGCTAATAGCAATGACAACCGAAACAATTGATGCTGTCCAAAAACTCCATTGAAGCGAAGCGCCGAAAAAGAAAGCAGATAAATTAATAACAGCCACACACATGAAAGCTCCAGCATTATGAGCTGATGACCAGATTGAAAATGCTATCCCACGCGCCATAATCGAACCTTTTGCTTTGCGGCCAAACCATAAACCGACTAAACGCTGACAAGCCGCAGCTCCCATACCTTGCATAACCGAGTTAAGCAACATCAGAAAGACAATCATCCCAAAACTTTGGGTTGTTCCATAAAGCGCATTGATAATCGCTGACACAATCAATCCTGTTGCCACATAACGGTTTGGATTGGCCCGGTCAGCTAATGTTCCCATAATCAGCTTTGAAATCCCATAGCCAATCCCAAACATGGAGAGAATTGTCCCAATTTGTCCCATCGAAAAGCCATAAGCCTTGGAAATATCATTTTGTTGAACGGTAAAGATCAATCGAATAATGTAATAACCAATATAAACGATTGCCGTCGAAATTAAAACTCGGGTTTGCCACATTTTATACAACCGGGGAACTTTTTCCTCTGATATTTTTTGCTCCGCATCTGGAGCGGGTTTTAAGAATCCAAACATTTTGAATCCCCTTTCATTTTGATGAATTAATTATAACCCACTCCCATTTGAAATAAATTCCTGATTAAGCCATAATTTCAGGAATTTATTTTTAAATCAAAAAAATTTACTGACAGAATATAATCGTCAGCTTCCATTACAATCTGTCAGTAAATCTCTAGCACTCAAACAATTGCACCGTATTCTTTATACTGTTTGTAAAGTTGGATTAAAAGGTGAATAATTAATTCTAAGGGGAGCATATTATTATAATCAACAAGGATTTTCCCTGACAGGTTCTTTTGATAAGCAAGCAAAAGCAAATCACTTTGTTCAACCAGCCTACTCTTATAGTTACCAGTAATAGCTAAAACCTTTTTTCCATCTCTTTTGGCCTTCTGTGCTGTTGCCACAATCAAATCTGTTTCACCTGATAAGCTAAGACCAATTACAAATGTGTTTCTAGGCAATTTTTCAAGATATGCTTGCATATTATCTTGATATAAGCTGACAGCTTTAACATCTAAAAATTGCAAATCTCTCGCAAATGAGTCAGCTATCCGAACAGATAATCCTCTTGAAATAATCACGACTGAAGCTGCATGAAAAATATTTTCAACAACTTTAGCTAAGTTTTCACTCTCTAGCAGCCTTACTGTCATTAATAATTCTTCAATATTTTCAGAGACAACTTGATTTGCATCTTTTGTCAGTCCATAAATCCAATCATGTCTATTTAATTTTTGTTTTTCCATATTTTTGTATTCAGAAAAACCAGAAAAATTTTTCTTTTTCAAAGTTCGAATAATTGATGAAGGACTGACATGGGCAGATTCAGCAGTTTGAGCAACCGTCATTTGAATTATTTTTGCTTTATTTTCTTCTAAATAATTCCAAATATAAATTTCGACACTAGTTAAATGGTTCATAAAACTCCTCTGAATAAAAAATAATTTTATATAATACAAACTGAATCATAATACATACTATCTCTAAAAAAATATAAAAAAACTTACTGACAGTTTCATCAGTAAGTTTTTAAATTACATAAAGTCACGCAACGGTTTAGAACGACGTGGGTGACGAAGTTTTTTGATTGCTTTTGCTTCAATCTGACGAATACGTTCACGTGTCACTTTGAATTGTTTACCAACATCTTCCAAAGTATGCATGCGTCCATCATCAAGACCAAAACGCATTCTCAAAACATTTTCTTCACGGTCAGTCAAAGTATCCATGACTTCATCTAACTGTTCACGTAAAAGAATACGGTTTGTATAATCAACAGGTGATTCGATTACATCATCTTCAATGAAGTCACCAAGATGTGAATCATCTTCTTCACCGATAGGTGTTTCGAGTGAGACTGGTTCTTGAGCAATTTTCAGAACTTCACGAACTTTATCTGGCGCCATGTGCAACTCTTTACCAATTTCTTCTGGTGAAGGATCGCGTCCGAGTTCTTGCAAAAGATTACGTTGAACACGAATCAATTTATTGATTGTTTCAACCATATGCACTGGAATACGAATCGTGCGGGCTTGGTCAGCAATCGCACGTGTAATTGCTTGGCGAATCCACCATGTGGCATAAGTCGAGAACTTGAATCCTTTTGTATGGTCAAATTTATCCACAGCCTTCATCAAGCCCATATTTCCTTCTTGAATCAAGTCCAAAAATTGCATTCCACGTCCAGAATAACGTTTTGCAATTGAAACAACCAAACGCAAGTTGGCTTCGGCAAGCATTTGTTTCGCAAATTCTGCCCCTTCACCACCAGCAATAATTGCTTCAGCAAGTTTTGTTTCTTCATCAAGAGAAATCAATGGATAACGACCGATTTCTTTAAGATACATGCGAACAGGATCATCGATACGAACATTCGTAACAATTTCATCCATTGCAGTATCTGAAACTTCTTCTTTTTCAATTTCATCAGTGACAAGAGCCAAAGGACTTGGATTTCCATCTTTATCCACAATTGAAATTCCTGCATCTTGAATTTGTTTAAACAAGTCTTCAAGCGCATCATCAACAATCCCAAATTTAACAGAAAGTTCATCCATGATTTCTTCATCAAGTGCTTCACCCAAAGGTTTACGTTTGGTAATATAGCTTTTAACTGCTTTTTCATAAGCTTTTACGTTAAAAGTATCACCATTTTCTTTGACTTCAACTCTTGCTAATGTCTTAGGACTATCCATCTTTTCAACAACAACAGGTTTAACATTTAATGCTTCAAGAAGACGACGTTCTTCACCAGGTCCAACTGAACTTGAATGTGATTTTACAAGTAAGCCAATTTCTTGAGCCTTCTCAACCAAAACACGGTTTTGAACGCCAGTTTCTTTTGAAATTTGACTTATTCTTTTTTTATTTGCTGCCAATTCGCTCCTCCTCTTTGGGTAAAACTACTGACAAAACTGTCATTAAATAGACTAGCCAATTGTCAGTAAAAAATTATCATAATTTTTTCTTTTGGTTAATAATCTGAAGGGTTAACTCTAAGACACGTTCTTTGTTTCCTGCTTTCTCAGCAGTTGCCAACTGTTGAATGAGTTCTTCAAATTTTATTTGTTCCATTTCATTAGAAAAAATGGAAACTAAGTCATTGATTTCCTGACTTGATGCTGTATCAGGCAAATCTAAACTTATAATCTGGTAAAACAGACTACGTTCTTCGTCTGACAGCTCACTTGCTAAGTGTGATTCATCAATTTGTTCATAAACCATTGCTTCAAGCAAGATTTTATCAAATAAATCTTGATAACGTTTATGGACGAATCTAAAATTTTCATCTTGAGAAAATTTTTTCAAAACTGATGAATGATAAATCATTCGATGGAGTAGCATTTCTTCGGCTTTTTCCGAACGTGATAACTTAGGAACCTGAACAGATGGTTGAACAACTTGAGCCGATTCACTTCTTCTGTAAGTTTGTTGAGTTTTAACATTATTCTCATAATAAGCCTCCTCAAAATCTACAGGCATGACCGATTCAAGACTAGAATAATCATTTTCGTCAGTAAAACTTTCGGTCAAACTTGAAGCATCTAAATTACTGACAGGATGGTCAGTAATTTTCATATTTTCACGCCGTAAATTTACAGCCTGCTCCACTTGATTATACTCGAAATCAGGCAAAATCTCAACTAATTTTCTTATATAGGCATCCTGAGCCGTAATCGATGGAAGCTTTGCAATCATTGGTGAAATCTGTTCAATAAAATCAAGTTGCGTTTGTAAATTAGCAAGGTTTTCAGGTCTCAAATAATCAATTAAAAATTCAATGGGTTGAATACGCCCCGTTTCCATTAAGGCAGATAATCCCTTCAAACCATAATTTTTAGAATACTCATCTGGATCAAGTCCTTCTGGAACCTTTACAATCTGTACAGCAGATTCACCAATCAAATCAATAGCCTTATAAATTGCATTTTGCCCAGCAGAATCTCCATCATAAACTAATACGAATTTTTTTGCCATTTGTTTCAAACGGCGGACGTGTTTTTCGGTTAATGCCGTCCCCATTGAGGCAACAACATTATTTATTCCAGCTTTATAAGATGCAATAACATCCATAAAACCTTCCATTAAATAGACTTCATGCTGCTTTGAAATTGTTGGTTTTGCTTTATCTAAATTCCAAAGTTCATAAGATTTATCAAATATAGTTGTTGCTGAAGTATTAATATATTTGGCTTTAGAATCATCATTTTCCTGCCATTTACGTCCAGAAAAACCAATTGTCTGTCCATATTCGTTGGTGATTGGAAACATGATTCGGTTCGTAAAAGCATCAAAAACTTTATTATTTGAGAAATGAAATAAACCAGACTTTGCCATAATTTCTTCATCAAACTTATTTGATAAATTTTTAAAAATAAAATCATTTTCTTCAGGAGCTAAACCAATATTAAATCTCTTGATTACATCATCAGTAATCCCCCGCTCCTCAAGATATTTCCTAGCCCGTTCACCCAACTCCGTTGACATCAATAGAATATTGTATAAACGAGCAGCCTGGTTATTGATTTCAAACAATGGTGCATTTGGATTATTTTTTTCTTCTCTATCATCAGAAATGTTAAGAGTAACTCCTGCAAAATCAGCCAGTTCCTTAACAGCATCAACGAATCCAACTTGATTGTATTCTTTTAAAAACTCAATCGCATCACCAGAGCGCCCACAACCAAAACAATGATAAAAACCTTTTTCAGCATTTACATTAAAGGAAGGAGTTTTCTCACCATGAAAAGGGCATAAACCAATATAATTCTTACCTGTACGACTTAAAGCAACATACTGTGAAATTAAATCAGCAATATTAACTTTTGACTTTAAATCATTAACAACCTCAGTGTCAAGTGAAACCATAATCTCCCCCTTCATCCCTACGATTAATCATAAAAGTAATCTCATAAAATAAGTATAACACTTCAGAAAGGTTCTTAATCATCATTCATTTTCTAAAATAAATATAACTTACGAAATCTTACTGATTTTATGGCTTTAAAGTCTAAAAGACGCCTATTAAAGAATAGACGTCGAACAAAGGGGGGTAAGGGATTCGAACCCTCGCGCCGGTTTCCCGACCTAACGATTTAGCAAACCGTCCTCTTCAGCCTCTTGAGTAACCCCCCATAGGCTTATTAACAATGAATAGATACCTTACATATCCATTATGGGAATTCCAGGATTCGAACCTGGGACCCCTGCGTTATCAACACAGTGCTCTAACCAACTGAGCTAAACTCCCAATTTATTGTTTTCAATTGAAAACTAAGCGGATGACGAGAATCGAACTCGCGTAGCCAGCTTGGAAGGCTGGGGTTCTACCATTAAACTACATCCGCTAACAAAGAATGGCGCGAGACGGAATCGAACCGCCGACACATGGAGCTTCAATCCATTGCTCTACCAACTGAGCTACCGAGCCAAAGATATGGATCTTGCTGGATTCGAACCAGCGACCGATCGGTTATGAGCCGATAGCTCTAACCAACTGAGCTAAAGATCCAGCTGATAAATATAGCGGCGAAGGGGATCGAACCCCCGACCTCTCGGGTATGAACCGAACGCTCTAGCCAGCTGAGCTACACCGCCATTTTTGACATAAGTCAAATTGATGTAAAAACATCAATCGGGAAGACAGGATTCGAACCTGCGACACCTTGGTCCCAAACCAAGTACTCTACCAAGCTGAGCTACTTCCCGTTATATGCAAGCGGTAGGATTCGAACCTACAACCGCCTGATTCGTAGTCAGGTACTCTATCCAGTTGAGCCACGCCTGCAAATAACATTTTTATAAATAACTAGTAATAATACTAGTAAGCGAACGACGAGATTCGAACTCGCGACCCCAACCATGGCAAGGTTGTGTTCTACCCCTGAACTACGTTCGCACTTAAACTTTGTGTCTTCCGACAATGCCGACTACATGATTCGAACACGC
>Ga0153999_1000043_pt1 | contig 77517 bp, 94 predicted proteins | sample TSNC083MetaG_FD_104675 | JGI IMG/M metagenome (GOLD analysis project Ga0153999, IMG submission 104675) | Attine ant fungus gardens microbial communities from North Carolina, USA - TSNC083 MetaG | ecosystem: Host-associated > Fungi > Mycelium > Unclassified | place: USA: North Carolina, Lumber...
CAGCGTTTTGTTAACATTTATGAGGAAGTAAACATTTTATGATGCGTATAGCTCTGTTCCTGCTCACCAACCTGGCGGTGATGTTGGTTTTCGGGCTGGTGCTCAGCCTGACAGGAATCCAATCCAGTAGCGTTCAGGGCCTGATGATCATGGCCGGTCTGTTCGGCTTCGGCGGCGCTTTCGTGTCGTTGCTGATGTCCAAGTGGATGGCGCTGCGCTCCGTCGGCGGGGAAGTGATTGAACAACCGCGTAACGAAACCGAAAACTGGCTGCTGGAAACGGTACGCCGTCAGTCGCAGCAGGCGGGCATCGCCATGCCGCAGGTCGCTATCTATCACGCGCCGGACATCAACGCCTTCGCCACCGGCGCACGCCGCGACGCCTCGCTGGTCGCCGTCAGCACCGGCCTGCTGCAGAGCATGAGCCGCGACGAAGCGGAAGCGGTCATCGCGCACGAAATCAGCCACGTCGCCAACGGCGATATGGTGACCATGACCCTGATTCAGGGCATCGTGAACACCTTCGTCATCTTCATTTCGCGCCTGATCGCGCAGGTCGCCGCCGGTTTCCTCGGCAACCGCGACGGTGATGGCGAAGGGGAAGGCAACGGCAACCCGATGATTTACTTCGCGGTGTCGATGGTGCTGGAACTGGTGTTCGGCATCCTGGCAAGCATCATCACCATGTGGTTCTCGCGTCACCGTGAGTTCTACGCCGACGCCGGCTCCGCCAAGCTGGTGGGCCGCGAGAAGATGATCGCCGCCTTGCAGCGTCTGAAAACCAGCTACGAACCGCAGGAAGCGGGCAGCATGATGGCGTTCTGCATCAACGGTAAATCCAAGTCGTTCAGCGAGCTGTTCATGTCGCACCCGCCGCTCGACAAGCGCATCGAAGCGCTGCGTTCCGGCCAGTACCTGAAGTAATCGGCTGAATGAAAGGAAAAACCCCGGCTTGCCGGGGTTTTTTTATGTCCGCTATTTCACCTCGCGGCTTGGCTGCGCCGTTTGCGCCGTCGATTGGGTGATGCGCAGGCTGCTGACCGCCGCCGCCAGGGTGGCGAACACGCCGGCCAGGATCAGCGAAGCGTGGGTGCCGGAGGTGGGGAACAGGTTGAACATCAGCGCCACCAGCGCGGCCCCCGAGGTTTGCCCCAGCAGGCGCGCGGTGCCCAGCATGCCGCTGGCGCCGCCGCTGCGGTTGCGCGGCGCGGCGGAGATGATGGTGTGGTTGTTGGGCGACTGGAACAGGCCGAAGCCGGCGCCGCACAGCACCATGCGCCAGATAATGTCCCCATCCGACGGTGCCGCGGGCAGCAGCGCCAGCGAGAACAGCCCGAGCGCGAACACCGCCAGCCCAATACAGCCCAGCAGGCCGGCGTGCACGCGCTCCACCAGCCGGCCGGCGATCGGCGCCATCACCACGATCGCCAGTGGCCACGGCGTCAGCAGCAACCCGGTCGCTACTTCGTCCCGGCCCAATGCGCTTTGCAGGAAGAACGGCAGCGACACCATCGCCAGCATTTGCGCAGCAAATGAGCAGATTGAGGTGCCCATCGACAGGGCGAAGATCGGGATGCGCAGCAGGTCGACCGGCAGCAGCGGGAATTCCTGGCGCAGCTGACGGCGCACGAACACCGCGCCAATCGCCAGCAGCGCGGCGATCTCGCTGAAGATCAGCGTCAGGCTTTGGCCCTGGGCGAAGCCGCTGATGGCGGTGATCAGCAGGCCGAAGGTCAGCGCGTTCAGCACGGCGCTGGTGGGATCGAAACGGCGGTTATCGCTTTTTTGGCTGTTGGCCGGCAGGAATTTCATCCCCAGCAGCAGCGCGACGATGCCGATCGGCAGGTTGATGGCGAACAGCCATTGCCAGGATGCGACCGACAGGATCGCCGCCGCCACCGTTGGCCCGGCCGCCGAGGAGCAGGCGACGATCAGCGAGTTGATACCCATGCCGCGGCCGAGAAAACGCTGCGGATAGATGATGCGGATCAGCGCGGTGTTGACGCTCATGATAGCGGCGGCCCCAAAGCCTTGCAGCACGCGGGCGATGGTCAGCGTAAGTAGCGAATCGGACAGGGCGCAGAACAGTGAGGTAATGCTGAACACCAGCAACCCGGCCTGATAGATGCGGCGGTAGCCAACCAGATCGCCGAGTGACGCCAGCGACAGCAGAGACACGGTGATCGCCAACTGATAGGCGTTGACCACCCAGATGGAACTGGCCGGGCTGGCGTTGAGATCGCGCGCGATGGTGGGCAGCGCTACGTTGGCTATCGCGCCGTCGAGTACGGATACGGTAATGCCGAGGGCGATCGCGAGGATCGCCCCATAGCGTTGCGGGACGGGGAGGCCGTCGGAACAAGGACGCATGTTGGTCTCAGCGGTGTTTATTCAGGGGAGTATTATCATGCTAATCATAATCGCCTGCGATTGCATGCCCCTTGTCTGCTTAATTGTAAACGGCGATGAGCAGGTCGGCGGTTATCCAATTGGCTTCAATCACTTAGCATTCATGTGCGTTGCGCGTCGCGATCTGTTCCGATTATACTGAAACCCTTGTTTAAATTTCCTGAAACAAAACCGTTAAGTAGGGTATGCACCATGGCTAACGCAGATTCAGACAAGCAGCCGGATGCCGTCTCATCCGTGATGAAAGTGTTCGGCATTTTGCAGGCGCTCGGCGATGAGCGCGAGATTGGCATTACCGAACTGTCCCAGCGGGTGATGATGTCTAAAAGCACCGTCTACCGTTTTCTGCAGACCATGAAAGCGCTGGGCTACGTCTCGCAGGAAGGGGAGACGGAAAAGTATGCGCTGACGCTCAAGCTGTTCGAGCTGGGCGCCAAATCGTTGCAGAACGTCGATCTGATCCGCAGCGCCGACGTGCAGATGCGCGAACTGTCGAATCATACCCGCGAAACCATCCACCTTGGTGCCCTGGATGAAGATGGCATCGTCTACATCCACAAGATAGACGCGATGTATAACCTGCGCATGTATTCGCGCATCGGCCGCCGCAACCCGCTGCACAGCACCGCCATCGGTAAAGTGCTGTTGGCCTGGCGCGATCGGGATGAGGTGGCGCAGATCCTGTCGCAGATTGAATTTACCCGCAGCACCGAGCATACCCTGGCCAGCGCCGCCGAGCTGTTGCCGGTGCTGGAACGGGTGCGTGAGCAGGGATACGGCGAAGATGCCGAGGAACAGGAGGTAGGGATCCGCTGCATTGCGGTGCCGGTCTTCGATCGGTTCGGGGTGGCGATCGCCGGGCTGAGCATTTCTTTCCCGACGCTGCGCTTTTCCGACGCGGCGCGGAAGGAGTATGTGGCGCTGCTGCACGTCGCCGCCCGGCGCATCAGTGAACAGCAGGGCTATCACGACTACCCGTTCTGACCCTTCACGTCGAAGAATCAGGCGCTGCCATGGCAGCGCCTTTTTGTTATTTTGCGCCCGGCGTCAGCCGCTGCGCAATCCGCTCGAGCACTAACATCAACAGCAACGTGGCCGCCACCAAGATCATGGTCAGCGTCGCGCCGTTGGCGATGCTGCCGCGATCGGTCAGGCTAAAAATAGTGACCGGCAGCGTCGCCCAGCTCGGCGGGTAGATCATCATGGTCGCGCCCAGCTCCCCCATTGACAGCGACAGGCTGAGGGCGAAGGCGGAGATCATATAGGGAGCGATCATCGGCAGGGTGACGTGACGCAGGCGAAACAGCGGCGAAGCGCCCAGGCTGGCGGCGACGTTTTCGTAGTCGCTCGAAAGCCGGGTCAGCCCGGCCATCACGTTGCCGAAGGTGAAGGCGGAAATCAGCACGAAGTGGGCGACGGGCACGATCAGGAAGGTACCGTTCATCTGCAGCGGCCCCTGGCTGAATGCCACCAGCATCCCTAAACCGATCGACACCGAAGGCACCGCGCTGGGTATGAAGAACAGCGTACTCAGCAGGCGCTGGCCGCGCCCCTGATGGTGGCGCAGCGCCAACGCCGCCCGGGTACCACACAGCAGCGCGAACAGGCTGGCGCTGAAACCGATAGCCAGGCTGGCGACCAGCGCGTCCCAGGAGGCGCCACTGAAGGCCTGGCGGAAATGGCTGAGGGTGAAGCCGCTCGGCAGCACGCCGTTCCACTGTTCACTGAGGCTGGACATCAGGATCACCGCCAGCGGCAGGCAGAAGAACAGGGCGAACAGCGTGACCGCCAGCGTGCAGGTCAGGGTGCGGCCGGTGCGAGACCAAATCAACATCGTCAGTTCCTCAGCCCGGCGCGCGCCGCGGCGTAGCGGTAAAGGGAGAACAGCCCGAGCGACAGCGCGATATTCACGACGGCGATCGTGCAGGCGACGGCGTAATCCGACTCCAGAATTGCTTTGGAATAGACCATCATCGGCAGCGTGGTGACGCCCTTGGCACCGATAAACAGCACGATGCCGAACTCATTGGTGGTCAACAGCAAACACAGGCTGCCGCCGGCCAGCAAGGCCGGCAGCGCGGCGGGCAAAATCACCTGGCGCACCACGCGCCCCGGCCGGGCGCCGAGGATGCTGGCGGCCTCGAGCTGGCTGCGATCGATCTGCGACAGCGCCGCCATCAGCGGGCGCATCACCAGCGGCGTAAACACGGTGATTTCCGCCAGGATCACGCCCCAAATGGAGTAAAGAAAGTCCACCGGCGGCAGGGTAAAACCGAAGGTAGCCATCAGCGTGCCGTTCAGCAGGCCGGCGGAACCGTAAATAAAGGTGAAGGCCAGCGTGATCAGGAAGGTTGGCATGGCGATAAAGGTATCGATCACCCGGGCGATCAATCGGCTGCCGGGGAACGGCGTGAACACCAGCAGCAGCGACAGCAGGGTGCCGAGCACCAGGCAGCCCAGCGTTGCCAGCAGCGCAATCTGCAGCGTGTTGAGCAGGGCGCCGACAAAGCGTCGGGATTCGAACACCTGGTGCAGCGCGGCAGCGCTGAACAGCCCCTGCTCGTCGGTAAACGCCTGTTTGACGATCAGCGCCAGCGGATAGAAAAACAGCGTCGCCAGCACCAGCAGCGGCAGCAGGATCCACAGGCGGCGCGGCAAGCGCAGCCGCAGGGCCGGGCGAATAAGCGTAGAGTCGGTCATGTCAGTCCTCGATCAGTACCGCGTCGTCGGGGGCGAAATAGAGCGGCACGCGCTCGCCGATCTGCGGCATCCGGCTGCGGTGGGTGGTGACCACGCGCAGCGGATGGCCTTGCGCGTCGAACTGCAGGTGCGTCAATTCCCCCTGCCAGTGAATATCGCGCAGCGTACCGATGAGGCAGTTGCTGCGCTGGGCGTCGGCATCGAGCGCAATATGCTGCGGCCGAATACACAGCAGTTTGTCGAAGCCGCGTTGTGCGCCGTAGGTGAAGCAGCCGATCACTTTGCCGGCGCAGCTGACGGTGGTCATGCCTTGCCCGGTAGTGGTCTCCAGCGCGGTGGCCGGCAGCAGGTTGGCGCGGCCGAGGAACTCGGCGGCGAAGCGGTTCGTGGGATGATGGTAAAGCGCGCGGGTCTCGCCGTGGGCGATCAGGTGGCCGTCGCGCATGATGCCAATCTTGTCCGCCAGCGTCAGCGCTTCGCCCTGATCGTGGGTGACGTACAGGATGGTCAGGTCAGGCAGCTCGCGGTGCAGGCGGGCGATCTCTTCCACCATGCTGTGGCGAATTTGCGCGTCCAGCGCGGACAGCGGTTCATCCAGTAACAGCACTTTGGGGCGCACCGCGATGGCGCGAGCGATAGCCACCCGCTGCTGCTGGCCGCCGGAAAGCTGGCTGGGATAGCGCTTGGCGTAGGCGGACATGCCGACGATGGCCAACGCCTCTTCGACGCGCTCGGCGGTGAGGCCGCGCGGCTTGCCCTGGGCGCGCAGGCCGAACGCCACATTGTCTTCGACGCGCATATGCGGAAACAGCGCGTAGTTCTGTACCACCATGCCCAGGCCGCGCTCATAAGGCGGCACGTCGGTGACATCGACGTCACCGATGGCAATACGCCCGGCGGACGGCTGCACGAATCCGGCGATCGCCCGCAGCACGGTGGTTTTGCCCGAACCGGAGGGGCCGATCAGCGCCAGCACTTCGCCGGGGGCGATGGTGAGCGTGAGGGGTTTCAGCACCTCGGTGCCGCGATACGACACGCTGACGCGATCGAGCTGAATGCCCGACGGCCCGGCGATGTCTTGGCTACTATCCCGCGCCGAGGCACGGGAAGAGAGGGTAGAAGGCATCGTCAGCGTCATTCGGTCACCTGGTGCCAGCGGGAGATATCGGCGGACAGGCTGCTCACCACCTGATTCCAGTCCGGCGCCCAGATGTCCACGCCTTTCAGCGCCGCCTGCGACTGCTTGAAGTTATCGTCGGTCGGGGTGACGTCCTTACGCACCGGCATGCCGTAGGAAATGGCGCTGACGCTGCTCTGTGCTTCTTTGCTCAGCAGGAAGTCGATCAGCTTTTTGCCATTGGCGCTTTGCGGCGCGCCTTGCACCAGGCCGACATAGTAAGGCAGCACCAGCGTGCTGCGCTTGCCGTCCGGCCCGGCCGGCCAGAACACCTTCACGTTCGGGTTGCTGCGCATCTGCGCCAGGTTCATCTGCAGATCGCCGTTGGCCACCAGCAGCTCGCCTTTATTGACCAGCGCGGTCAGTTTGCCGGTGGAAGCGGAAGGACCGACGTTGTTGCTTTGCAGCTTGCCGAGGTAGTCGAAACCGGCGTCTTTGCTGCCGAAGCTGTGAAACGCCTGCAGCATCACCGCGGTGCCGTCACCCGCCTGGCCCGGCGTGGAGTACTGCAGCTTGTTGCGGAACTGCTCGTCCAGCAGCTGTTGATAGCTGGCGGGCGCCTGCGGCAACAGCTTGGCGTTATAGATGAAGCTCAGGTAGTTGTTCACCAGCGGCACGAACTGCGGCTGGGCGTCGGCGATCTGCGCCGCATCCTGCGGGGTGAAATCCTGCAGCAGTTTTTCCGCGGCGGCGCGCTGGATGAACGGCGGCAGCGTCACCAGTACGTCGGCCTGCGGGTTGCTGCGCTCTTTCGACAGCCGCTCGACGATGGCGCCGGAACCGCCTTCGACGTACTGCACCTTGATGCCGGTTGCCTGAGTGAAGGCGTCGAACTGGGTTTGATACCAGCTGTGATCGCCGTCGTGCAGGCCATCGGCGGAGTAGACGGTCACCACCGCGTCGGCGGCCCAGGCCGGCGCGGCGCCGAGTGCGATGGCGGTCATCACGACCAGACGAGAAAGTTTCATAGCTTCAGCCTCACTGTTGCGGGTAATGCGAAACTGGTATACACCAGACATGCGGCCAAGCTAATCGGCGAATATGACAAACAAATGAAAGCGGCAAAATAGAGTTGCCGACAACGGGAATTGGGCGTGGGAGAGAAAGGCGGAGCGGCGGGCGCAGCCCCGTCATGCTGGGGATTAAAGCGTATCGACCTCGATGCGCAGGCTGTCGTGGCGCCAGTATTCGATGTCGAAATCGAGAATGCGGCCGTGCTGATCGTAATTCAAGCGGCGCAGCAATAAGGCGGGCAGACCGACCATGGCGCCGAGCGCGTTGGCGGCGCGGTAAGGCAGGGCGGTCGGGTAGAACGACAGGTGCATGTTGCTGTAAATCAAATCGTAATGTTGCTGATAAACCTCGGTCAAGCTGCCGTTGAGATCGTGGCTCAGCAGTTCCGGTACCCGCTGCGGCAGACAGTGGTTCTCGCAATAGCAGATGGCGCGGCCGTCGGCATAGCGCACGCGGCGCAGCAGATACACCTGATCGAACGGCTCGAGCGCCAGCGGCTGCATCACGTCGAGCGGCACCGTGGTTTTTTCGCCGGAGAGCAGCGCGGTGCGCGGCGTGCGGCCCTGCTCCTGGCAGAGGCGGTGGAAGTTGGTGTTCTGCGTCGGATCCAACCACAGCCGTTCCGGCGTGACGAACCAGCCGCGGCGATCGGCGCGGTAGATGGCGCCGGTGGCCTCCAGCTGCGCCAGGCTCTCGCGAATGGTAACGCGGGTGGTGGAGAAGATGGCGCACAGCTCGCGCTCCGAAGGCAGCTTGTCGCCCGCCTGCAGCGCGCCGCGGGTGATGCGCGCCTGAAGCTGATCCTTGATCTGCAGGTAATGGGGCATATCGCCCTGATGTTCTTTCATTTCATCTCGCTATGGCATCGGCCCGACATTCCGGCACGCGCTTATTATACATAGCCAGATGAATTTTTTGTTTCACCGCGCTTTGTCGTTTGACCGGGGAAGGAATTTGCCGCCACAATGCCTGCAATCTGGTATAGACCAAATAGGTGAATGACATGTCCGATCGTAACTACCTGCTGTTGACCCCCGGCCCGTTGACCACGTCGAAAACGGTAAAAGAGGCGATGCTGTTCGACAGCTGCACCTGGGATGAAGATTACAACCTGGGCGTGGTGCAGCGCATCCGCCAACGGTTGGTGGCGCTGGCGACACCGTCCGCCGGGTACACCTCGGTGCTGCTGCAGGGCAGCGGCAGTTTTGCGGTGGAAGGCGTGCTGGGCACGGTCATCGGCCCGCAGGACAAGCTGCTGATCGTCAACAACGGCGCCTACGGGGCGCGGATGATCGAAATGGCGCGGCTGATGGATATTGACCACCACGCTTTCGACTGCGGCGAGGTCAATGAGCCGGACGTGGCGGCAATGGAGGCGGTGCTGAAAAGCGATGCGCGCATCAGCCATATCGCCATGGTGCACTGCGAAACCACCACCGGCATGCTCAACCCGCTGCAGAAAGTCGCCGGCCTGGCGGCGCGCAACGGCAAGACCTTCATCGTCGATGCCATGAGCAGCTTCGGCGGCATCCCATTGGATGTGGATGCGCTGGGCATCGATTTTCTGATCAGCTCCGCCAATAAATGCATTCAGGGCGTGCCGGGCTTCGCTTTCGTCATCGCCCGCCGCAGCGAGCTGGAGAAATGTGCCGGCCGTTCACGCTCGCTGTCGCTGGATCTGTATGCCCAGTGGCGCTGTATGGAAGACCAGGCCGGTAAATGGCGCTTTACGTCGCCGACCCACACCGTGCTGGCCTTCGCGCAGGCGCTGAAAGAGCTGGAACAAGAGGGCGGTATCGCCGCGCGCCACCACCGTTATCAGACCAATCAGCGTCGGCTGGTGACGGGTATGCGCGCGCTGGGCTTTGAGACCCTGCTGGACGATGCGCTGCATTCGCCGATCATCACCGCGTTCTATTCGCCTGAGACCGACACTTATCGCTTCGCCGAGTTTTATCAGCGCCTGAAGCAGCAAGGGTTTGTGATCTATCCCGGCAAAGTGTCGCAGAGCGACTGCTTCCGCATCGGCAACATCGGGGAAATTTATCCGCAGGATATCGAACGCTTGCTGGCGGCCGTCGGGCAGGCGATGTACTGGAATCAATAAGGATTGACCATGAAACAGATCAACGCAGTGATCCTCGACTGGGCCGGCACCACGGTGGACTTCGGCTCCTTTGCGCCAACGCAGATTTTCGTCGAGGCGTTCAAGCAAACCTTCGATATCGACATCAGCCTGGCGGAGGCGCGCATTCCGATGGGGCTCGGCAAATGGCAGCACATCGAGGCGCTGGGCAAACTGCCGGCGGTCGACGCACGCTGGCGGCAGAAGCTGGGCCGCTCGATGAGCCATCAAGACATCGACGCGCTGTATCAGGCGTTTATGCCGCTGCAAATCGCCAAAGTGATCGATTTCGCCGATCCCATTGAGGGCGTGCCGCAGGCGATCGCCGCTCTGCGTGAACAGGGCATCAAAATCGGTTCCTGCTCCGGCTATCCGCGTGCGGTGATGGAGGTGCTGGTGCCTGCCGCCGCGCAGCGCGGCTATGCGCCGGATTATTGGGTCGCCACTGACGATCTTGCGGCCGGCGGCCGACCGGGGCCGTGGATGGCATTGCAGAACGTCATCGCGCTGGGCATCGATGCGGTGGCGCACTGCGTGAAGGTGGATGACGCGGTGCCGGGCATTGCCGAAGGGCTGAACGCCGGGATGTGGAGCATCGGGCTGGCGCTGTCCGGCAACGAGTTCGGCGCTACCTGGTCGGAGTACCGTCAAATGGCGGCAGGAGAAATAGAGCAGCGCCGCACGGCGGCCGCCGATAAGCTGTACGCGGCGGGCGCGCATTATGTGATAGACACACTGGCGCAATTGCCGGGCGTGATCGCCGATATCAACCGGCGGCTGGCGAACGGCGAGCGGCCGTAACGACCGAACGCGGGGCATAAAAAAACCGGGGATAATCCCCGGTTTTTTCGTTCTGAGACGGCGTTAGCGGTGAGCCAATTCGACTTCGTCTTCGCTGTCCATCACGGCTTTGTCGGTTTGCTTCATCAGCTGGCTGGTGATGGTGCCTGCTGCCATGGAGCCGTTGACGTTCAGCGCGGTACGGCCCATGTCGATCAGGGGTTCGACCGAGATCAGCAGCGCGACCAGCGTCACCGGCAGGCCCATCGCCGGCAGTACGATCAGCGCGGCGAAGGTGGCGCCGCCGCCCACGCCCGCAACACCAGCGGAGCTGATGGTGACGATGCCAACCAGGGTGGCGATCCACACCGGGTCCAGCGGGTTGATGCCGACGGTCGGCGCAACCATCACCGCCAGCATCGCCGGGTAGAGGCCCGCACAGCCGTTCTGGCCGATGGTGGCACCGAACGACGCCGAGAAGCTGGCGATGGATTCCGGCACGCCCAGACGACGGGTCTGCGCTTCCACGTTCAATGGAATGCTGGCGGCGCTGGAGCGGCTGGTGAAGGCGAAGGTGATCACCGGCCACACTTTGCGGAAGAACTTCATCGGGTTAACGCCGGTGAAGGCCAGCAGGACCGCGTGTACCACGAACATGATGGCCAGGCCGATGTACGAGGCCACCACGAAGCTGCCAAGCTTGACGATGTCGTGAATGTTGGAACCAGCGACCACTTTGGTCATCAGCGCCAGCACGCCGTAAGGCGTCAGCTTCATGACCAGACGCACCAGCTTCATTACCCAGGCCTGCAGGGTGTCGATAGCCACCAGCACGCGTTCGCCTTTCGGCTTGTCGTCTTTCAGCAGCTGCAGCGACGCCACGCCGAGGAAGGTGGCGAAAATCACCACGCTAATGATAGACGTCGGGCTGGCGCCGGTCAGATCGGCGAACGGGTTTTTCGGGATGAACGACAGCACCATCTGCGGCACGGTCAGATCGGCCAGTTTACCCACGTAGTTGGTCTGGATCGCCGTCAGACGCGCGCTTTCCTGCGCGCCCTGCACCAGGCCTTCGGCGGTCAGGCCGAACAGGTTGGTGACCAGCACGCCCACCAGCGCCGAGATCAGCGTGGTGAACAGCAGCGTGCCGATAGTCAGGACGCTGATTTTGCCCAGAGAAGAGGCGTTATGCAGCTTGGCCACCGCGCTCAGGATCGAGGCGAACACCAGCGGCATGACGATCATTTGCAGCAGTTGTACATAGCCGTTGCCGACGATGTTGAACCAGCTGATGGATTCTTTCAGTACCGGGTTGTCGGAGCCGTACACCAGCTGCAGGCCCAGGCCGAACACCACGCCGACCACCAGGCCGACCAGCACTTTTTTCGCCAGGCTCCATTGCTTGTGGCGGGTTTGCGCCAGCAGCAAAAGGAGCGCGACAAACACCAGCACGTTAATCACGAGCGGAAGATTCATCCCCAATGTCTCCAATAATCTTTCTTATAAAAACGACAACGCATCACGTATGTCGCGATGTAAATATCGTAACAGTTTGCTGAGTGGCCCACTTATATCCAAATGGAATTTGATATAGCTTTTTGTGTGTTTTTGTTCGTTTTATATACATCAGGGTGATGGGTTGAGCGAATTTTTGTGATCAGAGTCTGATATTTCTGATTTGCTCGACATAGGATTGCACCGGCAGGGTGAAACCACCTTGCCAGCAGATGGCAAACGCCACCAGACACAGACACAGTACGCGCTCCAGCTGGTTGCCTTTTTGCGAGTTGAGCAGCGGCAGGCGAAAACGCCAGCGACACGGCCACAGCAGCGGAACGCCGGCGGGGGTGAGCATATCGGCCAGCAGATGGCTGAAGTAACCGATGATCATGGCGTGCAGCACGTCGGCCGGGATCGGCCAGCTGCGCGGCACGTCCAGCTGGAACAGCGCCATGCCGCCGGCGATCGCCAGCAGGCTGTGGGTGAAGCCGCGGTGGCCGAAGGCGCGGGCGATGGGCAGGGCAATCCAGCGCAGACGCTGGCCCAGTACCGACTTGGGGTGATCGATGTCCGGCAGCAGCGAGGTCAGCAGCGCGGCGGGAATGATGTGCCACCAGTCGCCGGTAGCCAGCTCTGGCGTCATTTCCGCCTTCTTGGCGAAGATCGCGCAAGCGACAGAGAAAATGAGATGTCCTTCCGCAGTCATGCTGTTGCGATTCCGGCTGGTAAACTGTTAATTTATCCAGTATATGGGAAAATTCCCAGTAGTGGAAGCAGTTACCCTGTAACCAATTGTTTATTTTTCCCTGTTTTACAACGGCTTGTTACGGCAGCGCCTAACAAATCATCGATTTTGACGGGGGGGAACGAAAAACGGGCAATGGGCGGTGCGGAACGGAGAGAAACGAAGGCGGTTTCAGCGTGCGGCGGCGGGAGGAAGCGGCGGCCGCGAAGAACGCTGCGTGGCAGTGACAACGCTCCGCGGGCCGTCGCTTTCTCTGCCGCACAGCATAATAACAACAGCATGCCGATTCAATAATAATGAAACGCTGTTTCGTTTATTTTGCTGCACGGATCCCTTTTATGGCGCAGAGCGGAAAAGCCAGGGCGCCGGTGGCCGGCGCCGCAGGTCAGGCAAAGTGAGCGGGGGTGAGCTGTTCCAGGGTGTCCAGCTTGTGGTCCGCCAGCGCCCAGCGCGGATCGTGGCGGTATTCGGCGGCCGGGATCACGATGGAACGCATGCGCGCGGCCTTGGTGGCAATCATGCCGTTAAAGGAGTCTTCCAGCGTGATGCAGCGCAGCGGATCGCTGCCCAGGCGCTCGGCGGCAATCAGGTAGACCTCGGGGTGCGGTTTGCTGTACGGCAGGTATTCGGCGGAAACCAATTGATCGAAGTAACCTTCAAGATCGAACATCTTCAGCACCTGCTGCTGCATGTGCAGCGGTGAGGCGGAGGCGAGACCGATGTTCAGCCCCTGACTGCGGCACAGCTCCAGCGCCTGCCGAACGCCCGGCAGCAGCGGGCGCGTCTCGTGCACCAGTTCGATGGCGCGTTCGATAATCCGTGCCGACACCTCATCGAGCGAAACCCCTTGCCAGGGCATCGCCTGGTACCACATCTTCACCACCAGATCGATGCGCAGCCCCAACGTGTCCGGTAGCTTGTGACGGTCGGACAGATCCAAACCCAGCGCACCGAAGATATCCAGCTCGGCCTGCAGCCACAGCGGTTCCGAGTCGATCAACAAGCCGTCCATATCAAAAATTGCGGTTTCAATGCGTTGCGAATAAGCCATTAGCGGTTAACTCCTGCCGGCGCGGATGAATGTGCCGACACTCTATCATCGCCGGCGGCGAGACTAAAATCTTTGCCTGCGCGTTTGGCTTTTGCCAAAGCGAAGGATGTTCCACATCTCGCGTAATTTTAGCCACCAGCGTTGGTGTTGGCGCTCGGTGACCTGTTGCAACATGCGCGCATAGTCCAGCACCAACCCCGGTGTCCAGGTCATGCTTTCGCCACGGCTGCGCAGTACCGCCAGCATCCATAGATTGGGATCCAGCACCAGTAACAGAAAACGGCGCCACAGATGTTTATCGCCCAGCACGCCCTCCAGCGCACTGTCGAGCGCGCCGATGACCGTGGTGGAGCAGTTACGCCGGGTCAGATTGTAGGTGGCGTCTTGCCGATAATGCAGCCAGAATGCGCGCAGCGCCGCCGGGTTATAGCGGTAGAATTGAATTTTCTTGTCCGGTGGGCACCAGGCGGCGATCTCGCCCGCTAGATCGGGCAGAAAACGCCCGTCGACGTTGTTCTGTTCGCCGGCATGCAACAACTGGCGGAAATCCTGAACGGAATGGCTGATATCGTTGAGCGGGTAGTGACTGATATACACATCCGGCGCGAGCGCCAGGGCGGCATGACCGGTGGAGATATTGCCACCGCCATCGACCGCCGCGATATATCGGTCGACGATGTAACGCCGGCGTGGATCTTTAGCCGCACCAATCGGTGTCCAGACGTACACCGTGAGCGGCACAGCCTCATCCGCCGGGTGCGGCGGCTGCCGCGCGGGGTGCTGATTCAGAGAGAAGTTTGTCAGTCTCCGGGCGATACGCAATAACGCCCAGCCGGAAAGCACCATCATCACGCCGAGGCAAAAGGGCACCGTCATCCGATGCGGCGCCGGCCAGCCGACAAAAATCATCAACGAAAGCAGGATCTCGCCGCCGCCCGCCAGCGCCACGGCTTTCCATCGACTGTGTTGAATCACCGTGGAGGAGGCGATGCGCACGGCACCGTCAAGCAGCAGCGCGCTGCCAAATACCACGGTAGCGACGATGTTATCGTCTGCAGGCACGTCCAACATTAAAAAGGCCATAAACACGAAGCCCAGCCCTTTCAGCAACACCGGCCTGCTGGCCGAAGAGCCGATCACCAACGCGGCGGATATCGCCACCAGCCCCTCCAGCGCCAGGATGACCGCCAGCGCATCCAGCGCCAGCACCGAGCGGCCATCCTGCAGTATGTCGAACAACATCAGCGCCCCTGCGGCTATCCACAGCCAACCGAAAAGCAGCAGCAGGCGGCGCTGGCCGTGCAGCGCCTGTGCGCCCAGCAATAAGATAATCAGTCGAATCATAGCGGCCTCTGACTAAACGGATAACGTGATTTCTTCAATGATAGTGCCCGGACGTCGTTAAGCAGTTGATTTCGGCGAATTCGGCTAAGCTTGTAGCACAGCGGGAATGAAGAAAACGGTGGGCGAGTTTCGCCAACTGCAGGTAGACTTAGCCGATTCGGTTACGTCGCTAACAAGGGGAACACATGACGTATCAACAGGCCGGGCGTATCGCCATTTTGAAACGCATTCTCGGATGGGTGGTTTTTATCCCGGCGTTGCTGTCAACGCTGATTTCCGTGCTGGGCTTTGTCTACCAGCACAGTGAAAAAACCAAGGGCATCAACGCGGTGATGCTGGATTTTGTTCACGTGATGGTGGACATGGTGCGTTTCAACACGCCGTTCCTGAACCTTTTCTGGTACAACTCGCCGGTGCCTGACGTCGATAAAAGCCTGTTCAGCGGCGCCAATCTGATGTTCATCATCATCTATATCCTGATCTTCGTCGGGCTGGCGCTGCAGGCTTCAGGCGCACGCATGTCGCGCCAGGTCAAGTTCATCCGCGAAGGGTTGGAAGACCAGATGATCCTGGAGCAGGCCAAGGGCAGCGAAGGGCACACGCGCCAACAGCTGGAGCAGCGCATCACGCTGCCGCACCACACCATCTTCCTGCAGTACTTCCCGCTGTACATCCTGCCGATCGTGATTGCGGTGATCGCCTGGTTCGTGATCCGCCTGCTGGGGCAGTTGGCCGGCGCGGCCTGAGCCATGAACGGGGCGCCAAGCGGCGCCCTGGAACGTTACGACGCTTCGGGCTGCAACAGCGCCTCCACCGCGCGTTGCGCAGCCACCAGATGCTGGCCGCCGAACAGGTTGCTGCGGTTAAGCAGGTAGTACAGCTGATACAACGGCTGGCGCTCAATAAACCCGGCCCCCAGCGGCCATACGCTCTGATAGCCGTCGTAGATCTGCGGCGGCAGCTCCGGATACAGCGGCAGCATCGCCAAATCGCACTCTCGGTCGCCCCAGTAGCTGGCCGGGTCGAACAGGATCGGCCCGTTGGCGGTCATCGCGCAGTTGCCCGGCCACAGGTTGCCATGCAGCAGCGAAGGCTGCGGCTGGTGGTGCTGCAAGCGCAGATACACCCGATCGACAATGTCGTCGATATCGCCGAAGGTCATGCCTTTCTCCGCCGCCAGCTGCAGCTGCCAGCCGATGCGCTGCTCGGCGAAAAATTCCGACCAGCGGCGCTGCCAGGCGTTGGGTTGCGGGGTAGTGGTCAGATCGCTGTCGAAGTCGAGACCGAACTGCGGTTGCTCGCTCCACTGATGCAGGTGCGCCAACTGCTGGCCCAGACAGTAGGCACCGTGGGCGTCGAGGGGTTTCAGCTGTTGATACTCCAGCAGCAGGAAGCTGTAGTCGCGATCGCTGCCGACGCCATACACTTCCGGCACCCGCACGCTTTTGCTGCGTGCCAGCAACGCCAGCTGATCGGCCTCGGCGGTGAATATCGGCAGTTGCTCACGGGCGTCGCATTTCACGAACACCTCGTTGTCACCGTAACTCACGCGCCACGCCGGGTGAATGTCGCCCCCGGGCAGTTCAATCCTTTCGCGTATCTCTGCGCTGCCAAGATGTTCACTTAACAGACGGCTAACGGCTTGCCACATGGTATTTCCCCCTCTGTGCTGCCTGATAATTCATTAGGTTAGCGTCTTTCCCGTGGTGAAAACACGACGCGGCGCACAGCCGGCGTCAAAGGCGGCGATTTTTTCAGCGCCTCGCCAGCTCAAAGTATATACCCTATTGATTAATTTAAGCGCAATACCGATTGCAACTTGATGATAATGGATAAGCCAGCGGAGGAATAGGATGCGGCGGGGAACACCGCCGCATCAGAGGGGCGTTTAACTGCCCATCGGCACGTTTTGGTTACCCTGTAACGGACGCAGCTTGCTGTACAACAAGGCGATAACGAACAACACGGCCTGCACGATGACGATGCAAGGCCCGGTGGCGCCGTCGATGTGGAAGCTGATCAGGGTGCCGAGCACGCAAGAGAACACCGACACCACCGTCGCCACCATCAGCATGCGATCAAACCGGCGGCACAGCATAAAGGCGATGATGCCGGGGGCGATCAGCATGGCAATCACCAAAATCACCCCCACGGCCTGCAGCGAGGCGACGATGGTCATCGCCAGCAGGCACAGCAGCCCGTAGTGCAGCAGCTTGACCGGCAGGCCAATCACCCGGGCATGGTGCGGATCGAAACAGTACAGCATGAAGTCTTTGCGCTTGAGTAACACCACCGCCAGGGTGATGCCGGCGATCAGCAGGGTTTGCTTCAGCTCACCGTCGGTGATGCCCAGCATGTTGCCGAACAGAATGTGGCTCAGGTGCTGGTCGGTATCGATGCGCGAGAACAGCACCAGGCCGAAGGCGAACATGCCGGAGAAAACGATGCCCATCACCGTGTCTTCTTTCACCCGACTGTTCTCTTTCAGGTAGCCGGTGGCTACCGCGCAAAAGATGCCGGAGAGGAACGCGCCGATCGCCAGCGGGATGCCGACCACGAACGCCACCACGATGCCGGGCAGCACCGCGTGCGAGATGGCGTCACCCATCAGCGACCAGCCTTTGAGCACCAGATAGCAGGAGAGCACGGCGCACACTACGCCGGTGACGATGGCAGCGACGATCGCCCGCTGCATGAACGGGTAGGCGAAGGGTTCGCTCAGCAGTTGATACAGGGTGTCCATCAGCGACCTCCGGTTTGCGACTGTGCCACACGACGCCGGGACGCCAGCAGGCCGTGTTTCGGCGCGAAGAAGAACGCCGCCAGGAACACCAGCGTTTGCAGGGTGACGATAACGCCCCCGGTGGCGCCGTCGAGGAAGAAACTCAGATAGGCGCCGATGCCGCTGGTCAATGCGCCGATGATGATGGCGATGATCACCAGCCGGCTGAAGCGGTCGGTCAGCAGGTAGGCGGTGGCGCCCGGGGTGATCACCATGGCGATCACCAAAATGGCGCCGACGGTTTGCAGCGCGGCGACGGTGCAGGCGCTGAGCAGGGTGAAGAACAGGATCTTCAGCTTCAGCGGTGACAGGCCGATCGAGACCGCGTGGCTTTCGTCGAAGAACACCGCCAGCAGGTCTTTCCACACCAGGCACAGGATCAGCAGCGAAACGCCGATGATGATTTCTACCTGCAGCACGTCTTCGTCGGCGATGCCGAGGATATTGCCGAAGATGATAGACTGTACGTTGACCGAGGTAGGGTTGAGCGACACGATCAGCAGACCGACGGCGAAGAAGGTGGAGAAGATGAAGCCGATGATGGCGTCTTCGCGCAGCCGGGTGATGTGGCGCACCAGCGTCATCGCCAGCGCCGCCAGCATGCCGGTAAAGAAGGCGCCGGCGGCGTAGGGCAGGCCGAGGGCGTAGGCGCCGGCCACGCCGGGCACCACCGAGTGCGACAGCGCATCGCCCATCAACGACCATCCCTTCAGCATCAGATAGGCGGACAGGAACGCGCAGGCGGCGCCGACGATGGCGCTGACCCAGATGGCTTTCACCATGTAGTTATAACTGAAAGGTTGCAGCAGAAGGTCCAGCATCAGGATTGTTTCTCCCTGGCCTGGCTGTTGGCCGGCGGATCGCTCTTGGTGTGACCGTAGAACACCGCCGGGCGCTCATCGTCGGTCAACACCGTAACGGTGCGCGGATCGTTGTCGTCGTGCAGATCCGGGCCTGAGAGGTTGATATGGCGCAGCACGCCGCCGAACGCCTGCTCCAGGTTGCTCTGGGTGAAGGTGGTCTCGGTCGGGCCGGCGGCCAGCACCGTGCGGTTGATGAGGATCACCCGATCGCAAAACTCCGGCACGCTGCCGAGGTTGTGGGTGGAGACCAGGATCAGATGCCCCTCGTCGCGCAATGCGCGCAGCAGCTCGATAATGGCATTCTCGGTTTTCACATCCACGCCGGTGAACGGTTCATCCAGCAGCAGCACCGTGCCCTGTTGCGCCAGCGCGCGCGCCAGAAACACGCGTTTTTTCTGGCCGCCGGACAGCTCGCCGATCTGCCGGCTGCGCAGCTCGCTCAGGCCGACGCGCTCCAGCGCCTTGTCGACCCGCAGCCGGTCTTCGCGCGACGGGATGCGCAGGAAGTTCATCTTGCCGTAACGGCCCATCATCACCACGTCTTCCACCAGCACCGGGAAGTTCCAGTCGACGTCTTCGGTCTGCGGCACGTAGGCGATCAGGTTCTTTTTCAGCGCGTCCGCCACCGGTTTGTCGCTGAGCGACACCCGGCCGCTGGTTGGCCTGACCAGGCCCATGATGCTTTTGAACAACGTCGATTTGCCGCTGCCGTTGACGCCGACCAGCGCGCAGATCGAGCCGCCGCTCAGGGTAAAGCTGGCGTTATGAATGGCGGTGTGTCCGTTATTGTAGGTTACGGTGACGTCGTCCACGTTCAATTCAGGGCGGACAAACGGTTCATGGGTCATTGATCGAATCCTTTGGCGATGGTTTGCACGGTGGTGTTAAGCAGGTCGATATAGGTCGGCACCGGGCCATCGCGGGTGGACAGCGAATCCACGTACAGCACGCCGCCGTATTTGGCGCCGGTTTCTTTCGCCACCTGCTTGGCCGGCTTGTCGGAAATGGTGCTCTCGCTGAACACCACCGGAATATGGTGGGCGCGCACCGCGTCGATTACCCGGCGCACCTGCTGCGGCGAACCTTGCTCATCGGCGTTGATCGGCCACAGATAAACTTCTTTCAGCTGATAGTCCTGCGCCAGGTAGCTGAAAGCGCCTTCGCTGGTCACCAGCCAACGCTGTGCGGCCGGAATGCGCGCCAGGCGTTCACGCAGCGGGGCGTCCAGTGCGCCGATCTTCTCTGCGTAGGCCTTGGCATTGCGGTTGTAGGTTTCCGCATGGGCCGGATCGTGTTCCACCAGCGCTTTGCGGATGTTCTCGATATACACCAGCGCGTTGCTCGGCGACATCCAGGCATGCGGGTTCGGGTTGCCGTTATACGGCCCTTCGCGGATCGGCAGCGGGGTGATGCCTTCGGTCACGACCGCCGCCGGCACCTGCTTGATGTTCTCGAAGAAGCGCTGGAACCAGCGTTCCAGGTTCATGCCGTTCCACAGGATCAGGTCGGCGTGCTGCGCCTTGACGATGTCGCGCGGCGTGGGCTGGTAGTCGTGGATCTCGGCGCCCGGCTTGGTGATAGATTCCACCACGGCGGCGTCACCGGCCACGTTCTGGGCAATGTCCTGAATGATGGTAAAGGTGGTCACCACGCGCAGCTTTTTTTCCGCCAGTGCGTGTTGACTGACCAAGGCGGCGCCGAGCAGCAGGCAGGCGAGCGTGAAAGGGCGTAACAGTGCGGCAGCGCGGGAAGGGCGACTGCGACGAAAAGCGCAACTTATCAATGGCATGATGACGTCTCCTGGTTCAAATGAAAATGATTATCAATATCAATTGAAGCGAAGTCAAGCGTCACTTGCCCACCGCCGGCGGGGTATTTCTCCAACTGAAAAAATAATACCGTCCGGGGAGTTATAGCATTTTATGTATCAGTATGTAACCGCTGAAGGTAGTCCTTACAGCTGCATATCGCCACCTCCGGCTGTTTTCCCAATGCCAACTGCCCGAACCCCTGCGCCAGACGCTGTACATCCTCTTGATCCAGCACGGTTATAAACGCAAAACTGTTGCTGCCGAGTTCGTGGTGAACGCCATTCTCGTCTGTCACCGACGTGACAAAACCCTCACGCGTCAATTGCCCGGTCAGCTTCGCCAGGTCGGTCAATCCTTCTTCCTGATAGCGAAAAGTCACCACAAAGCAGCTTGTTGCAGATTGACTCATAAATCACCTCTTGGTATATGGATAGCTTGAGATTAGTCCAAAAAATTACTGCAGGTGTCCTTACAAGTTGTATATGCTACGCAACTCATTGAAAGGAGTGAGGGATTCTGTGAAAACAAAAATAGGTTGCCTTACGGCAATTTTACTTTTGTCGGGGTGCGCCAAAGACCCGCAAACGGCAAGCAATATTTCAGGCAGTGGCACAACGCGCGGCGGTTGGTTAAAACCCCCTCCGCAGGCACCGGTAAACCGCACAGGCACGCCGGTTGTTTATAACGATTACATTCGTCAGGCCGCCAGCAACTACGGCGTTGACGAAACGCTGATTAAAGCGATTATTCAGGTGGAGTCCGGGTTTAACCCGAACGTGGTCAGCACCTCGAACGCAGTGGGATTGATGCAGCTTAAGGCTTCTACCGCCGGCCGCGACGCCTATCGCATGAAAGGACGAAGCGGGCAACCCAGCTCGCGTGAGCTGAAGGATCCGGCGGTCAATATTGATCTGGGAACGGCCTATATCAATATTCTTCAAAGCCAGCAGCTAGCCGGGATCAACAACCCACAGACTTTGCGTTACGCCACCATCGTTTCGTACGTGAACGGGGCGGGCGCCATGTTGCGCACCTTCTCCTCGGACAAGCGCGTGGCGGTCAATCGCATCAATCAGATGAGTCCGGATGAGTTTTATCAGCACATCCAGAAAAAGCACCCGGCGCCGCAGGCACCGCGCTATTTGTGGAAGGTGACCACCGCTTATCAGGCGATGTCGCCGTAGCCCCATCCTTCTTTGAATCGGCCGCTAAACGCGGCCGATTCTGTTTCCTGCGTTAGTTTATAGCGCGACCTGCCTCTCATTTTTCGTTATTTCCTCATCGGTTATCAGAAAAACCGCACAAAAAGTTAAATTTACGTTAGCGGATAAATCTTTACGTTCATTCAATAAGTTACCGGTAACATTTTTGCTTTTGCGCGCATTCTGACCTTCAATAAATATACAAATAAGTAACAAATTATTTTAAAAACCCGTATCGATCGCAAGGTTGCGGTTAAATAGTTGTGACTATCTTTGGATGGAATGTGACATGTCGAATCATAAAACCAACAATTCGCGGCGCGATTTCTTGTTGAAATCGATGACCTTAATTCCTGCGGCGGTAATTGGCGGCAGTGGCGTTGGCGCGCTGACGGCACCGGCACCAGCGGTCGCGGCCCCGAACACTTCAACGCAGAACGATTACCAACCGACCTTTTTCACCCCGGAAGAGTGGGCCTTCATCAAGGCCGCCGTCGCGCGCCTGATCCCGGCCGACGAACGCGGCCCTGGCGCACTGGAAGCCGGCGTGCCGGAGTTTATCGATCGCCAGATGAATACCCCGTACGCCACCGGCTCCATCTGGTACATGCAAGGGCCGTTTAACCCCGATGTGCCGAAGGAAATGGGCTATCAGCTGCCGTTGGTGCCCAAGCAAATCTACAACCTCGGCATCAGTGACGCCGACGCCTACAGCAAGAAAACCGCCGGCAAGCCCTTCACCGAACTGGATGGCGCGCAGCAAGACGCCATGCTGCAAAAGTTCGAGTCCGGCGAGGCGGAGTTCCAGCAGCTGCCGTCGAAACTGTTCTTCTCCTATCTGCTGCAAAACACCCGTGAAGGTTTCTTCAGCGATCCGATCCATGGCGGTAACAAAGACATGGTGGGCTGGAAGCTGATTAATTTTCCGGGCGCGCGCGCCGATTTTATGGACTGGGTTGAGCGAGGGGAGCGTTATCCCTTCCCGCCGGTCTCGATTCGAGGGGAGAGGGGCTAAGCATGGCAACGGTAATGAAAAAAGTAGACGCGGTGATCGTCGGCTTCGGCTGGGTGGGCGCGATCATGGCCAAAGAGCTGACCGAGGCCGGCCTCAACGTGGTGGCGTTGGAGCGTGGCCCGATGCGCGATACCTATCCGGACGGTTCTTATCCGCAGGTGATCGACGAGCTAACCTATAACATCCGCCGCAAACTGTTCCAGGATCTGTCGAAAAGCACCGTCACCATTCGCCACAACAGCAGCCAGACCGCGGTGCCTTACCGCCAGCTGGCGGCGTTCCTGCCGGGCACCGGCGTTGGCGGTGCCGGCCTGCACTGGTCGGGCGTGCATTTCCGCGTCGATCCGATCGAACTGCGCATGCGCAGCCACTATGAAGAGCGCTACGGCAAAAACTTCATTCCGAAGGACATGACCATCCAGGACTTCGGCGTGACCTACGACGAGCTGGAACCGTTCTTCGATAAAGCGGAGAAAGTGTTCGGCACCTCCGGCACCGCCTGGACCATCAAAGGGCAGAAAGTGGCGCAGAAGGGCGGCAACCGCTTTGCGGCGGATCGCTCCAGCGACTTCCCGCTGCCGGCGCAGAAAAATACCTACTCCGCCCAGCTGTTCGAGAAAGCGGCGCTGGAAGTGGGTTATCACCCTTACAACCTGCCGTCCGCCAACACCTCGGACTCTTACACCAACCCGTACGGCGCGCAGATGGGCCCGTGCAACTTCTGCGGTTTCTGCAGCGGCTACGCCTGCTACATGTATTCCAAAGCTTCGCCGAACGTCAACATTCTGCCGGCGCTGCGCATGGAAAAACGCTTCGAGCTGCGTACCAACGCCAACGTGCTGAAGGTCAACCTGACCGACGACAAGTCTCGCGCCACCGGCGTGAACTACGTCGATGCGCAGGGCCGCGAGATTGAACAGCCGGCCGATCTGGTGATCCTGGGCGCGTTCCAGTTCCACAACGTGCACCTGATGCTGCTGTCCGGCATCGGCAAGCCTTACGATCCGGTGACCGGCGAAGGCGTGGTCGGGCGCAACTTCGCCTACCAGAACATGACCACCATCAAGGCGTTCTTCGATAAAGACGTGTTCACCAACCCGTTCATCGGCGCCGGCGGCAACGGCGTGGGCGTGGACGACTTCAACGCCGATAACTTCGACCACGCCAAAGAAGGCTTCGTCGGCGGTTCGCCGTTCTGGGTCAACCAGGCGGGCACCAAGCCGATCTCCGGCCTGCCGACGCCTCCGGGCACCCCGGCCTGGGGCAGCAAATGGAAAGCGGCGGTGGCGGATGCCTACACCCACCATGTTTCGATGGACGCCCACGGCGCGCACCAGTCGTACCGCAACAACTATCTGGATCTCGATCCCAACTACAAGAACGTCTTTGGCCAGCCGCTGCTGCGCATGACGTTCGACTGGCAGGAAAACGACATCAAGATGGCGCAGTTCATGTACGACAAGATGGCGCCGATCGCCAAGGCGATGAACCCGAAACTGATCGCCGGCAGCCCGAAAAACGCCAACAGCCACTTCGACACCACCAGCTACCAGACCACCCACATGAACGGCGGCGCGGTAATGGGCGAGGATCCGAAGACCAGCGCGGTCAACCGCTATCTGCAGAGCTGGGACGTGCACAACGTGTTCTCGATCGGCGCATCCGCCTTCCCGCAGGGGCTGGGCTACAACCCGACCGGCACCGTGGCGGCATTGGCTTACTGGTCTGCCCGCGCCATTCGCGAGCAGTATCTGAAAAACCCAGGCCCATTGGTGCAGGCATAAGGACGGCGAACGATGAAAGCATTTGTACCGGCACTGGTTCTCAGTGCAGTGAGTTTTTCCGTTTGGGCGCAGGACGCCACCGTCAGCAGCGAGCTGATCAAGCGCGGTGAATACCTGGCGCGCGCCGGTGACTGCGTGGCTTGCCACACCGACGGCAAGAGCGGCAAAACCTTCGCCGGCGGTCTGGCGATGGAAACGCCGATCGGCACCATTTACTCCACCAACATCACGCCGGACACGAAAACCGGCATCGGCGATTACAGCTTCGAGGATTTCGACAACGCGGTGCGTAAGGGCGTAGCCAAAAACGGCAGCACCCTGTACCCGGCGATGCCGTACCCGTCGTTCGCGCTGGTGAAAGAGGACGACATGCGGGCCATGTATGCCTATTTCATGCACGGCGTGCAGCCGGTGGAGCAGGCCAATAAGGACTCTGACATCCCGTGGCCGCTGTCGATGCGCTGGCCGCTGAGCATCTGGCGCGGCATGTTCGCGCCGTCGCCAGCGGACTTCGTCGCTGACGCCAAGGCCGATCCGGTGATTGAGCGCGGCCGCTACCTGGTGGAAGGCCTGGGCCACTGCGGTGCCTGCCATACCCCGCGCAGCATCACCATGCAGGAAAAAGCGCTGAGCAACAGCGAAAGCGACGACTACCTGTCCGGCAGCAACGCGCCGATCGACGGCTGGGTGGCTTCCAGCCTGCGCAGCGACCGCAAGGATGGCCTGGGCAGTTGGAGCGAAGCCGAGCTGACCGAGTTCCTGAAAACCGGCCGTAACGACAAGGCGATCGTGTTTGGCGGTATGAGCGACGTGGTGGAGCACAGCCTGCAATACCTGAGCGACGACGATCTGACCGCCATCGCACGCTACCTGAAATCGCTGCCGCCGAAAGACGGCAAGCAGCAGGCGGCACCGGTTGAAGACAGCGTGGCCAAGGATCTGTGGCGCGGCGACGACAGCAAGCCCGGCGCGGCGCTGTATGTCGATAACTGCGCGGCCTGCCACCGCACCGACGGGGTGGGCTACAAGCGCGCCTTCCCGTCGCTGAAGGGCAATCCGGTGGTACAGACCGAGGACGCGACCTCGCTGATCCACATCGTGTTGACCGGTAACACCACGCCGGCGGTGCAGGGGGCGGTGTCCAACATCACCATGCCGCCGTTCGGCTGGCGTCTGAACGATCAGCAGGTGGCGGACGTAGTGAACTTCATCCGCACCAGCTGGGGCAACAGTGCCAAACCGGTGAGCGCCTCCGACGTGGCCGACGTGCGTAAAGACCGCTCGATGATCCGCGACGAGAAGGAGATGGGCAGCGCCGAGGTGCCGGACCATCCGGACGCGAAGAAGTAAACCGCTTAAGGGCTCCGCAAGGGGCCCTTAGTTTTTTCTGTCTGCGCCGTTTTTTCCAGCATTTTCTGTTCACAAATCGTTCGTTCGGCCGATAAAACATAGACCCGCAGCGGATTTTTCATTATCCTTTGCCGTCCTTTCATCAGGCGTAAGTATGAAATATCGCTTTAATTCACTGATTACTATTAAAAAATTCGCGGAGAAGGATATCCCGTTAGGCGCAATCGTTGGCGCCGCAGATTAAGGTAGACTGTCTCATGAGTACGATTTCTCCCGATTCAGGCACGCTGACGGCCGCTCAGCCTGCCAAATGGAACAAAACCGACACCGTCTGGATGTTCGGTCTTTATGCCACCGCGGTGGGCGCCGGCACGTTGTTCTTGCCGATCAACGCCGGTTTGAACGGCCCGTTGGTGCTGCTGCTGATGGCGCTGTTCGCTTTCCCGCTGACCTATTTGCCGCACCGCGCGCTCAGCCGCTTCGTGCTTTCCGGCTCCAGCCGCGACGGCAATATTCACGATGTGGTGGTGGAACATTTCGGCGTATTGGCCGGAAAAATCATCATGGTGCTGTATCTGATGGCGTTCTTCCCGATCGTGCTGGTGTACAGCATTTCGATCACTAACGCGCTGGACAGCTTCCTGATCCATCAGTTCCATGTGGCGCCGCTGCCGCGCATCTGGCTGAGCCTGGCGGTGGTGGTGGTGCTCAATCTGGTGCTGCTGCGCGGCAAAGACAGCATCGTGGCGGCAATGGGCATGCTGGTGTTCCCGCTGCTGGTGTTCCTGATGGGCATTTCGCTGTACCTGATGCCGAGCTGGAATACCGCCAACTTCGTTAATGGCCTGGCTGCCACCCGCTTCGACACGCCGGGGCTGTGGCATTCACTGTGGCTGGCGGTGCCGGTGATGGTGTTCTCCTTCAGCCATGCGCCGATCATCTCTTCCTTCGCCTCGACGCAGAAGAGCCTGTATGGCGATAAGGCGGAACGCCGCTGCGCGCGCATCATGCGCTACAGCTATGTGCTGATCTGCGTTACCGTGCTGTTCTTCGTGTTCAGCTGCGTGCTGAGCCTGTCCCATGAAGACATGCAGCAGGCCAAAGATCAGAACATCACGGTGCTGACCACCCTGGCCAACAAGTTCTCCAACCCGCTGATCGCCTATCTCGGCCCGGTGATGGCGATGCTGGCGATGGCTAAATCCTATCTCGGCACCTCGCTGGGGGTGACGGAAGGGGCGACCAGCCTGATCGACGGCGTTACGCGCGCGGTCGGCAAGCCGCTCAGCTCGCGTATGACGCACCGCATCTCGGCGGTGTCGCTGTTCCTGCTCACCTGGGCGGCGACGGTGTGGAACCCCAGCGCGCTGCACATTATCGAAACCATCAGCGGCCCGCTGATTGCGGCGATCCTGTTCATCCTGCCGATGTACGCGGTGCGTGCGGTGCCGGCCATGCGGCAATACCGCGCGGCGAGCAACGTCTTCGTGCTGGTGATGGGCCTGATTGCGCTGTCGGCGCTGATCTACGGCCTGGTATGATCCCCTGGGCGCGCCGCCTCTGGCGCGCCTCTCAACCGCGCTCTACACATCCCTTTGCAATTAATCGCCGGGTTGCCGGGCGTTATCTTTGATAATGCAAGCCATTCTCATTAGTATTTCCTGATTGTGTTCATGACTAAGGAGTCTTTCGTGCACCGTCGAATCACTTTGCCGGCGCTGGTTTGCGCCGCCGTGCTCGCCTCTCCGGCGATGGCCACCACCTATCCGCTGACCCTGACCGACACCTCCGGGCAGACACTCACCCTCCAGCAAGAGCCGAAACGCATCGTGGTGCAGGACGGGCGCGATATTCTCACGCTGGCGCTGCTCGATCGCGCCAACCCGTTCGGCCGGCTGGTGGCCTGGAATAACTTATTGAAGAAAAGCGACGCGGCGACCTGGGATATTTTGCAGAGCAAATGGCCGGCGGCGAAAAACATCATCGATATGGGGTTCAGCGACAAAGGTGAAGTGAATCTGGAGAGCGTGATCGCCAAACGCCCCGACCTGATGATCGCCCAGCTGCGCTCCAAACCGTCGCTGAGCCAAACTGGCGTGCTGGATAAGCTGAAGGCGCTGAACGTACCGGTGCTGTTTATCGACACCATGCTCAAGCCGGTGGAAAACACGCCCAAAAGCGTGACGCTGCTGGGGGAAACCCTCAACCGCGAAAGTGAGGCCAAGCAATATACCGATTATTATCAGCAGCACTATCAGGCCATTCTGGCCAAGACGCAGGCGGTGGAACCCAAGCCGCTGGTGTTCTTTGAAGCCAAGGCCGGCCTGAACGGGCTGGAATCCTGCTGCTTTACCCATGCCCATGTCGGTTGGGGGGCGCTGGTCGAGGCGGTCGGCGCGCGCAACATCGGATCTGCGCTGCTGCCGGGGGCGACCGGCGATGTGGCGCTGGAGAAAGTGATCAGCATGAAGCCGGATGCCTACATCGTTTCCGGCTCACAGTGGGCCAGCAAGACCAACGCCGCAGTGCCGTTCGGCTATGGCGTGACGCAGCAGCAGGTGGATGAGGCTTTCAACCGCATGAAACAGCGCCCGGGGTTCGCGCAGCTGTCGGCGGTGAAGGAAGGGCGGTTCTACGGCATCTACCATAACTTCTACAACCACCCGTACAACATCGTCGGGCTGGAGTATCTGGCGAAGTTTATCTATCCGGCGCAGTTCCCGGATCTGGATCCGGCCAAGACCTACAGCGAGATCCTCAGCCGCTTTACCGAAGTGCCGGAAGGCAAGGGCATTTTGGGCGCGCAGGCGCCGGCGGGGAAATAACGGCAACGGGCGCGACGATCGCGCCCGTTTTTTATCGTCAGGCGGCCGGTGTGTAGGTGGAGATGATCTCCAGCACGCCGTTGATGATGAACTGCACGCCCATACACACCAGCAGGAAGCCCATCAGGCGCGAGATAGCCTCGATGCCGCTTTTCCCCACCAAGCGCATAATGGCGCCGGAACTGAGCAGGCAACCCCACAGGATCACCGCGACCGTCAGGAAGATGGCGACCGGCGCCACCGCCAGCACCCAGGGTTCAAAACCCAGCGAGTTCGCTTTGACGCTCGACGCCGAGCTGATGATCATGGCGATGGTGCCCGGCCCCGCGGTGCTCGGCATGGCCAACGGCACGAAGGCGATGTTGGCCGACGTCTTATGCCGCAGCTCGTGCGACTTGCTCTCCACCTCCGGCGCCTCTTCAGGGCTCTGCTGGGGGAACAACATGCGGAAACCGATGAAGGCGACGATCAGGCCGCCGGCGATGCGCAGGCCGGGGATAGAAATACCGAAGGTGTTCATCACCACCTGCCCGGCGTAAAACGCCACTGTCATGATGCAGAACACATAAACCGAGGCCATCAGCGACTGCTGATTACGCTCTTCGCGCGTCATATTGCCGGACAAACCGAGCAGCAACGCTACCGTGGTCAGCGGGTTGGCCAGCGGCAACAGCAGCACCAAACCCAGTCCGATGGCCTGGAATAACTGCAAAATACCCGTCATAAAATAGACTCCCTGTGCAACGTTCAAGCCGCCAGGCGGCGGCCCATGAGCTGAACAGCCTAGCCTGCCGCGTCCCTGGCGGCAATGGGGATAGCTCGTAAGGTTAATTAGCCGTCAGCCGGTGTTTCATCTTCGCCGTTGCACTCGCCGGCGAGCTCTGGTTCATCCTCACACCCCAGCGGCGCTTCGTTGACCGCAATCGCTCGTGGTACTGAACGTGCGCCAAAATGCACCCGCCCATACAGCGTCGCTAATACCGCGCATAGCACGACGAGGACTGCGAGTAACCGGTTCATATTATGAGCTCAAGACCTGTTCACCAGTGAATAACGTAAGGATAGTGATGCCAAGACGCTCTGTCAGCGTGTTGTCGCCGAGAGTAGGCACGTCCGTGTTGTAATTATTATTAATTATTTTTAACTGTTTTTACCATTTAACCGCTTAAGAGTTTAAAAACTTCTATACTGGTAAGGCTTTGTGGCATTTCTTTATAATCGAAAAGCTTAAAAGGAGTTTTACTATGGAAGTGGCAAAAGAATGGGTAGCGGCGAAAAAAATCTCCTGGGGCAGCGTCATTGGTGGTGTTATCACCGTATTGGCTGTTTCACTGTTGCTGTCGACGTTGGGCACCAGCCTTGGATTTTCCATCGTGGATCCCACGTCAGACGATCCAATCAATGGAGCCGGTACCACCGTAGTGATTTGGTCCGCTGTTTCAATCATTATTAGCTTGGCTGCCGGCGCTTTTATTGCCGGACGTTTGGCTGCTAATGACGGCCTTATTCATGGCTTCCTGGTATGGGCTACGTCACTTATTGTGGCGGCGGTGCTGGGCGGAATGTTGGTCGGGTCTGCAGTGAAGGCCACCGGCAATGCGCTGGGTGCTATCGCTTCGACCTCTGGCAGCTTGCTCTCCGGTGCTGGTTCAGCGATTGGCAAAGGGGCAACCGGGTTAGCGGACGTGGGTGGCAAGGTGTTTGACAAGTTGGGTATAGACACCACGTTGGAACCTGAACAGCTGCATGGTGATGTGGTTACGGCGCTTAAAAAAAGTGGTATTCCGTCATTGCAGCCGGAATTCATGCAGCAACAGTTGAATGCGGCCAAGACTGATTTGGCAGACGCAGTAAAAGCCCTGGCACTTCAGCCCGACAATAGCGATGCGATTATTAAGCAACTGGTCGACAAGCTTAAAAAACATGCTGAGGCCATCTCGCAAGATGTGGATCAAGACGCACTGAAAAAAGCGCTGGTTGAAAATACCAATATGACGCCGCAGGAAGTAGACCAGACTGTGAAGAATTTGGTCGACGCCAAAAATAAAACTGCGCAGCTGGTTAATCAGCGTTTGGATGAAGCCGAAGCAAAAATCAATCAGGCAAAACAGGAGTATGCTGAGCTGAAACAGAAAGCGCGCGAACAGGCTGCCGCGGCTGCGGACGAATTGTCTCGGGCTGCCCTGTGGTCATTCTTTGCATTGTTGATTGGCGCAGTGGTCAGTGCATTGGCAGGCTTGTGGGGCGTTAACACCAACGCCCGGCGTGTCACCGTATCATCTCCGCAGGCGTAATTTCCAGGCTCGTTTGCGCGTCTCGATGATAGAGGGATGAGAGCCTGAAATACTGACGGTGATGAAATGACAGCCAGGAAAGACTGGCGCTTCCCCCGGCCATGTGCCGGGGTTTTTATTGTTTGCGGCGTGATTAATGACCACCTTTATCGCTGTGTACGGTATTAGGCATCAATTGCCACGATCCCTGAGAACAGGTGGATAACATAGATGCGCTGTAAATAATAATGAGTGTGATTATGAAACAAGAACTGCATATTTTGCTGGGGAAGGCCGTTGCCTTTCTATTCTACGGCGCTTTTTTGGCGGCTTTGGTCGGCCTGGTGTTTATCGACGTACACTGGCTGCATAACTTCGTGCATGAAACCTCGCTGACCGAAGCGGCGCAAGAACTGTTGCTGCTCGCCATCTCCGGCGGTTTCTTCGCTGCGGCCTGGCGGCAGGCTGAACGCCGCTCCGCCTGGATGCTGGTCGGCGGCTTCTTTCTCTGCATGCTGATCCGCGAGATGGACTTCGCCTTCGATGCGCTGTGGCACGGCGCTTGGGTGTGGTTCGCGCTGGCGGTTGCCCTGGCCTGCCTGTGGCATGCCGGAAGGCATGTTGCGGCGACGGTGCGCGGCCTGGCCTATTTCGTGACGCATCCCGGCTACGGCATGATGTGCGCGGGCCTGCTGTGCATTCTGGTGTTTTCACGCCTGCTCGGCATGAGCGCGCTGTGGCAAACGCTGATGCTGGACGGCTATAACCGGGTAGTGAAAAACATGGTGGAAGAGGGCTGTGAACTGCTGGGCTACGGCCTGTGCCTGTTGGCCACCCTCAGCTACCTGAAAGACGTTTTTGCGCTGGATGACGCGAAAGCGTGAGGGCGGCGGCACTTTATTTATCCGGAACAATTTTAGTGATACTATTCGCTTAGCCGAATGCGGCTGAGAAGGTATGCGTTCCATTCTGTATACCCAGTGAGGTTTCAATCTGGCAATTGTGGGCGAGATCTGAAACCTGGCTGACCAAACCCAAAATCCAATTTTCGTACTGCATGTGATCTGTCGTGTAAGCAATGCTCGGCAGTTCACGTGATTCCATTCTGTTCCAAATCCCGCCATCAACTCACTGTGGTGCTTGAAAAAGCCCTTGGCTAGTGATTCAATCAGTTTCATGTGATTTCAATCCAAGCCACTAAAATTGTGTACATACCTGTGTACATAATTGGAGATGTACACAGTGCTCACCGATGCCAAACTCCGCAAGCTTAATGGAAAACCCATCCCAAAACTGATCGAGATGCCTGACGGCGGCGGCCTGTCTATCCGGATAACCCCACTTGGGCTGATTGTCTTCCAGTACCGATACCGGTACGCAGGTAAGGCACGCCGCATGACGCTTGGAAGTTACGACGAAATTTCGCTCAAAGAAGCGCGCGATATGGTTCAAGAGGCCAAGCGCGTCTTGGCTGAAGGGAAAGACCCCATCACAGTGAAATCCATGACGCTGGAGGAGATCGCCGGCGCAGCCTCTGTGACAGACTGCCTGTCACATTGGGTTGCCAGCGCACAGGCTCAGCGCCTTGTTAAACTGCAGTACTGGGAGAGAGCTTTCGCCAGGCACATCACGCCTTTTGTTGGCAGCATGATCGTTGATGAGATGCAGATATCTCACTGGCAGCCAGTTTTTAAAAGGATGCGAGATGGTGGCGCTGAAACGTTCGCAGGAATCATGCTTTCTAAGATAAAACAGGTCTTCTCGTATTGTCTTCGCACGGAAAAGATACGCATCAACCCTCTGGCAGCACTACGCATTAGCGACGTAGGGAAACCGGTAGGAACTGGGAAGCGTTATTTTAGTGATGCTGAAATCGGACGGTTCTGGCTAACTCTGGAGTCATCCAGAATTTATCACCAGAATAAAATATTCATTAAATTGCTACTTCTAACGGGGTGTCGTGGTGTTGAGTTGAGGAAGGCAAAAAAGGGGGAGTTTGACTTGAAAAATAGAACGTGGCGTGTTCCTGCTGAGCATTCAAAAACACGCCAGCCGTTTGTTAGAGGGCTATCTGAGGATGCTGTGAAGCTCATTGATGAGGCAATCGCATTATTCCCTAACATCAAACAACTTTTCCCGCCAGCTATCGTGCAAGGCGATCGGCCAATGTCTGCCGGCGTCCTTTTAAACATGGCGGAGCAACTGCGAAATGAGATGGGAGTGCATGACTGGGCTATGCACGACTTGCGGCGCACGGCAAAAACGAAAATGAGCGAGTTAGGAATAGAGCCCCATGTATCAGAAAAAGTTCTGGGGCATAAACTTGGTGGGGAGATGGCAGTGTACGATCAGCATTCATATCTCAAAGAGCAGCAAAATGCGCTGGATATTTGGGCCACTCATGTGGCGTCCTGCGTTTCATCAATGAGGCCTTGAGCGCGGAAAAAGCGTATAACGTCGCAATATCTATACTGCTCGCCGCCATGGATTGGATTCGTGCCAGGCGCTGGTTTAGGGAAAGGTGTACCAGCCTTTTCCCACTGCTTTTTCCTGCGCCAAAAGGTGGTTCTTGATATACCGCCCAACTGCTGTTGTATACCTTCTCGGGTGATCAATACGGGCTGAATTGGTAGGTTGCTTTTAGTCATGGCTTATCTCTCTGTAAAACGCCCATTCAGCATGCCGATCGTGTAGTTGAATCGCGGCAAAGAAATGCCGAGCAATTCGACCTGTGCGAAATGCTTCATGATGATAGGGCGGGATAGGGTGTCGAAAGGGGTTTTCGGGTGTTGCTTAATTGCGGCGTGGAGTTCGTCGTTACAGCGTTTTGCTACTGATCTGAGTGCGTTTTGCTGAACGCTGCCGGCAGCAATTGCAGGCTGTTTACTGGGCATTGATTCCCCCAATGATCCCAGCCTGGCGCATCGCCACGGCTGAATAGTTCGATTCGTGACACGTCGCCGTATAGCAGCTCAAGGCGCCGGCGGACTTCCCAGGGTTTCGCGCTGTGCTCGCCGAGACAGCTGAACACAACCTGTTTTACTGAGGCACTGGCGCGCTCGATGCCCTGGCCGCGAACGGCGATCAACACGTCTTCGGAGTTGGCGCGCGTGTAATTGCCGCCATTCATCCGGGTTTCTGCGTTGAGCATGTCGATCAGGTCGGTGAAGTCGAAGATGGTTTGCTGCCGCAGAGCCTTATTGAACCGCAGTTCGGCCTGTTGATTGAGCTTCACCCAGGTGAACGCCTTCATCGTTCTGACGCTGAATCCCCAAGCCTCTGCCAGTTCGATCGCCTCCTGGCTGTGGTTGCCGGTGTACCACATCGCGAGCACGCTATCCGGCGCAGCAAGAGCCCATACTGGTAGGCGCTTCAGGTCTGCCATGCTCATCGTGCTGTAGTGATTGCCGGCGGCGCCATTGCTGATTGTGTTGCCGTAACTCCAGGGCGGATCTGCATAGATGAGTTGATATGTCATTGAGCATTACCACAGCAGCGCGCGGCCGCGTTGACGCAAAACTCTATGCGGACGTTAACCCAGACGACATCTACCGCCCGCGCCGCATCGATCGCTTGGCGCCATAGGTCTGCAGCATCTGCAAAATGCGCGCGACGTTCCGCCTCGGCCGCCTGATGGGCCAACGATTTGTATTTGAATGACATGGTTATCTCCGGGTTCAGTAGGCGCGCTGGTGGGCAATAGGGTTGATCAGTTGGTTGAATTGCTGGACAAGCAAAATCATTCTCACCACTTCCGGCGGTTCACTGCGGATGTAGCTATCGGTGATTTTACCTGGCGTGGTCGGCGGTCTGGCCCTGGCGTAGGTGATGTAACTTGGGTCGATGGAGATGACCTTGAAAGCCTTTTTCCCTTCAGCAAATTTGCTTTTTGAAACGACAAGAGGGGAACGTTGGATAGCGCTACGCAATGACTTAATGTGATTCTCGGTAATCTCTGGGAACTTGGATTTCAGCAAATCGAAATGGCCTGCTGCTGTGTACCAGCCGCCGTCTTCGATGAGGAATTGCAGCATCTCATAATTGTTCATGTCAGATCCTGATTTGGTTGTTGTAGCGCTCATGGCTCATGACCTCCCATGAGTTGCCGTTGTCTTTCGAAAGCATTCGCCAGCAGCGGGCTACTGGTAGCGTCAAATACTTATGCTGGTAGGTTTGATTTGGTTTCTTTTCACCCCGCTTATAGGCGCATAGAACCCCCTCAGCTTTGGCGCTGATTCGTTGCGGAATTCGAGGTTTCATTTTTACCAGTGGGTTATTTTGTGGTTGGCGCCCAGCACGCGGATCGGATTCCAGGGCGGCGGACTTTCTCAACAGCTTTTTCTTTTTCGAGCTTCATCAATCGCTGGCGGATGGCCTTTCCTGTCATGCCGTTGTAGCCGGCGCAGCGGAGGAGGTTTGCGACAGAATCCGGCGTTGAGCCGGCAATACTGAGCCGCGAGATGATTTCGTTATCGTCCGGTAGTAATACCATAAATCTCCATCTGTTAATTCAAGGGGGCTATTACAGGTATGCGGTACGAATGATGTTAACCATTTAAAAAAGGAGAAGTGATTATTTCACTTGATGAATGTTAACCTATGCTTCAAAATCAATGAATTAAGTGTGTAAAATATAATCGAATTCGCTCGATTAGTGATAGTAATTAGGGATGGTGAAAATATGTTAGGTCTTAGTCCTGCTATGCAGGGTTTTTTAGGTGGAGCTGCTGCTATAGGTTTTCCACTTCTATTCAACCTTTGCAAAGACATTTTCTTTGATCGTAGAAAGAGAAAAGCAGAGTGCGCTTACATTAGCGTCCAATTGATTTTCCTTCTTGATAAGTTCGTTGCACGTTGTGCTGATGTCGCTTGGGATGAAGGTTACGATGTAACTGATCAGAAGCCTGATGACTCTGAGTTATCTGACCAAGTGTCGATTCCAAACTTCGATATGAGCAGTGTAAAAGGTGAGTACAAGTATTTAAAACCTGACATGCTAAGCCGATTGCACACTATCGAAGTAATGTTGAACCAAGCGAACGAAGCACTACATTATGAAGATGAACCTTGGATATATGGTGACGGTCTTTGGAAGTATTACGAAAAACGTCGCAAGCTTTATGCGGACGTAGGTATTTACGCAGCATCGATTGCGGCTGACTTACGTACCGAATTTAACATTGAAACATCTCATAATTGGAAACCTATTGAAAGAATTCATCTAAGTATTAGGAGTTTAAAAAAGATAAAATCGACACGTGAGAAACGAATAAAGCAACGTAGGAAGGCGCGGGAAGCTAAGGCAAAGGAAGCTGAGACACAGGCTGCAGGCAAGCGTGTTAACAACCAATAATACATTTTCAAAGTCTATCGTTCATTGGAACGGTATTGTTTCGTAAGTGAAGAGTATTACATATAAGGTTTGTGTGGGGTATTTAGCAATGTTAAATGTCGATTTTCTATTATCAACGCTCCCTCCCTAGCTCTGTCACCGGAAATCCTCCGACGCGCCGCTCTGTTGCTCTTACGCTTAGCCATGCTGCCCCCTAACCTGTCCCATGTAGCGGATCATCTCCGCACCAACCCACATGCCAACCTGAACGCTCACGCCGTTGCCGATCTGCTTGTACGCTGCAGTGTCGGATACGGGGAAATCGAACCAATCAGGAACACCCTGCAGGCGTGCATACTCTCGTTTCGAATACGGGCGCACACCCAGCGGGAAGCGCTTATCGACTACGAGACGCGTGCTCTTGTCTTTGGCGTAGTGCGCGACACATGTTGGCGCCAGATCACCCGCTGCCGGGTCACTGATGATTGGCAGATCGCGATAGGCGCCGTTCATGCGTTTAGCGATAGCCGAAGGCAGCGTGACTTGCGGCTCATCCTCCAGAATCGCTGACAGCGGGATGCGCGCTGAATTCTCCGGCGGGCGCACGGCGAAGGTGCGGCGGGTGCCGATGATGATCAGGCGGCTTCGCTTCTGTGGTAGCCAAGTCTCCGACTTGATCGGGCAGAACACCTGGATGAAATAGTCCGGCATGCGCGTCATCGCCTCCATTACGACAGGAAATGCGCGCATCCCTGGCACGTTCTCGATCACGTAAAACTCAGGCTTTGCCAGCGCGAAGTGACGGAGAGCATGCAGGAACAAATCATCACCGGTGCGCACGCCGTGGATATCGCCGATCGTCGAGTATTTCGTGCATGGGTACGTGAAAACCATTCCGTCGCAGGTATCCTGCTCGAAAACCAATTCCTGGCTGATATCGCACTGCTTAACGTGGTCGCCAAGGTTGTGCCGGTAAGTTTTGCAGGCGTCGGCATCCAACTCAAACGCCTGGTTAACCCTGATGCCGGCATCCATCAGGCCGATATCCATCAGGCCGGCGCCGCAGAAGTATGAATTGACGGTTACGTTCATTGCTCCACCTCCCTAGCGCTGTCACCGGTCTGTTTCGGGAGCCCGTCATAAACCTCTGACAGGTGCCCGCGAATCTGCATGCGGCGCAGTGCGCTGTACATGTAATCGCACTCAGCCTGCTTGTTGGCGCGGAACGGCTTATTCTTGTTCGTGCACCACATCGCGTTACCCGGCCAGCCATGAACCTTATAAACGCGTCCGCCTTTGACGTTCAGCAACCCCCAACCTTCAGGCAATTCATCGATGCGGATCAGCCCAGGCTCGCAGATGAAGAAGCGCCAATCCCCCATGCCAAGCTCAGGCTGAATCCGGAATCGCTTTTTCCGGTCGGCAAGGAAGTCACCTCGAGAACACTTCGCTTCGATCAGGCAGGAGGCTAGATTACGGAATCCAATTGCGTCAGGCTGTTCGCCGGTGGATACAACGGCAACAAAGCGATCATGGAAAGCGACCGAGAAACCGTTATTGCGCAGGAACCGTTCGGCAATCAGGCAAAGCTCGCTGTGTGTCTGGGCTGGCATCACTGGGCGCTCTTTCATTTGGCCTCCCGCAGCTCGTCAGCTTTAAGTTCCGCGACCGTAGCGCTGATGAGCTGGCAGTCACACAGATTCTTGAGGGCTCGGGCGGTTGCCTCATTCCGGATAGCTGCAAGTGCTGCGTCAGTGGCTGGGGATGGTAGGTTGATCGCTTTGTCTATGGCTTCGCTGAGAAGGTCACTCTGCCCGTTTTCGTAGGACTCACAGACATCGTCCAGAGATTTATTCAGCGCCGCATTCTCCACAGCCAGCGCATCGGCTCTTTCTTCTGCCGACTTTGTCGCAACTCTGGATTCGGTAAGCATGCCGCTAAGCCGCTCAACTCGATCTGCCAGCGCATCGCGCTCAGCCTTCAGGGCACTCACTACTTGCTGGTGGTCACCAAACTGAACTAATTCGCCATGCTCAGCTTCACGTGCGAAAGCTTCAAAACGAACTGCGTGCATTTTGTAGTCAGGGGTAAAGCGCTTGATGGTTGTCATGCTTCTTCTCCCAGCACCCAGCGGAGCGCCTGAGCGTAATCACCGCTCGCACCTTCCAGGGCTTTCATGATTTCTTTTCGGGACTTCATGCGGGGTTTGGCATCGCCAATGACCTGACGCTGCCGGCGCGCTTTTTCGTGGCCTTTAGTGCCAGCAGTTGCCGCTTCAACCTCTTTCACTTTTTCGCGCTGTTCGTTGGGCGTGAGTTTCGCCAGCTGGCGCGCCTGGGTAACGGTAATGTCGCTAGATTCAACCGCATCTTTAACGGCCTGCGTGGCATCGAGTAGTGCGAGAGTGGCGCGGATCGTCTGCACGCCGACGCCAAACATCAGCGCTAAATCTTTTTCGTCGTGACCCCGCGTCAGCGCATCAGCCATTTTCTTGGCACGGCCCAGCGGCGTGTCTGCCTGAAAGATTTCATTGGCACTAATCATCACCTCAGCAACGCTAAACGGCGATCCGCGTCTGACCACTGCCGGAACCAGAAGAGGTTTTTTTCCTTCTTCCCGCAGGCGTTTATTGGCTTCGAGGGTGTTTTTAACCCGCTGACGACCTTCAACGACGCATGAGCGACCAGTTTCTGGGTCTTTCCAGATAATGATCGGCTCCAGCACCCCCAACTTCATGATGCTAAGCACAGTCGGTTCATGGAGAGGAAGGTGGATGCGTTCGTCGTAAAGCGGGTGCGTTTTATCGGTTACCAGGTGCAGATTTTCCGGCTCGAACATCAGAACGTTGGTTTTGCCGCTGGCGCCGTAGGCTTCCTTTGAGTTTTTGGCCATGCATTAACTCCAGACCGCGCCTGCAGTCAGCAGGCACAGTGTAAAAATGAGAAGGTAGAAAAGGTGTTTGCCGTGGTGGCGCTTAGGGGCGAAATCGCCCCCGGTCAGGTCGTACTTGTGCTGAATACGGGCGTTGAGGCTTACCATGTTGGCCTCCGCTGCTGAGTGTGCAGGCGGCGCTGCAGTGTTCTGATGTTCTGGCGGACGACGTACACCGGCGCGCAGGTATCTGAGCAGACGAGGATTCTCACGGCCTTATATCTGCCTTCTTCGTAGCGCTGGATGCTAACGGCCTGTTTTGCTACGTCGCGGGTTTGCCCGCAGTGCTCACAGCGTTGGGTGGTGGTTTGCATAACATGTCCTCTCAATGAAATTCACATGGGCAAAGGCGCTGCCTGAGTTGATGCTCGCGCTCGGTTTCCCTACGGTTCCAGCACACTGGAGCAGGGCAGCGCCTTTGGTGATGTGAAAAAAAGAGCCCCGACGAGCGGGGCAAAGGATGTGACAAGGGAAGTGGTACTGAGCAGGCTTGTGATTTCTCACGCACCTGGTGGCGCATCAAACCGGGGCTTTATACTGTGTAGGTTAAAAGGTGAACCGGAACGATACGCCACCAGATAGGTGAGATGCCGGCGTTAACCGGCGATATAGACGCAGCCCGCTATGGTCACGGCCCACAGGCAAAGGCCAACAGCGACGCTGTAAACCAGCGCCTTCCATCCGTTTAAACTCATGAGTACCTCAGTGCGCCCCGTAGGGCGCGGTGGGTGTTATTTAGTTGCGGCCAATTTTCTTGCGTAACCCAGGAATCGCCGTGATTCTTCAGGCGTTATACCTTTCTCCGGCCATGCTGCTGCCTTAGCGTTGTTGCGCAGTGACCGACGTATCCTGCGGTAGTCAAATTTGCCAGATGGGCGACGCAGGCCGGAAAGGCGTGTTTCTGATTGCTGTAGTTTCATCGTGTAACCCTCTGCTGTTAGTCGGCCATCTGACGAGCAAACCAACGTTGCGCGCCAGCTGCGGTTTTAAAGTCGCGGCTTTTGGTGAACGTCATCGCGGTAAACGTGCCGTCGCCGTTTGGGAAAACGCCGGTCTTTACTGTTTCGTTGTTGCCCATATCGTGAGTAGTGTTCATCGCTAATCCTCAGTGGTTTTATGCCTGCCGCCCAACACTGGCAGCGGCAGGGTAAATCCACTCGTCATTTGAAGCTGCTGATGCGTTCTCCGGGCGCTAACCGGCTACTTAGTGATGCTTTACGCCTCATTTCCCTCACTGCGTCGCCTTGGGAACCCGACCTGTATCACCGTCGTCGCGTGGCTGGCCTGTAGGCCATGAGCCGATTTACTGCTTCATTGGCTTGATCTCCTTTGTTGATAATTCGTCACCCAGTCCTGTCCGCTGCATGCCGTTGGTGCCATACCCCCGTAAGGGCTGGGGACTACCGGGTACTGAGTTACGCAGAGCTCTCTGCTCAGTGCTGGGTGACTAAACCTGATTGTTAAAGAGCATCCCGGTGGTTTGGGGTGACGTTGTTGCTGTCGATGGGCTGATTATTAGCTATCGGTTAATTTTGGTCAATAACCAATGGTTAATTTGGTTGTGATAAAATGATAACCAAATGAACTAAAAGAAAATTTAGTTGTGATTTATTTCTCGTGAGGGGGCGTTTTTGAAAGGTTTGGTGGTGAAAGGCACAAAAAAACCCGGCGCGTGGCCGGGTTTGATAGTTACTTGCGGGCTATTACCAGATGGTTGATGTCCAGAAAAGGCGGCCTATGACTTCAATTTTGTCCAGATCTACCTCTTCGGCAGGGTGCTCCACATCGTTAAAGCTTCTGATGCTAATGCGGTTAGGGCCGACACGATAAAGTATTTTCAACCGTTTCCAGCCGTCCTGGTTTATTGCGTAGATCTTACCATCCACTATTTGTTTATCGTCGGTGTTTACCGCGACGGTGGAACCGTCTGGAATGTTTGGCTCCATGCTGTTACCGCGCGCAGGGAAGCAGAGCACTCCGGTACCATCTGTTCTGGCGCCTATGCGGCGCAGCGTGGCTTTGGAGAATCTCAATTTGAATCCGTTATAGTCTTCTTCGTTATAGCTTCCGTCCCCAGCGGCGAGTTCAATATCTCGCAAAAACGGCACCTCAACCTCATCCGTAGGGAGAGGGGTACTACTATCCCAGGCGTCTACATTATCCCATTCTTCCTCGGGTGGAATGTTTGCTTCAGGGATGCTTTTGCCTGGGACATTCTCTTTCATCTCCCCGCGCCCATATTCAAGCCACTCCGGGCGAACATGAAGCCAACGGCTCAATGCAAGAATGTTTACGGAGTCAGGAATTGCGGCGGCATTCATCCACTTCCAGATCCCCGGCTCAGTTATGGAAATCCCCTGTTTAGCCAGGGCGTCTTTCATTCGTTTTGGAAGCCCACGGCCACCTACGCCAGCTTCAAGACAAGCAGCGCGCAAGCGTTCTGTGAATTTCTCTTTTAGTTCATCTTTTTTAACCATGCGTTAAGTATCCAAAGAATTGACATAACTGTCAGTTAAGATATATTCTTAACCCGTAGTTAATTTGGTTAATAAGGACTCCTATGAACCCAGTGCAAATTGCAGTAGATGCGGTTGGCGGGCAAACAGCGGCAGCGAAAATCTGCGGTTTATCGGTGGTTGCCGTCCACAAGTGGTACGCCAAAGGCCGATTGCCGCGAACCGAATACACAAAAAAAACGGATTACGCCCAGCGACTTGCTGCGGCATCCAAAGGCAAGTTCAGCGCCGAATGGTTGCTTCACGAAGCCAACCCAGACAGCTGAGACACCATTGCTCACGGGCAATTCAACAAACATCTGTAAGACAACGGAAATTGTAAATGGAATCAATCGCAACAACACGCAACGAAGCTCAGGCGATTCAGAGCGACATCATGAGCCGCATTGCAGCTATCGGGGTGACAAGCCTGGCCGGCGCGATCGGCGTTGATAAATCGCAGGTGAGCCGCTGGCAGAGCAAAGGTGGGCTGGTGGAGAAAGCGAGCCTGCTGCTGGCCGCCACAGGGTTTCGGCGTTCGGAAACCATGCTGACGTTCAGGGGCGAGGAAACCGCAGAACTGGCGCGCGGGTTAATGGCGATGCTGGAGCATATCCGGGAACCAAAGACGGAATAGGGGGCTTTATGGCCTGGGGCAAGAAGAAAGCCGAGCAGTTGCAGCTGGTCGGCAATCACTTTTCTAACTGGGAGTTCTGCAATGAACAGCCTGATTGTTATCGATATGTCGGTATCTCGTCAAGGGTTGAAAAATGTCCGGCTCGCAAAGCACTGAGCTCGATCGGTATTACACGGACTGGCGGGGCGTGCAGGTTCACGTCATCCGCTGGGATCGGGTTGAGCGCCAGGTCATTTTCACGCGAGAGGGTTATCCGCATGAGTGCATGCAGCCCCTTGAGAGATTCAAAGAAAAATTTAAGCGAGTCGAAGTATGAGCATGAACCTGATGGCGCAGGCTATGAGCATCAAAGTGGGCAACCCACTGCGCAAGTTGGTGCTGATCAAGATAGCTGATAACGCGAACGACAAGGGCGAGTGCTGGCCTTCATATCAGCATGTCGCTGACCACTGTGAGTGCAGCAAAAGCGCTGTACGGGCGCACATTGAGGCATTGATTAAGATGGGGTTACTCACCAAAGAGAACCGCCTGGGCGTGAATAACGGCAAGGGCAATACCTCGAATCTCTACTATCTGACCCTGGATAACCCTGTGCCGTCAGAAAGCATAGCCCCCTGTGCCGTCAAAAAGCATAGCCCTATGCCGTCAAAAAGCACAGGGGTGTGCCAGCAGGTGACACAGGGTGTGCCGTCAGAAAGCACACCCCCTATGCCAGCAGATGGCACCAGAATCAGTCACTCTTTTGAACCAGTCATTGAACCAAAAGAAAAACCCCCCATAGCCCCCCAGAGCGATGCGGTAGCAGAGAATCCATCAGCTGAGGCTGGGGAAGTTCTCGATTTTCTGAATGAAAAAATCAACGGCAGGACGCCAAAGCGCGCCGACACGTTGCGGGAAATCACCGAGCGCCTGGCGGACGGTAACAGCGCCGCCGAACTGAAGCTGGTGGCTGAACACCGCGCAAGTCTGCTGTTGGGCGATCCGAAGATGGGCCACATGCTCAGCGCCAAGATGATTTTCGATGCCGTCCGGTTCGGTGGTTATCTGGCCGCCGCCAATGCCTGGGATCGTCAGCGCAGCCACAAAGCCGCTATGGCCGAAGCGGTCGAACAGCAGCGCCAGGAGCCGGTGGCCGGTGACCCGCCGGAAATTGATTTTGATGAGGCTTTCGATCGCCTTATCCGTGATGCAGCGATGCCAGAAAATGACGCTGAGAAACGCGCGCAGCAGCAAGTACGCAAGAACGGATTTGGAAACGTGGACGAGAGCAAGGCTCGCCAGCAGTGGCGCCCAATTTTAACCAGAGCTTATGCAATGTCAGGAGTTCAGGCATGAGAGCGATAGTCAAAGCAGCTGTGCAGCGTGATCTGGGTATTGTGCTGATCCCAGTTACTGAGGAGATGGCGTTTCACATGAACGGGCGCCTGATGATTTCTACCATCCCTCGTAAATTCGTGGACACGCCAGAAGGAGTTCTGCCGCCGGTGGAACATGAGATCGCCAGCGACCCACGGTTACAGGTTTTCTTCCAGAACGAGCGAGTCATAAACGCCTGCGGTGGGGTTAACTCGATTGAAGCCTGGGCTACGCAGTTCACGAAATGCCAATACAGCAAACATGATCGCCCATCGACGATTCTGGACACTGAGCGAGTAGGGCATTCCGCCGTTCGCATTTGCCCCCAGTGTTACAAACAAAGCTGTGGCTCATCGCCGAAGCTGGAAAAAATTGCAGCACGTAATACTGCGCGCTGGATAGCTGAGACGGCGAAGCACCGCTTGAAGTCGGAAGGCCCGTTAACTATTCCTGAGCTGCTGCTGTGGTCAATGCTGGCCGGGGTATTCGATCTGATCCCTGAAGAAGTGGCGCGCACTGTGACCGACAGGCCTGAACAAAAGGTGATCAGCGGCACCCGCAAAGAGTCAGACATGGACTGTCAGCCTGCGGTTAAAGAACTCATCGCTAAGCAGGCTGCCAAGTGTTTCACCGTAGACCCGGCACCACAAAAGGCCTTTATGCTGCGGCCGAAACTCACCCGCGTAGAGGACAGCAAATATACCCGCTGGGTAAAAACTCGCCCCTGCTGCGGTTGCGGTGCGCGCTCAGACGACCCTCACCACATCATCGGCCACGGCCTGGGAGGAATGGGAACCAAGCCCAGCGACTACCTGACAATCCCGCTGTGTCGTACCTGTCACCGCAATTTGCATGACGACCCAGCAGCGTGGGAAGCGGAACATGGTAGCCAAACTGATTTGCTGGCGCAGTTCCTGGATTACTCCATTGGCATCGGGGCAATCGCATGAAAGAGGTGACCATAACACGCCAGCAGTACCGGAACGTCTGCGATGCGCTGCTGAACACAACCAATCTGAATGAGCAGCTTTTGCTGCTCTCAACCGCCGACAAGCGTTCGGAAAGAGTTCATCGCCAAGCCAGCAAGCTATTACAAAAAATTCGCCAGCAACTTCAGGAAGCCGTGGGAGAAAAAGCATGAGAGACATCCAGCTAGTTTTAGAGAGATGGGGGCAGTGGGCGAAAGACAATAGCAGCGTTGATTACTCGCCGATCGCTGCGGGGTTTAAGGGACTTCTTCCGAACACGAGCAAGAGTAAGCCTTCATGTTGCGATAATGACGGTCTGATTGTTGACGGCGCCGTGGGTAGATTGAAGAAGGTACGCGACGAAAGAGAGCTTGGGGTAATCATGCTGCACTACCGATACGGGGTATCAAAATCGGAGATAGCCCGTAGATGGAATGTTTCAGAGGGGAACATAAGACAGAAGCTGATGATGGCAGAAAGCTTTATAGAGGGCTGTTTGGCTATGACCGGGGCAACGCTTGAGATGGACGCCTGGACGAGTAGATCAGAAATTTCGGCTGTCGCGTAAATTTCCGCTTTTCGTTACGAATTTTACTGGCTATTGTGATAAGAGTGGTTACGTAGTGACGTAGCTTATTGATTTCATAAAAACCTCACTTTATTGAGGTTTTTTGTTATATTAGACCTCCGATATAGGAGGTGTATGTGGACATTTTAGAACTTGTTAGATTGGTTAGTAATCCTCTAAATAAAATATCAGTTGATATAGTTTCAGAGAAAAGTACTGTTGATTACTTGTTGTTGTGGGTACCATCTGTAATAGGCATTCTTGCCTTAATAATATCATATTTTTCAGTCAGTACGGCGGCGACCACACAGCGTGACACCTCATTAATTCAAGCTAGAATAGAAATAGCTACGAAATTAAAATATGAACGATTGAATGCCATGAGGGAGTTAACATCCAAATTGTCTGCAAGTCTAGATGAATTTATGATGTTATGTTATAGGCTTAATGTCTTAACGGATGAAATAAATCACTACAAGGATAATCTCAAGGCAAGCAAGCCTGACTTGGTAATGACAAGGGCTGGTGTGTTTAATGAGCAATTTGTTAAGTTAGGGACTGTCAAAACGTTATCTTATACGCTTCAAACATATTTGGATACTAAAGTCCATGAAGAAGTTATTATAACAATTAAAAGAATGGAAAGGATTGTAGGCGGGAATGAACCATACGCAGAAATAAACTTATTTGTGGAGCTTGTGAAACAATTTTCTCGAGAAATGTATGTGATTATGACTAAAGAGTGGGAGGACATCTTGGATTATCCTTTTGAAAAGAGAGTTTGTAAAAAATAGTTTGTGATGAAAGGATGTGCCAGAGAGAGGTAAAACTAAAGATTCTCGTGTGGTTGAACATAAGAAATCATATGAATACTGCTATCAAACACTCTGTATCGATCTGAGATAGGTGCTGGAAGCTGAGATGTTCGAGTAAACATATCGGGAGATATTTCCGAATAACTAAGCGACCCCGGCATTTGCTGGGGTTTTTTGTTTCTACCACCCGATGACCGGGGGAATACCCCTGCAGGGGGGAGGTTATGAAAATGCCCTGGAAGAACGAACCCAACATCCTATCGATGCTGATTGCGTTTGGTATGACCCTACTGGGCGCTATCGCCAGCTACTCATTCAAGGTTCTGAACGGAGAGGCGTTCAGCTGGCGCACTTTATTACTCCAGCTTTTCGTCTCTATCTTCGCTGGTTCAACAATGGTGCTGATTGCCCTGCACTACGGTTGGCCCTCTGAGGTGATGGGTGGTGTAGCCGGTATGGCTGGCTGGTCTGGTGCGTCATTGATAAAGGCGCTGGAGCGTCGATTCCTGAATAAAGCGAGCGATAGGAATGAATTTCAGTAAAAGCGGCATTGAGCTGATTAAGCGCTTTGAAGGCCTGCGATTGAAATCCTATCAGGATTCGGTGGGCGTCTGGACGATAGGTTACGGATGGACGCAACCGGTAGACGGTAAGAAAGTCGGGCCCGGCATGCAGATTGATCAGGCCACTGCTGATCGGTTGCTGAAATGCGGCGTTGTGCAGTACGAGCAGGGCGTTAATCAGCTGGTGAAGGTGCGCATCACACAGGGCCAATTCGACGCGCTGGTGAGCTTTGCGTATAACCTCGGCCTGCGTTCGCTGAGCACATCTACGCTTCTGAAAAAGCTGAATGCTGGCGACAAGCAAGGCGCCGCCGACGAGTTCGGTAAGTGGGTAAATGCAGGCGGTAAACGTCTGGATGGCCTTGTTGCACGCCGTGCAGCTGAGCGCGAGATGTTTCTGTCATGAACACCTCATTCAGCGTTCGAACGATGATTATCGGGTTGCTGCTGGTGGCGCTGATTGTTGCTGGAAGGCTGGCGTTTTACTTCCATGGCAACGCAGTAAAATCCGGTGAGCAGGTAAGACAGCTTCGGAGCGATAACAGCCTGCAGGCGAAAACAATCGCCACACAGGCGTTTCAGTTCCAGCGCGCCAACCAAATCAGCACCGCAGCGAGTCAATACGGCATCAACACCGACGCAGCCACGCAGGGGAAAGAAATTGAATACCGGACGATCCTCAAGAAACAGCCGACGTGTGATCTGGCTGTGCCTGCCGCTATTGCTGGTGGGCTGCTCGACTACACGTACCGTTTACGTTCCCGCGCAATGCCAGCCGATACCATCGTCGCTGACGCAACCGGTGCTGGCGCCACTGCCTCCGGCACCCTGACTTATTGCCAAGCGGTGCTGTGGATTGATCCGCTGCTGGCGGCGCTCGACAAAGCGAACAACCAACTGCTGGCGATTCGTGGGATTGATTATGGGAGGCGCCCGTTAAATTAGCTGCATTAGATAAGACTTCTTTAACAATGACTAATGAAATATGGTTATAATAGTCGTTTTAAAAGGAGGACTAAATGAAGAAAAATTACGCTGGTATGGCTGAGGTAACAAGCCGTGATTGCATCATGATCGGTTTGAGCGCATCTAGCCATAAGCAGATAGTATATTTAGGTGATTTCAACGGTGGCACTGCGAAACTTACTTATGGACAGAATGGTAATACCATCTCCTTAGAAATACATGGTGCTTCAGAAGATAACGAAATTCAGCTCAAGAGTGATGGGAAAGTAATTTATTCGTTATACGGTGAGAAGGATCAAACGCCAAAATTTGATCAACAAGGGTTCAAATATTATGTGGCTGCTCCCCTAAAAAAAGGGCAGATGTTGTCTTTGGTCACACATCCTAACACTTATCAGTCTACTGAACTTCGTTTAAATATTTTAGATATTTAGCTTAAAACGAACGAACGAACAAACGAAGCAAATGCCGCCTACTAGCAGCTGTTGTTCCCCATACCAGCAAATGGCTGAGGCCAACGGCAAGAAATGACTGAACCCGCTTCGGCGGGTTTTTTATTGGGAGAAAATCATGGCTAAAACAGCACAGGATGAGAGCCATGAGAGGCGACCCTACCCACCGCTACGCTTTATCGAAGACCATCAGCTAACGCCATACATCGGCTTGGTTCCTGCGAACGAGGTACAGGAGTGGATGCAGCGTCAAATCATCGACGATGCCGGCAACCTGTTTAACCCAGACCACGGACACCTTGCAGACGCCGATCTGCGCTTTATGTGGGCCTCATCAGCATTTGAGAAAAAAGGGCGCCATGTGCTCGGCCAGGCTGAAGAGTTAGCGATGCGTGCTGGCGGCTGGCAGAAGGCCCGGATGGAACAGCAGATGTATGAGTGGTTCGGTGAAGTGCCGAAATTCATCATCACGCTTGCTGCCGACTACTGCTCACAGTGTTCTGATGCTGAGTTCTGCGCCCTGGTCGAGCATGAGCTTTACCACATCGCACAGGCGACAGACGATTTCGGTGCACCAAAATTCAACAAGGAAGGCCAGGCTGTGCTGAAGCTGCGCGGCCACGACGTTGAAGAGTTTGTTGGCGTAGTTCGTCGGTATGGCGCCAGCGTGGAAGTTCAGGAACTGGTTGATGCGGCCAATAGGCCTGCGGAGGTGGCGCAACTAAACATTGCCAGGGCGTGCGGTAACTGCATGTTGAGGCTGGCGTAAATATTGGACTGTATTGGACGGATGGTGATTTATGGCTGCATTAAAACCAGATGTAAAAGCCTACATCATTCAGTCGCTTGCGTGCTTTGACACCCCTACATTGGTGGTGGAGTCTGTCCAAAAAGAGTTTGGGTTAAAAATCACGCGTCAACAGGTTGAATCTCACGACCCGACAAAGGTTAGCGGCAAGTCGCTGGCTAAGAAGTGGGTAGACCTGTTCCATACGACGCGGGAGCGATTCAAGACAGAAATTTCAGATATTCCGATCGCCAACAAGGCCTACCGGCTGCGCGTTCTTGATCGCATGGCGACGCGAACCGAAACCATGAAGAACTACGCATTGGCCGCTCAGATCGTCGAGCAGGCTGCGAAAGAGTGCGGTGACGCGTATACCAACAAGCAAAAGATTGAAACCCAGCACACCATCGCTGATGAGATGGCTGAGCTACTGAAGGAGATATCTTCTGAGGCGTGATTTATGGCTGATCTCAACAAGCAATTCAGCGAGCTGAAGAAGAACCTTAAAAACCGATTCTGGCGCCTAAACAACCTTTACTTCATTACCGACAAATCGGGGAAGAAGGTTAAGTTCAGGATGACCCCTGAGCAGCTCGAATACTTCGAAGGCGTACACACCAGGAACATAATCCTAAAGGCCAGACAGCTCGGCTTTACGACGCTGGTTTGTATTGTCCAACTCGATGCCGCGTTGTTCGAATCAGCCAAATGCGCGCTGATTGCCCACACCTTAAACGACGCAAAGCGCCTGTTTAGGGAAAAGGTCAAATATGCCTACGACAACCTGCCGGCGCTGATCAGAAAGGCGAACCCGGCAAAGAATGACGCAGTTGGTGAGTTGGTTTTCAATAATGGCGGCTCTCTCTACGTCAGCACGTCATTTCGTGGCGGCACGCTGCGTTACCTGCATGTTTCTGAGTTCGGCAAGATCTGCGCTAAGTACCCGGACAAGGCCCGTGAAATCGTCACTGGCGCCTTTGAGGCAGTATCGACAGATTGCTTTACAACTATCGAGAGTACAGCCGAGGGCCGCGCTGGGTATTTCTTCGACTATTGCCAAACGGCCGAGAAAGCACAGCTGCAGGGCAAAACGTTATCAAACCTCGACTGGAAGTTTTTCTTCTTCACGTGGTGGAAGAATCCTCAGTATGCAATAGACCCGGTAGAAAGCCTCCCAGAGCGTCTTGTTGACTACTTCAACGAGCTGGAAGCCAAACATGGCGTCACGCTCAATGAACGCCAGAAGGCCTGGTATCTCGCTAAAGAGAAGACTCTTGGCGACGACATGAAGCGTGAGTATCCGAGTATACCCGCTGAAGCCTTCCAACAGTCGGTAGAGGGAGCGTATTACGCCAAGCAATTCCGCTGGCTGTATACCAACAAGCGGATCGGTTCACTTCCCGACAACTCTCACCTCCCGGTTCACACGTTTTGGGATATCGGCGTAGGTGACTCAACAGCAATCTGGTTCGTTCGTGAGGTTGGTGAAGAGTTTCATGTCATCGACTACTACGAGAACTCCGGCGAGGGGTTGAGGCACTACATGAAGGTGTTAAAAGACCGTGGCTATGAGTACGGCGAGCACTGGGGGCCACACGATATTGAAAACCGAGAGTTTGGCTCTGATGCTAAATCACGGAAGGAGCTGGCGCGCGAGGGTTACGAAATCGACGGCCAGGTGTATTCGATGACTTTCAAGGTTGTCCCCAAAGTGGGCGTTGATACCGGTATCGAGTCTGTCCGTGAAATCCTCCCTAAATGCGTATTTGACGATGAGAAATGTGCTGAGGGGATATCTCACCTTGAGGGATACCGAAAAGAGTGGGATGACAAGCGCGGGTGCTGGAAAGACAGACCTCTTCACGATCACACTTCGCACGGTTCAGATGGTTTCCGCTACTTTGCCGTAGCGAAGAACAACCACAAACAAGTTGGCGCCGTATTCTTCTAAGGAGCTCTCAGTGAGTGAACAAAATAGCGAGGTTGAATTCCTCGTCAACGCCCTCGCTGACGCAGTAGCGATAGGGCGCCAGCGTTCCTTGTACGCGGGGCAGATGAATGGCAACACGAAAAGAACAAAGCTGTGGGACGAGTTCGGCTACCCGGACACCATAAGCTTCGATCTGCTTTATCGCGCCTATCGCCGAAACTCCGCGGCTCATGCCGGCGTTCATAAAACGTTGGATAACTGCTGGAGTGACTATCCGACGATTATTGATGGCCCGTTGACCGACAAATCGACTGTCTCGACAGAATGGGAGACGACAGTAACCAAGCTGCTGAAAAAACACTGGTCAAAAATCAAGGATGCCGATCGGCGCAACCTGGTGGGCCACTACTCTGCAATCATTCTGCAGCTCAAAGATAGCAGGCTATGGTCAGAGCCTGTAGATACAGCGCTGGTGGCAAGACTTGGCGAAGATGCGTTGGTGAAGATGATCCCCGTTTGGGAATCGCAGATTAAGCCTGGCAACTATGACATCGACACGCTATCCCCAACTTACGGGCAGCCGGTGAACTACATCTTCAACGAGCAGCCTGTGGGTGATGACGGCACCTATGGCAATGTGAGAAGCGTTACGGTTCACCCCAGCAGGGTGATCATCCTCGCCGAAGGTTCAGAAGATGACAACATGTTGTCTGGCATCCCTCTAAACGAGGCTGGTTACAACGATTTGTTGGACATCGAAAAGACCAAGGGAGGAAGTGCCGAGGGGTTCCTGAAGAACGCGAGCCGCCAGCTTGGTATTCATTTCGACGATAAAACCGACATGAAAACCATCGCGCAGCAGGCGAAGGATGCCGGCTATAAAGACCTTGGCGAGGCAATGAATGAAAAGATCAGGAAGCTCAACCAGGGTACGGATTCTGCGCTGGTAACTCAGTCTGGGACATCATCTGTCCTTTCAGTTGCCGCCGCTGACCCTACACCGTCATGGACAGTCTCGGCCAATAGCTATGCCTCAACCATCGGCTGCCCGTTCAATATCCTCTTTGGCAAGCAAACCGGGAATCTTGCTTCTACCGAAGACAGGAAGGAATGGGCTAAAAAAGGGAATGGGCGCCGTGGCGGTTGGTTGTCATGGCTGCTAACTGAAGTCATTCAAAGATGGTGTGACGTCGGCGTAGTATCGCAACCAAAGAAAGGCGAGATCACCGTCGATTGGTCTGATTTGCTGGCGCCAGGTGATAGCGAGAAGCTCGAGAACATGAGCAAGATGGCAGATGTTGCCTACAAAACCCAGCAAGCGTTCGGCGCGTCTGCTGTTGAACCAAACGAGGTGCGCGCCGCCGGCGAACTGGAGCCAATCGAGGAACCCAGACAGCCAGACCCGACAAAGAACCCTGTCGGTAAGGATCCGCTGAATGATGACAACGCCGAGGCCTAAAGTCGGGACACCGATAATACCGCGCAATAAAGCAGACCCCACCCAATCCTATCGGCAAGTAAACAAAATGTTCCGTGATATCGAGAACCGATATCTGGGCATCAAAACAACGCTTCGGGAACTGTTCGACCAGCGATTAACTGGCCGGGTGATGGTGGGTAACTCTCAGCGATCGCATGTTCTCTCAGGTGACACCCTATATCAGGTTAACGCCGGTACGTTTGTCTACGACATGAACGCTCAGCAGCTGGCTGCGCTTCTTGAGGTAATACAAACGATCCTTGATGACTACCTTTTAGAGGGAAACGGTCAGGATATTTGGGCGTTGCAGTACATCTCAGATGAGTATCGACGCGGGACGCTCAATGCCTATACGAATCTGTCTGCTCAGTCTGAAGTCTACGCGTCGCAGACCACGCTAAGCGCGCTGTTGTCGACACCTGCCTATCAGAACCAGGTGGCGGCTGCTTTCGTGTCGACATACAGCGATTGGAAGGGTATCAGCGATGCAGCGCGCGCTGACCTTGCCTATATCATCGCCGATGCTGTTGGCCGAGGTGTAAACCCGCGTGAAACAATGAGGGTGATAAGCAAGCGCCTTGATGTATCAATGTCCAAAGCAAAGACGATTGCTCAGACCGAGCAGGTTGGCGCGTTGAGAGAGGCTCAGTGGAACGAAACCACATGGGTACAGGACAGGTTAGGGCTGCGCACCAAGTTGCTGCATTTATCCGCCTTGAAGCCGACTACACGCGTCTGGCATGCATCGCGCCACGGCAAGCTTTACACGGTTGAAGAAGTGCGTGAGTGGTACTCGAAAGACGGCAACAGGTTCAACTGTTACTGCAGCCAGATCCCTGCAGTCGTGGATGAGCACGGAAAACTTGTCAATGATGGACTGGTGGAAAAATTACTGAAAGAAAGCAATGCATGGAAAAATGGCCAATAACGATGATATAAAACCTCATCTAAAATTGCATGGCAGATAAATGATGAGTATCACCCCTGTAGAGGTAGGATCTTTTTTCCTCTCTCTTGTAGTACCCATAACAACTGGCGTTGCAGCAGCGGGCTTTACAGCGTATTTTGCGTTGAACAGGTTTTATCGCGAAAAATGGTGGGAAAAGAAACACTCATCATACAATCAACTTTTAGATAAAATTTTTGAAATTAAGGCGATATATCAATATGCCGCGGATCTTGGCGAAAGAGAATATAAAGCAAGCATGAGAGGTGAAAGCGGGCCTGACGGGGAGGTTGATTGGGCAAGATACCATGAGATTAATTCTCAGCTTCACCGGTTCTATGTACTTGCTCCTATATCGCTGAGCACATCTACTCGAGACCTATTAAGCGATTTTTTCAAGGAGGATGCCGCTTCAGATTACAGCGTTCATGAGGAGGGAAATCCAAGCTTTATTGCATATGGAGAGATGGCAAAGGCAGCACAAAAACTTATAGAAGCCATTGTTCGGGATGCTGAAAAAGAACTGAAGTTTACGTGAATACGTTTACTCAATATAAGGTCGCTTAAGCGGCCTTTTTTAATATCTGAAATCCAATCACGAGGACACAGCATGAAACGCAATCGCGTTAACGTGCTGACCGTCGTCAACTCCGCTTCAAATATCACTACCGAAACCATCGACGGGAAACCACACATCGTGGTTCGCGGCATTACGCCCGTTGTTGACGATATCGTGATGAACCGGAAGTTGTACCCGGCAGCAGAAATTGCCAAGGCCTATAACACCCTTGAGCGCAAACCGATGCCGCTGGGGCATCCAAAAATAGACGGAAAGCATGTATCGGCGGGTGATGTCCGCGCGGTGAACAACTATCACGTTGGTGCCTGGCTTCAAGACGTCCAGCATGTCGACGGAAAGGTCAATGGTGATATGTATGTCGACCGCCGTTATGCCGAAGGAAGTGAAAAGGGTAAGAGGCTGGTAAATCGACTGGATGAAATGATCGCTGGGACAAACGTAGAGCCCATCCACATTTCTACCGGGCTTCTTTACTCAGGTATTGCCGCAAACGGCGAATCGAAGGGTAAGAAGTACAACGAAATCGCCACAAACATGGTGTTTGACCATGTCGCCGTTTTACTGGATGAACCTGGCGCCGGAACGCCAAGCGAAGGTGTTGGCATCTTCGTTAATGCCGACGGCGATGATCAAGAGGTCGAAATCGCAAACCTGTCAGAGGGTATCGATTGCACCCGCGATGGACTGCTGAACAAGACCAAGTTTTTCTTCACCAACGCTTCCAACTTCTCGTTTGACGATATCCGCGAAGCGATCAGCAACAAGCTCCGTGAAGGTCGATCAGATGATTACTGGCCGTGGCCGGAATCTATCTGGCCCGACACCTTCATTTACCGCGATAAAACCAAGTTTTTCCGACAGAAATACATCATCGATGAGGACGGTAAGGCCGTGTTCGTCGGCGAACCCGTAGAAGTCGTGCGCAAACCCACTGAGTACGAAATTAAAACCAACGGAGAGAAAGATCCGATGAAAGAACTGATTATCAATGCTCTGCAAGCCGCTGGTAAGCCGACTGAAGGCAAGTCCGATGCCGAACTGATGGACGCTTACAACCAATTGGCCGCAGAGAAGGCGACAGCCAAAAAAGAAGGCGGGGAAGAAATCGACCCTGCAACTGGCAAGCCTAAGAAGAAAGAGCAGGCAAGCAACAGCGACGAGGCGCCGGCATGGTTTAAACCATTCGCCGACGATCTCGCAGCTGTTAAGTCTGGCCTTATTGCCAACTCAGACAAAGAGAAAGGCGAAATGCGCGCAGCAGTTAAAGCCAAATTCGGCATGAGCGACGTTGCCGTAAACGCGCTGGATGGCGATCCGTTGAAGGAACTGTTTGCCCAGTGCTCAACCTCTATCGGCCTGAACGGCATGCTGCGTCAGGTTAACTCCTCTCAAACTTTCAGCGAAATGCCGGAGTAAAAAATGGCTAAAGACGGGAAACACGTAATTCACGCGGGCGGTATCTTCGCCAATCCACAATTGCATCGTGAAGGTGCCGCCGCCGCCGATACACCCCCTGGCACGATCGGTTTCTTCGATAACACCACGAAGAAATTTACCGCGTCAGTAGATGGCAATGAAGCCGCGATCCTTTACGTAGCCAACTATGACTATCTGCGGTGCAAAACCGTAGATGACGTCATTAAGGCTGGTGATTGGGTTGTTGCATTCCATCCAACCCCTGGCGTTTTCTTCAACGTTCCTGCTGCTGCTGGCACCTACACCAAAGGCCAGCCGCTTTCTATCGTCAACGGCCGGGTTAAGGCCGCAGCAGAAGGCGAGTCAGTCCGCGCATACGTAGAAGAAGACCGCGCATACACCACGGCTGCAGGTGAACTCCTGCGCGTTGTCATCAAGTAAGGAGCACCGCATGTTTTATTTCTCTACCAAAAAGGCCACTGAAACTCGCAACCTTGAGGCAAACATGTCTCAGTTCAACGAGTTGATGCTTGCCCGTAACTCCAGTGCTCAGGCCGTGGCTGATTTCATTGCGCGCACTCGCGTGCGTGGTGATGCTGCAAATGCTCCAGCGTTGGATGCGGTTAACGCCGTCGATGACATCAAGCGCCTCTATCGCGCATACGATCAGACGGTGCTGGCAGAGTTTGAGCCGAATACCGAATTCACTCTGCTGAACGATCTGATGCCGCTTTCTCGCTCTGTTCGTCTGGAAGAATCAGTTTACGAATATGCCCGCAAGGGTGGCCGTGGCTGGGCGCACACTTCCATGTCCGGGCAGAACGGTGCGGCGCTGGATGCGAAGTCTTACACCTTCGATGGCACCATGGTGCCTATCCACGACAGCGGCTTTAAATTCAACTGGCGCGATCCGGTATTCAACAAAGGCTCTGCACTTTCCTCCCTGGCTGATGCTCAGGCTGGCTCTGTCGATGACGTTCGCCGGCAGTATGTGGACTACATCTGGGAAGGTTTCCGCGACGCGGCCGGCAATTTCATCAAGTTCGATGACAAGACCTGGAAGGGTTTGCGTCATGATGAACGTGTGGCGCAGGTTACGCTGACAGTTAACTTTGCGACCAGTACCGATCCTAAAGCGATGCGCGCTGCTGCTATCGCTCTGCGTGACGTGCTGAAGTTGCAAAACTATCAATACGGCCAACAGACCTGGTACGTATCCGGCGAAATCATGTCTAACTGGGAGCAATATTATGACGTTAACGCTCTGCGCACAGTTCTGGAAGAGCTGAAGAAGTTGACCGGCATCTCCGACATCAAAGAAGACGCCGAGCTTTCCGGTAACGAAATCACGATCATTCCTCTTGCTGCTGGCGTCGTCGCTCCGATCGTAGGCCAGGCGTTCGGCACCGTTGCCGATCCTCGCCAGTTCTATAACAGCGATTACGTATGGCGTACTTGGGGCGCCGCCGGCTTGATGGTCAAACAAGACATCAACGGCCACTTCTCTGTCATTCACGCATCGAGCTAAGGATAAATCATGGCACTCGTAAAAGTTTTGGTAGCAAACCTCTTTGCCGGTGCCAGCTTCCAAAAGCTGGAGGTTGGCAAAGTCTACGAAGTAGATGACGCGGTTGCAGGGAAGTGGATTGCCGATGGTAAGGCGGAGCAGTCATCAGAAAAGAAAGGCGAGAAGCTGGCATTAGAAGTCGCCACATCGACCGCTACAGCCAGTGCCGACACGTCCGCGCTTCAGACAAAGCTGGACGACGCGCTGCAGCAACTGAAGCAGGCCCAGGCAGCGGCAACGGCGAAGGATAAGGAACATGCCGACGCGCTGGAGCAACTGAAGCAGGCCCAGGCTTCAGAACTGGCGGCAGAGAAGCAACGCGCTGATACAGCAGAAGCTGCGCTGGCAGCCGCGACCAAGAAGGACAAGTAATCATGGCAGCGCAGATAACGGCGGCGCAGGTTAAACAGCAGTTGTCTGCGCTGGGTTACTCCATTCCTGACTTCATGATCGATGCCTACCTGTGCAAGCTGGACGGCATCCGTCAGTGCCTGGAGGCGTCTGGCTACGATGATTGCGATCTAATGCTGATACAGGTATACGCCGTCACCCTTATGGCGATAACGGCCTTTAGCCAGCGTATCAAGTCACAGTCAGCGCCTTCAGGGGCGTCGAGGTCGTTCGATTACAGCGGCGACATCAAAACCATGAGGAACACGCTGGCAGCGTTGGATACCGCCGGATGCACTGCAGGCTTGCCGATCGACGTTGGCACTAGCGTGGGGTTCTTTGACGTTGTGGGAGGCTGCTGATGCAGGAAGAGAGAAAAAGCGATGAGGAGAAACCTGATTGCGAAAAATGCCCCAACTGCCCCGGCTGTCCTGACCAGTATGAGGATTATCTCTCATGAGCGCTGCGGCTAACTGGAGCTATACGGCGGTCGCTACAGTCTGGAAAAAGCTGAGCATGGACGGTTACGGTAAAGCTTCCTTCGCTGAGCCTATCCAGATCATGTGCGATTACGGTGGTGATGCGACTGCGCGGCTTGGCGATATCGGGCTTGAGTTTGTCGTAAAAAACACTCACTGGACTGAATACGCGGATGCACGCCAGGGGGACTATATCCTGATCGGTGCTTCATCTGAACCAGACCCGAAAAAGGTTGAGGGTGCTGATGAGGTTCGCCATATCATCCGGTATGCCGACACGTTTGATCGCATCGCCGACGACTACGCGATTATCACGGGGGTTTGATATGGGCGTGAAGGTTAAAGGTATCCGGGAGGCGCAGGCAAAGCTGGAGCGAATGGTTGGAGATATTAAGGGCAGGAAGGCCGTTAGGGCAATGTATCGTGCTTTGCTTTTAATCGGCACAGAGTCCGCGACGATGGTTCCTGTTGCAACCTCAACTTTGTTAAACAGCCAATTCCGGGATGTTGTGGTTAATGGAACCAGGCTAACCGGCAGAGTTGGATACTCGGCGGCTTATGCAGTTTACGTTCATAACGCACCAGGGAAGTATCTTGGCGCCCGTAAACTTCGCTCGGTGAGGAAGGGAGAGAAAAAGGGCTCGATGGGATACATCTGGGATAAAACTGGCGAGCCAAAATTCCTTGATAAAGCCGTTGAAAAAAACAAACGTCAAGTTGACGAGGCCATTCGGCAGGAGATGCAGCTATGACACCTGCTATGCATCGCCGGGTGCGTGACTATTTTGTTGATGCTGGGCTGACTACCGGCTTTATCACGCAGATGCTTCGCTGGCGGGACACAGGGAAAGACGTCGATAAGTTCCTGGTATTCAGGCCAAACGGTGGTAGTCCGATCCAAAAAGACTTATCCAGTGACTATTTGGTGCTTGTTGACGTGGTTGGGGCTGTCAACGAGGACGAAGAAGCTGATAACGCAGTACAGAACATTATCAACCACATTCAGAACAACCCAATGCCGAATAGATGCCTTGGACAGATCGAAAATGTCGGCGGCATCCCTCCACCTGTTTCAACAGCTGAGGGGCGATTAGTCTACCGCCTTCAGTTCTCCTGCCTGTATGGCGGGTGAGTAACAAAAACTATCAAGGTCGCCTGGAGCGGCCTTTTTTATTATCAGAAATGAGGTAAGCAACTATGCAAGGCTGCTCCACACAAAATGGTCAGTTAATTGGCCGCGAAAAAACGCTGGAACTGACTTACGGCTGCCCTGACCAAGTGCCTGCAGAAGGGGACTGGAAATTGGTTGGTCTTCCAACCTCTGCAACTTGGGACTTAAGCCCCGAGTCATTGACGTCAGATGCCGACAATGGCGGTTTCAGCGCAACCTTAATTGCAAGCTTAGACCCGACTTACTCCCTTGAGGGGGAGGTTCGAATTAATGACCGAACTGATGAGTTTGGTATTCAGCAGTTTGTTAAATACGTGGTAGATGAAGTGCGTGCACGCCGCCAACCGACCGTCTGGATGCGTTTCCATTGGGGTGACTATTATCACATTGGCTACATGGTCGCATCAGGCTTAAGCGATGGTGGTGGCGTCAAGGAGATCGTTACCTATAGCCTTGAGCTGAAGATTAACGAAGGTTCCACCTTCCAGATCATCGAAGCTGCTGGAGATATTCCTGTAACTGGCGTCACTGTGGCTCCGACTACAAGCTCTATCGCTGCCGGTGCTAGCACCACCTTTGCAGTAACCGTTGCGCCTGCTGATGCAGATAACAAGCTGTTTACTGTTACCTCTTCAGTTCCAGCCAGGGCTACTGCAGCGTTTGCTGGTAATACCGTTACTGTTTCCGCACCTTCGGGAGCTACGGCAGGCACTGCAGTGATCACCGTTAAAACAGTTGATGGCGAATTCACTGCAACACATACCGTGACCGTCACCGCGTAACTATCACAAAGGGCATGTATGTGCCCTTGATGATAATTATTTGAGGCCATCCCAATGACACCAATGACCGAAATCGGTGAAATGGTTATTTCAGATCCCGACCGCGATTATTTCTTTCGTCCGTCATTCGCCAACATGACCCGAATAGGCTCACCAGCGGCAATTGTAGAGCGCTTTGCAGAGCTGCATACCAGCGATGCACCAAGACTGCTTGAGTCTGCTATTGAAGCGTATGGCTCGGTTCCTGGGTGGTTGCTTGCCCATATCAATGCCCCCTCATTTAGTAGCGATGCTATCTTTGCGGGAATGATTGTTCTGCAGGCATGCTGTGATGATGATATTAGTGCGTTGATGGGCGAGTTACGGCCCAGCAAGAGAGGTAAGCAGGCGTTTGTATTTCGTCGTGGCAGTATGCCGACCAGCGATATCATCGTCCTCGCACAGGCTCTCATTACTCACGGCATCATCGGAAAGGCGAAGGTGAGAAAGCTGCAGCGGCATGAGTCGAACAGCTACGTTAACGAATTCAATGCCTTTGAATACATTAGTGCTGCGCGTAATCATTTCAATATGCCGCGCGCCGAGGCTGAGCAATTAACGATGACTGAATTCCAACAATTCCTTGCTGCTAAGTATCCTGAGCAGAAGGGGTACACGCGAGAGGAGTATGACAACGCAGCAGATGATTATTTTGCTAGAAGGGCAAGAAAGCTAGCTAAGTTGGGATAACAAAACTAGCTTGATATTAGGGCTGGTGCTGGACTATTTATTTGAGAAGACTCGTTAGGCCTGCAGTTGTGACAGTTTGAACGAGGGTCTTCAGTGCTTCAGCAGATAGTTCTGATAGGGTTGATTTTGCCTTTTCTTTATCTCCTTCGCTCATATTTGAGATGGCGATAAGATCTTCAAGTACAACAATGGTTTCTCTGTGAAGTTTTATAGTTTTCACATTTAAAATTGCGCCCAAGCCCCCATCGTTTTGCATAAAGTCAACACCTTTGCATGTTGCGCGCATGTTTTCAAGAAAAGTATAGGGATCATCGCTCGTCTGTTGTCTTAGGGTAATGAGACCGTGCTCAGCAAGATAAATGATGTTAGCTGATAGCATAACTTCATCGTGCTGCATTATGTCAGACGAAAAACTGCCCCATTTAGTATACGCAGGGTAAGCTTCAATGCAGATTGAAAGTATGTAACGCTGCAGTTCTCGGTCAAATTTATCCATATTATGATGCTCCGTATCCTGGTGTAGGTTTCTTGCCGCCTGGCGAGGTGAAAATCGGAGAAAAGATACCTCAGCAGGAATCTCAGTCACATCCTGACATTTGATCAGTGACCCGCTTAGGTGGGTTTTTGCTTTTGGTCACCTGCAGTTTTAGGGGCCGTTTTGTTGGCCTTTTTCATGGTCGATCTTTGGTTTGTGGTGCAATCTTGTTTCTCTTTTAAGATTCGGAGTTGAAACAATGAAAAAGCTGCTAGCCCTTGTCACCAACCAATCCTTCCTGGCATGTGTCGCTGCAACCATTGTGTTTGTAGCAACGGGAGAACAAAACCACCTTAAGAACAGCATCGACTATGGCCTACAGGCTGTCTTAGAAGTCAAAGGTAGATAGCATACAAGCCCGCTTAGCCGCGGGTTTTTGCTTTCTAGGGCTTACTTTACCTCACAAGTGAGATTCGTTATCATTTGCAAGGTTGATTGTTACTATAAGGATGTAGAGATGCGAAAGTCACTATTGGTTGCGCTGGGTGTGGTAGTTCTATCAGGATGCGCTGGCCAGAACGATGATTATCAATTGAATAGCAAACAATCGTCTACCCAGAAAGACAGCAAAGAGTGGAAAGAATTTGTCGCTCCTCTGTCTACCAAAACGCAATCGCCACAAGACAGACTGATGAAGCGTGCCGAGAGAAACTACTGACTGATAAAAGCCCACCTGAGTGGGCTTTTTCCTTTCAGGCACGATAATCCGTGGCTTTTTTATATACCAATTTGTCATTTTCCCAGCAAGGCAGATATACCAGCAGTTGTGATCGCCTGAACAACTGACTTGATAGCTTCCGTCGACATTTCACCAAGTGTGGATTTAGCTTTATCCTTCTCCGCATCGCTCATATTAGATATTGCAATGAGATCCTCGAGAACGACAACGGAATCGCGATGAAGCCTTATAGTCTGGACGTTAATTATCGCTCCTAAACCGCCATCATTACGAATAAAATCAATTCCTTTGCTCGTGATTTTTGTAAATGAATAGATGGCTCTGGGGGAACGGTTACCTAACTCGCTGCTCATTTTAATATCAATAAGGCCATGACCTTCAAGATACATGAGGTTGGCGGTAAGGATGTCTATGCCGCCAAATTTATCGGCAAATCTATCAATTAAATTACTGTCTGGCGCGATAGGGTAAATGTCGCAAAGGTACTGCAGTAGATCTCGCTGAATGGCTCTATCAAATTTATCCATGTGCTTTACCTAAAGTTAACGCATTCAGGTGGAGGTTTTTGCTTAGAAATCGTCGGCTTCGCGTGATATGGCAAAAATCACGTTGATAGCAAGAAGGTAGGCGTTATCCACCACACCATAGGTACCACTGGTGATGACGTTAGTATGGCGACCAAGCGCATCCTCCATAAATACCAACAACTTCTTGTTATGATGCTCATAATCTGGATCGAGTATCTGGATGCCTTTCATAAAGTGACCGTATTCTTTGAAAATGGTTTTTATAAACACCCCATCTTCTGACCACTTGTAAAAGTCTTTGAAACTTAAAGGTCTGTTTAGCTGCTCCAGTCGTGTTAGCTCTCTGGCGAGCCATTGGCAGCCATTTCGTAAATCTTCAGCACTTACTGTCATTGTTGTTCTCCGGGTTGATGAGTAGCTGTGGGAGTAGCTTAGCGCGTTTAACCGAAGACTTCATGCGTCGCAATTTTCGCTTTTTCGTTGCCTGCTCCATGCTCTCTGCTAAGATCGGGTCATCTTTGATTGATGGGGATAGGGATGTGAAGAAGGTTTTTTTCATCGTGATGCTGACTGTTGCGTTATCAGGGTGCGGAGGCGATGAGCAAGATGCCTATGACTTCGCACAGAAGGAAATAACAGCTTCAACTCCAAATAATGAGGCTGTTAAATTTAAAGACATGAAATTAGTCAGGGTCGTTAAATTATCCAATGGAACTAGTAAGGGAGTTGTTTGCGGCATGTCTACCAACCCGAGTGGTTTCAAAGGATATAAAGACTTCGCTGTTTTCTACAAAACAGAGGTCGGGGCAGTTTCAGGTAAAATAAACTATGTGCTAAGCGAAAAAATTCTTCCCGGACAAGATGAACGATCAGTTATCGAAATCTGCCGCTAGGCAATACCCAACATTTTATCAACCTCGCACTCGCGGGGTTTTTTTATGCCCGGAGAAAAGAACATGGCAGAGCAGGACGGCGGAAGCTTGGTTTACCAAGTTGATATTGAAACTGCAAAGATGGTCACAGGTAGCCGTCAAGCAGCGGTCGTGTTAGGGGAGATGGAAAAACAAGCCAATCGTTCATCTAAAGCCGTTGATGGGCTGACATCCTCTTCCGATAGTGCTGGCCGGTCTATGTCTGGATTTAAATCGGTATTGAGTGGCATTGCGAGTGCCATATCTGTTGCATTAATCGTTGATTATGGGAAAGCATTTCTGACGGTAGCTGATAACATAACTCAGCTCCAGGCAAGAATTTTAAGGCTATCTTCTGACGCTGCCACAGCAAAAGAAACCTTCGATGTGCTTTCGTCAATAGCTTCTACCACCGGTGCAAGTCTGCAAGATACGGCAAAATTGTGGGAAAAAATGACATCATCCTTGAAAGGGGTGGGAGCGACGAATAATCAGATTCTTTTCTTAGTGGACACCCTTCAAAAAATCGGCCGTGTTGGTGGTTCCTCATCAGAAGAAATGGCGGCTGCTTTGCGCCAGTTTGGACAGTCAATCGACGGCGGTATCGTTCGGGCAGAAGAATTTAACTCAATTATTGAAAGCATGCCTGAGTTGGCAAGGCAAATGGCCGCTGGCATGGGTATTTCCATGGGGCAGCTACGGCAAGCCATGCTTGACGGAAAAATAACAGCCCAGGCAGCTCTTGATGCAATCATGAAGCAGTCATCGGCAGTTAACGATGAATTCTCGAAGCTTCCAAGAACGATGGATCAGGCGAGCAACTCCCTTACGATTTCCCTTCAAAATCTAATTGGGAAAATGAACGAAGCTATGGGTGCTAGCGCAACCATGGTGAAGGTTATTGACTCTATTAGCGCAGCAATAGATAGGCTAAGTGGAAAAACTGAGACGGCATCACAGAAGATTGCAGATCTCACGTCAACTGGTGAAATGTATGCACGAAGAGCAAGAACGTGGTCATGGCTTGGACTTGATGGCTGGTCAGAACAAAATCAGGCTTTAGCAGCTCTCAGCAACAAAGCAGCCACGCTGATCGGCGATATGAATTCGGTGGCAAAAGCTTCAGAAAACGCAGCCAATGGAACGATTAATTTCAATAACTCAGGCACTGCAAACCCTAAGCAAGATGCATTGGTGAAGCGTTCTCAGCGTCGCATAGAACTATCGAAACTAGAAGGGGAAGCAAGAGCCAGGCTACAGGCAGTGTATGACGCTGAAGATGCTGGTATATCTAAGAATGATCCGCGAGTGAAGAAACTCCAAGATCAGTATGCCGAGATAGAGCGGAATACCAAAGCCCAGAAAGAAAGCAATGCGGAGGGTAAAAAATCAGCCAACCAGGCGGAAAGCGTTGCTCAGAAGCTGGCAAACCTGAAGCAGCAGTCAGAGCTTGCTGCGGACTCAACAAGTGAGCTTAGCCGAGAGCAGGCGATCCTGACCGCACAGCAATCACTGGGGAAAGGAGCTACACAGGCTCAGATCGCTGAGGCTGGTGCTTACGCTGCCAAAAGGTGGGACACGGCCAACGCTATCAAGGCGCAGGCGGCCGCAGAGAAGCTACTCCCAGAAGCCAAAGAAAACGCCAGCTACGCGCAGGATGTGAAGGATTTAAACACGGCGTTGGCGGCTAAGAAAATCAGCCAGGAGCAGTACAACACTACGGCTGAGCAACTGGAGCAGCGGCATCAGGTTAACTTGGCAAAAATCCGGTCGGAGGCGGTGGTAAGTCCTAAACAGCAAGCCGCCGGCATGGTTGATCCAGTGCAGCAGCTTGCCAACGAGAATGCGCAGAAGCTGGCGTTGATTCAGCAGTTTGAAAACGATGGTACGTTGGCGCATGACCAGGCATTAGCATTGCGAACAGCTGCGGATCGTCAATACGAGCAGCAAAGGACAGAGGCACAATGGCAACTATTGAGCCAGCAAAGCCTTGGTTACGACATGCTGACGAGCGCTGTTGATGCCTTCTCGGGTAATGCCTCAAACGCGATTACAGGGCTGCTTACCGGCACCATGTCGGCACAAGAGGCGATGCGGTCGCTTGGCAATACCATTCTGAACAGCGTGATAAACAGCATCGTTCAGGTCGGCGTGGAGGCGTTGAAAAACTACATCCTCGGCCAGACTCTTGGCGCCGCCTCCGTAGCGTCATCTGTGGGTATGGCCGCAACAACAGCTTCTGCCTGGGCGCCAGCGGCCGCAATGGCATCACTGGCAACTCTTGGCGCTAACGCTGCTCCAGCGGCTGCAGGGATAACCTCAACCGTGGGATTGGCTGGTGGACTGGCTTTGGCCGGCGCGCGTTATAACGGCGGCCCTGTGAGCGCTGGCGCGATGTACCAGGTAGGTGAGCGAGGCAAGCCAGAGATTTACCAGGCGAGCACCGGTAAGCAGTACATGATCCCCGGTGACAACGGCAAGGTGATCAGCAACAAGGACATGCAAGCCGGTGGTGGGATCGTCGTTTACAACAACATTCAGAACTACAGTAGCGCGATGGTTGATTCACAGACCACTCAGAATCCTGATGGGTCATTGACGATAGAAACCATCATTGCGGACATTAACAGTGGCGGACCGATAGACCAAGCTTTCACCCGCAATCATCACGCACCAAGAAAGGCGACCGATTCATAGTAGAATAGGTGAGCTATGGATTGACTGGTTGCAGCGAGATAACAGCAGAGGGAAATAATGGACGAAAAATTCACTGAGCTAATGGGAAATGGTTTTGGCTCTGATTTGTTTGCTAGATACTACAAAATGCTTGAAGAAGAAAGTGACAGAGGTGCAGTGCTTATTGCATCTGGCCTTTTTGAAGAGGCGCTTCAAGAGATAATCTCAAAACGTCTATTACCCTCAGTTACTAACAAAGATCCTCTATTTGGCAGTGAGGGTGCTCCGCTTTCAACGTTTGGAGCAAAAATTGAAATGGCCTATCGGTTAGGGGTTATAAACGAAGGGATCAGAGAGTTATTAAACAAATTCAGAAAAATGAGAAATGAATTTGCGCACAATATATATAAAGCGTCGTTCACTGAAACTGATGTGAAGGATAGGTTGCGGGCAATCTTCAAATCAGCAGAAGAAGTTCACTCTGCGATTCTGGATAAATTTGATATCCCGCCTACGCCAAGGCAAGAGTTTAACGTATTTTTCGCCAGTCAGATGATGGCTCTAAAGATACAGGCTGAGGTGGTTAAACCACTGTGACAACAACCCGCTTCTGCGGGTTTTTTATTACCGGGAGAAAACCGTGGCAATACCTTATCCCGACTGGCTATCACTTCCCCAGAAGGCCAACAAGAGCCGCACGATTGATGCCGGTTTCCGCACCGATCAGCCGGCAGTGGGCGCGCCTATTTTCCAGCGCCTGACAGATGACCTCAAAACCACCTGGTCGCTGACGTGGATTTTCACGCTGCAAGAGGATCGGGCATTCGAGCAGTGGTATCGCAGCCCTCGTTACCTGGATAACGGCAATCAGTGGTTCACGATGATGTGCAATCTGGGTGGCTCTGGACTGCAACTGCAGGAACTGCATTTCGCGGCGCCGCCGGTTCAAACGAGTATCAATGGCAACACGGCGACGTGGACGGCGAGCGTAATCACCCGGAAGGTCTATAACCCGGATGATGAGTTCTCAGACGTCATTGTTGAGTTGCCGCCGTATCAGTGGGGGATCATTGATGAAGTGGTCAACCGCGACATGCCGGAGTATTGAATGCCTACATTACGAGAATTTCAGTCACAGCGGCCTAACCGGATCATCTACGACACGATGACGTTTAGTCATCCGGCTTTTGGCGCTATTCGGCTGGTGGCTAACCAGATATACCCGAAGACGTTCGCCGGCCAGGTGTTTTCAGCGTGTCGAATGGAGGTCGCAGAGAGCCAGCAGAGCAGCACGCCGGTGATCAACTCAACGGTAAAATTCGGGCGCCTGGCGCAGGACTTTAAGCAGCAGTTGAAGTTGTGGCGCGCGCACTCACGCATAACGCCGATCTCTGCCACGTATCAGCGTTTTGATGCGGCGGATATGAACACGCCGCTGAAGTCTTGGACGCTGTATGTGAAAGATGCCTCTCTCGATGAGGCTGACGTAACGTGCTCGCTCACGCTGCAGAACCCGCTAAACAACAACATCGGCTTTCTCTACAACACCACTGAATTCCCAGGGCTCGCCAATGCATAAACCTGACTTCATTCACGCTATGGAGGGTAAACCGTGGCGCGATCGGGCGTGTTCGTTCGACGCGGCCGATTGCTGGGGGCTGGTGGTGCTGTATTACCGGCATGTGCTTGGCATAGAGATACACCAAACGCCGGACTACGAAGCCGGTAGCGACTTCCTGACGTGTTTTTCCGGGGATGTTGTGTTCTGGCATCAGGCCGAGGGAGCGGACGACGGTAGCATTTTTATCGCGTATTACGGCGGTCAGCCAGCTCACGTCGGTTTGGTCATCGATGGGCAGGCATTCCATAGCCGCGGCGAAGCGGGGCATGTGCGCTTTGACAAGCTGCGGACGCTGGAGCGAGTTTTCACCAAATTGGAGTTTTACGACTATGCCGTTGATCGAAGTTCAGCGCGTGCCGGGGTTGCCCAAAGAACGTCATAACCTTCCCGCCGGCAGCATGTTCTATCCTTGGCTTAAATCTGCCAACCTTCACTGCGATGTTGAAATTCTGCGTAATGGGGTAAAGCTGCAGCCCGATGATGAGTTGAATTTCCCGCTCAACGACGGCGACGTGATCAGCGTGTTCGACCAACCGAAAAGCGGCACCATTGGCAAAGTGCTAAGTCCGATTTTCGCTCCGATAAAGTTTGTTCAAAAAATCCTGACGTCATTGCTCGGCCAGCCAAGCGCGGGCGTGGCGACAAGCAGCAACGCAAAGACCTCCCCGAACAACAGCCTGAAAGGGCAAACCAACATTGCGCGAAACGGCGAGGCAAAGCCTGACAACTACGGCCAGGTGCGCGCGTACCCTGACATGATTCAGGATTCGATGTTCGAGTACGACAACAACATCAAGAAAGTGACCGAGTGGATGAACTTCGGGCTGGGCCGGTATGACGTCACGTCAGTAAGGTATTCAGAATCGAACCTCGGTGCGCTGGCTGGCGCCTCATACCGCATCTACCAGCCAGGCGAGAACATCCCGCTGATCAATGAGGGGTTCGCTTTCGACGACATCGACGGCCAGGAACTACCTGGGCCGAACGAGAGCGGGGATTTCCCTGCTGAGACAGCGACGACAACCACCGATATGGTGTCGGGTGAGTTCATAGCAGGGCAGGCACTCGTAAAAATTAAGCAAAATAGCGACTTTGATTACTTCTATGACCTGCCTAAGCCCCACTCGGTGTCGTTCGTTGTCAACGTCACTTACAACACAGTGTCAGGGTCAGTAACACGAAATATTACTGTGTATGCCGACCTGATAAGCGCAACAACAACTGACGACGGTGCGCAGGTAGACCCCCAGTATTTCTACAATTTCACATTCTCAAATCTGAGCGGCAGGGATATCAGTGAGATCCCCACAGATGCAGTGGTTAACACGTCAATATTCACGATTAATGACAACGAGCCCTTAGTGATTGGCCCGTCATTTTCTCCCGTTCCTGGAGAGCAATTGTGGGTACATCTACAGGCCCAATTAGGGGATAAAGATTACGCCTACTGCGATATCACATTCTGGAAAGTTGATGATGACAATGTGCAAATACCGGGGACGACGGAGACGCATAATCGTGGGCTTGATAACTACTCTGGGTTAAGTGACACGAAGTATGGCACGTTTAAATTCACTCCTGCTGCTGGCTATGGCCGGTATGCCGTCCAGTTTAAGAGGACGAATGGGAGCAATGATCACTCAATCCTGAAGGTCGAAGCTGTCCATATCGTCAGGACGCGCACCAACGTTGTTTACCCGAATGACACGCTCGTAACCGTCACTGTCACTGCGACAGAGCGAGCGACCAGTGCAAGGGAGCGAAAATATAACGCTCTAATCACCCGCCACGTCATCAGCTACAACCTGGCTACGCAGGCAGTCGATTACACAGAAAGGCCGTCACGCTCGTTTGCAGATGCGGTATTGCACACCTGGATAAAGATGGGCGGTCAGCCAGAGTCGAGCATCGACATCTACGAGCTTTACTCTATCGCGACATCGCTTCCTGATCCGCGCCTTGGCTACTTCGATTACACCTTCGATGACGAAGACATCTCGCTGGGCTCTCGAATTCAGACGATCTGCGATGCGGCGACGGTAACCGCGTTTTGGGATGGTGGGGTTCTGTCATTCACACGCGATGAGCGGAAGCCAAGCGCAACGACGGTGTTCAACCGCGCCAATATGAAAGCGGAGGATTACAGCCTTTCATACGACATGACGCTACCCGGCGGTTTCGATGGGGTGGAGGTCAAGTATCGAAACCCGGTCACGAATAAACAGGCATTCATCCGCTACCGGATCGTCGGCAACTCGATTGAAGAGGGGGAGCCGGTAAAGGCGAAGAAATTCGACATGCTGTTTATCCGCAATTCATACCAGGCGCGGGAACGGGCCTTGAAAGAAGTTCGGCGTCTGCTGTACTCGCGCCAAACGATGGGTATCCGTGCGCTGGCCGATGGCGAATGGGTGAACGTCGGGCAGATGGTACAGGTTGCTGATATCTACGACGCGAACCAGCAGGATGGCTACATCGTGATGCGTAACGGCAACAATTTCGATACCAGCGAGCGGATCGAGTGGGCTGGGGATATGTTTGTCGTCGTCACCGATGCGAATGGCTCACCCACAGGTCGCGTTCAGGCATACCCGCGCAGTGATACGACATTTGGGTTTACCGCTGCAGTGCCAGCAATCAACCTCAACATATTTGACGGCTATACAGTCCAGTCGCCGTCTCGTTACGTCATCGCCTCTCATGTGGAGATAGACGCAACGAAATGGACGATTACAGAAAAGAAACCAAATGGCGACGGGACTACCTCGCTAACCATGTCAGAATACAACGATGAAATGTACAATTACGAGGTAACTGAATAAATGGATACCATACCGACACAAAAACCAATCCCTAGTGAAGATGTCAGGGATTTTAAATTTAACATCGGAAAAGCAGACCAATTCATCACCTCGCATGAGTTTTTCTACACTGATAGGTTTGGCGTCAAACGTTATACTGCCGAAGGTATGAGGCATTTTTTGGCACCTTTAGGTAACGCATATACTCAAGAGCAGGCAGCAAAAGCGATTGAATTAGGAGAGATACCCGAGGGGGCATTGTTTTATATCTGGAGTGATGATTCAGAAACTTTAGCATATGAAAATAAAAATATAGCCGGTGTTGCTTCGCCAACGGGGAAAAGCATTAAAAGCGGAGATTATATAGACTCTCTAGCAAATGCTATTGATGAAATCAATGCTGTGTTACCAGCATACCATCAGCATCCTTCTATGGTGGCCGCTTTTATCGATAAAGATAAAAAAGTAGCAGCATGGTTTGAGGATGGGAAATGGAATGCAGCCGGAGTTACTATGGAATTTGCACAGAAAAGCATAGATTCCAGCACTACGTTTAAGTCATACCAGTTTTCCAGTGCTATGGTGCCATTCGTATATGATATGGATCGCAAAGTGGCATTATGGTTCGAAAAAGGTAAGTTTAATGCTGCTGGAGTGGCCGATGGGTTTGCCCAAAAATCCCTTGCTGCATCTGGGAGTTTTCCAATATTAAACATGAGCCCATATAACGTTGCTTGGGTAATTGATAAGGATAAAAAGGTTGCGGCATGGTTTGAAAATGGGTTGGTTAACTTTGCCGGGGTTTCTCAAAGCCTTGTTGACAAGATAGCGGCTAAAATGGGGGCTGTATCTGGCGGAGCAAGTCTTAAATACACTGATGGCCGCAGCCTGTATGGATTTCGCCTTAAAAAGATGAAGCTCATTAATGGCGGAAATGTTCGTCTGAATATTGGCTATATCGGTGATTCGTGGTCTGAGTTTAATCGGCTGCCGCGCAATATGGCCGACAGATTGTTTGCAGATTATGGCGGTAGGGCCGGTGCTGGTTGGCTTCAGTTTAATACCGAAGGCAACAGCGTATGGGAGAACATGATTGTTACCCGCGCTAATTTTACAGAGTACGACGCAAGTTACTCAAATACAGCTCCACCATATGGCAGCGGTCCCGATGGTATGGGCTATTACACATCGCGTACTGATGCAACGATCAAAGTAACGAACATTAAGGCCACACAAATCACGCTATATTACTACGATGCAACAGGGACGTTTCGCTACTCCATAGATGGCGGTACGCCAATTTCAGTAACTGGTGGCGGTACTAACACCATCAAGAAAGTGGTTATCAGCGGTATGACGGATACGCTGCAGACCCTGAATATTGACACAGTGGGCAACACCGGTGTTGCTTCGTTGTTAGGTGCATATCTGACGTCGGCAACGAAAGGAGTTATAGTCAATAAAATGGGGAATGGTGGCACGTTTGGCGCTCAGCATTTATTTTTCCAAAGCCAGATACCGAATTATACGAGCGATTTAGACCTTGATTTGATTGTTATAAACTTGGGTACAAATGACTACCTGCAGAGCCGTGGCACTGCTCAATATATTAACGCGCTGAGAACGATGATTAACACATACCGAACGGCATTACCGAATGTCGGAATAATTCTCGTATCTCCAGCGCAGCCTAATGCCACTGGCACCCCAGTTCCAGCAATGACTGCGTATCGTGATGCAATGCGGCAGGTATCACGTGATAACAACGTTGAATGGTTCAGTTTTTATGACGATATGCCAGCGGTGTGGTCTGTTGGTAATGGTCTAGGGGCTTGGCAAGATAGTTACCACTTGTCTGATGTTGGTGCTGGTGCATATACAACCCCAATTTACAATTACTTTATTAAACCGTAGGAGGCAGCATGCAAGGTACCAACACATTTTTACTGCAAAATATCTCTTTCCCTCCTGGTGAGGGAGTTGATTACAGATCGCTTGATGAATTCGATATCACCAATCCATTTTATGATATTCCATATTTCACAAATATGATTGGAGCATACTTCATCAGTTCGCAAATGACAAATCCACTAAATAATCATGCGGATTTAGGAACGCCATTAATCAAGATTGGCAATCCTGAAATTAATGCAAAGTATGCATCTGTTAGCGATGGTAATTATTTTGATACTCAGGTTAGAGTCAGTGGAGCGAACTCAACGATTATCGAAATTGCACGCAACCCATCTTCGAGTGTGGACGCATGGTCAGTTTCAAACTATAGCGGTAATAACGCGGTCGGTAGTGACTCGATATTGCTTCGTAAAGATCGCCAGATGGAAGTGTATACCTCAAATGGCTCTGGACTTGCATCAACCGTAATCAATATGGCCGATGCTGGCGCTGCCGCAGATCTGGCGATCATCGCTGGCCGATTTGGTCCGAGCGATGTTACCGGCTCAGTATATCGGCCGGCAACTGGCGATCTTCTTCAGGGCTCTATTTCTGCTACACGCGCGACGAATGCGAACCGCAATTACTGCATCGGTGTGCGACCAGGGCTCAATGGCAATGGAAACAGTAATGTTTCCGCAGCTCTCGTTTACAAAGAAAGACTGAGCGACGCAAATCTGTTGGCTGTCATGCAGTATTTACGCACCACATTCGGCGTACGTTACAACCTCTGGCCTGTGTGAATGTGTTGCCGGGAGGGAGCCCGGCCATTCATCAAAACTATCTTTCTTTACCGATCAATATCCTACCGTTCTAACAAAAATCCGAACTTTCCCCCGTCAAAATCTTGCGCATATACTGTATAAAAACACAGTAACAAGGCAACATTATGACTTTCTTTTATCCAACACCAAACCCAACCAAGCTCAAAATCCCGCTTTTCGCCGACAAGGTGCCGGCGGGGTTTCCCAGTCCTGCAGCAGATTACGTCAGTTCGCGCATCGATCTGAACGAGTACTGCATCAGCCATCCCAATGCGACCTATTTTCTCTATGCGACAGGTGATTCCATGCTTGAGGCCGGGATCACTGAGGGCTCTATGCTTGTTGTTGACCGCAGCATCAGCCCAGCCCATGGCGATATTGTGATTGCCAGCATAGCCGGCGAGTTCACAGTGAAGCGCCTCTGTTTGCATCCTCGCGCGCAATTGGAACCCATGAACCCGAAGTATGAGCCGATCCTGCTTCATGACGGCGGCGACGATCTGGAGGTGATGGGCGTTGTTGTATCTTCGATAACGAGGCTCAAGTGATGTACGCGCTTGCTGATGTGAACAGCTTCTACGCGAGCTGCGAAACGTTGTGGCGACCAGATCTGCGAGGGCGCCCTGTTGTCGTTCTGTCGAATAACGACGGATGTGTCGTAGCCAGGAGCAAGGAAGCAAAAGCGTTAGGGATAAAGATGGGGGAACCCTATTTCAAAATTAAGCGGGAATTTGAGCGCGCAGGGGGCATCGCGTTCAGCAGCAACTATGAGTTATACGCAGACATGTCTCAGCGTGTGATGGCTGTTTTAGAAGAGATGGCACCTCGCGTGGAAGTGTATTCAATTGACGAAAGTTTCCTTGATCTGAGTGGGGTTCGTAACTGCATTGATCTTGATACTTTCGGTCGTCAGGTGAGGGCCAAGGTACTGCGCAACACTGGGCTAACTGTGGGCGTTGGCATCGCCCAAACCAAGACGCTAGCCAAGCTGGCAAACTTCGCGGCGAAGAAGTGGAACAAGACCGGCGGAGTAGTGGATCTATCCAATGAAGGGCGCCAGCGCAAATTGATGGGCCTTGTGCCTGTTGATGAGGTCTGGGGTATCGGACGCCGGATATCGAAAAAGCTCAACATGATGGGGATAGAAACGGCACTACAACTGGCCGATGCAAGCACTACGATGATCCGCAAGCATTTCAGCGTGGTGATAGAGCGAACTGTCCGCGAGCTACGTGGCCAGCCTTGTCTCGAGCTGGAGGAATTTGCGCCGACAAAACAACAAATCATCTGCAGCCGCAGCTTCGGTGACCGGATCACCGAGTATGACCAGATGCATCAGGCTATTTGCATGTACGCGACGCGCGCCGCTGAGAAGTTGAGGGAGGAACACCAGTATTGCCGGCATGTTAGCGCGTGGCTCAAAACTAGCCCCTTCGCAATCAATGAGGAATACTACGGCAACACCGCAAGCATAAAATTGAGCACGCCAACGCAGGATACTCGGGACATTATCGCTGCGGCTATGCGTTGCCTGGATGCGGTTTGGCAACCTGGACACCGATATCAGAAAGGCGGGGTGATGCTGCAGGATTTTTACAGTCAAGGCGTGGCTCAGTTAGGGCTGTTCGATGAGTACAAACCACGGCATAACAGCGAGCAACTGATGGGCGTGCTTGATCGGATCAACAATTCGGGTAGGGCGAAACTGTGGTTCGCTGGTCAAGGAGCGCATCAGGTGTGGTCAATGAAACGTGAGCTACTGTCCCCGGCATACACGACACGGCTGAGTGATCTGCCGCGCGCTCGGGTTTATTAAACCAGTGGACTGGCGATAGGCTTAATCAGCTCAGCGCTGTCATTGCGGATATTGCCGACTGATTTTCCTACAGGATGCCAGGCGAAATCGTCGGGAGATGTGGCCGCTTCGTTCGCGAGTTCTTCTGCTCTCGCTGATGAGATGGCTGGATTAATCCACTCGCGTGCAGCTGCTGGTGGCAGAACGACAGGCCGGCGGTCATGAATATCGAGCAGGCCCGAATCGCTGGCGCTGGTCACGATGACAAAACCGTCATCATCAGGAGGCTCTTTAGCATCGGGATGATGGCGGCTTATCGCGGCGAAAAATATAGGTGCTTTCGATTCGTGATAGATGAAATAGGGCTGCTTTACTTTGGCGTCGTGCTTGTCTTTCTTCCACTCGTACCAGCCATCTGCCATCACTAGCGCGCGACCGTGATTCCATAGCGGCTTGAACATTCTGCTGGTGGCGGCTGTTTCAACGCGAGCATTGATAACCGGCTGGCGCTTCATTTCACGCCACCAATCAGGGCCATAACCCCACTCAACAGGATCAAGGTGTAGCTTGTCGTCACGCTGATTCAATATCAGTACGCGAGTGCCTGGCGCCACGTTGTAACGTGCAATCGGCACGTTATCCAATGCGCCGGCAAATTCTAGATCGGATGCCAGAACATCTAGATAATCTGCACGAGTTTGAATTTGAGCAAAACGGCCACACATACTGATATCCCTTTAGAGGGCGATAGTGGAAGTATAGACGAGGGGATGGTTTGTAAATCCTCTTGTAGATGATGGCCTTTCTCTAGTGATAGACTACTCATCCCGTTATGGCGTAACAACATAGTACATTTCAAATTGTGTACATATGAGTGTACATATCTGGCAGGGTAAAGCTGGATAGCGTCGATAACATCATGTAGTTAAACAATATTGTATTTCTTCATGTGATCTGTCGTGTGGGTCACCACTGTAGATAAGGAATTATTAATGCCTGTTATTACTCTTCCTGACGGTAGTCAGCGTCATTTCGACCACCCCGTTTCCCCGATGGATGTCGCGCGCGATATCGGCCCTGGCCTGGCGAAAGCCTGTATCGCCGGCCGTGTCAACGGCGAGCTGGTTGATGCCGGCGATCTGATCGAATCAGATGCGCAGCTGGCCATCATCACCATCAAAGATGAAGACGGTCTGGAAATCATGCGCCACTCCTGCGCGCACCTGCTGGGTCATGCGATCAAGCAGCTGTGGCCGGATACCAAAATGGCGATCGGTCCGGTGATCGACAACGGTTTCTATTATGACGTGGACATCGACCGCACCCTGACGCAGGAAGACCTGGATCTGCTGGAAAAGCGGATGCACGAGTTGGCCGATAAGGATTACGACGTCATCAAGAAGAAGGTCAGCTGGCAAGAAGCCCGCGACACCTTCGCTGAGCGCGGCGAAGTCTACAAAGTGGCGATCCTGGATGAGAACATCAGCCATGACGATCGTCCTGGCCTGTATCACCACGAAGAATACGTCGACATGTGCCGTGGCCCGCACGTGCCGAACATGCGTTTCTGCCACCATTTCAAGCTGCAGAAAACCTCCGGCGCTTACTGGCGCGGCGACAGCAAAAACAAAATGCTGCAGCGTATCTACGGTACCGCCTGGGCAGACAAGAAGCAGCTGAACGCCTACCTGCAGCGTCTGGAAGAAGCGGCCAAGCGCGACCACCGCAAGATCGGCAAACAGCTCGACCTGTATCACATGCAGGAAGAGGCGCCGGGTATGGTGTTCTGGCACAACGACGGTTGGACTATCTTCCGCGAGCTGGAAGCCTTCGTGCGCATGAAGCTCAAAGAGTACCAGTACCAGGAAGTGAAAGGTCCGTTCATGATGGACCGCGTGCTGTGGGAAAAAACCGGCCACTGGGAAAACTACAAAGACGCCATGTTCACCACCGCGTCGGAAAACCGCGAATACTGCATCAAGCCGATGAACTGCCCGGGTCACGTGCAGATTTTCAACCAGGGTCTGAAGTCGTACCGCGATTTGCCGCTGCGCATGGGCGAATTCGGTAGCTGCCACCGCAACGAGCCATCAGGTTCCCTGCATGGCCTGATGCGCGTGCGCGGTTTCACGCAGGATGACGCCCACATCTTCTGTACTGAAGAGCAGGTGCGCGCCGAAGTGAACGAATGCATTCGCATGGTCTATGACGTGTACGGCACCTTCGGCTTCGATAAGATCGCCGTCAAGCTGTCTACGCGTCCGGAAAAACGCATCGGCACCGACGACATGTGGACCCGCGCGGAAGAAGACCTGGCCGCCGCGCTGACCGAGAACGGCATTCCGTTTGAATATCAGCCGGGTGAGGGCGCCTTCTACGGACCGAAAATTGAATTTACCCTGCATGATTGTTTGGATCGCGCATGGCAATGTGGTACCGTGCAGCTCGATTTCTTCTTACCGGGCCGTTTGGGCGCCTCGTACGTTGGCGAAAACAACGATCGCGTCGTGCCGGTAATGATTCACCGCGCCATTTTGGGCTCCATGGAACGCTTCATCGGTATCCTTACCGAAGAATACGCCGGGTTCTACCCGACCTGGATCGCTCCGGTGCAGGTGGTGGTGATGAATATCACCGACAGCCAGTCTGATTACGTCCAGCAATTGACCAAAAAACTGCAGGATGCAGGTATTCGCGTGAAAGCGGACTTGAGAAATGAGAAGATTGGCTTTAAAATTCGCGAACATACTTTACGTCGAGTCCCTTACATGTTGGTGTGCGGTGACAAAGAGGTCGAAGCAGGCAAAGTTGCCGTTCGTACCCGCCGTGGCAAAGACTTGGGAAGCCTGGACGTAAACGAAGTCGTAGACAAGCTGCTGAAAGAGATTCGCAGCCGTAGTCTTCATCAACTGGAGGAATAAAGTATTAAAGGCGGAAAACGAGTTCAACCGGCGCGTCCTAATCGCATTAACAGAGAAATTCGCGCGCAAGAAGTTCGCCTAACCGGCGTCGATGGCGAGCAGATTGGTATTGTCAGTCTGAATGAAGCTCTTGAAAAAGCTGAGGAAGCGGGCGTTGATTTAGTAGAAATCAGCCCAAATGCCGAACCGCCAGTTTGCCGAATCATGGATTACGGCAAATTCCTCTACGAGAAGAGCAAGTCGAC
>Ga0153999_1000044_pt1 | contig 77288 bp, 68 predicted proteins | sample TSNC083MetaG_FD_104675 | JGI IMG/M metagenome (GOLD analysis project Ga0153999, IMG submission 104675) | Attine ant fungus gardens microbial communities from North Carolina, USA - TSNC083 MetaG | ecosystem: Host-associated > Fungi > Mycelium > Unclassified | place: USA: North Carolina, Lumber...
CCTCCAATTGCCGTTCATATTGGCCGCAGAGAAATGCGGGACATTTACGGCAATTCCCCCTGCACAGAACGCCCAGAGGCTGGATAAAAAAATGCCACTCAGGCTTAAGTGAGCGGCATTGCGGCGATGCCGGGCTTTTTCTTGGGTTAAATCGTCGGCTGGTTTACCAGGCCGTCTATCAGCACCTGCGGCGTGCCCTGCGAGCAGCGTTCGATACGCCCGCGCACGCCGTAGACCCGCGCCAGGCTCTGCGGCGTAATCACCTGATCCGGCGCGCCGTCGGCGATCAGATCGCCATCCTGCAGCATCAGCACGTGGTCGCCGTGGCGCAGCGCGATGTTGATGTCATGCACCACCACCACCGTCACGATATTGCGCTTGCGGGTTTCGCGGCGCACCAAATCCATCACGTGGAACTGATAGTTGAGATCGAGCGCGCTCAGCGGTTCATCCAGCAGCAGCAGCGACGGCTGACGGATCAGCGACTGCGCCAATCCCACCAGCTGTTTCTGGCCGCCGGACAGTTGATCGAGGTAGCTCAGCGCCAGGTGGGCGATGCCCAGCTGTTCCAGCAAGGCCATCACTTCCGCTTCGCTGCCGGCGTTACTGCGGCCGCCCGAAGCGCGCTGCGCCACGATAATCGACTCCAGCACGTGCAGATGCACCCCGGCGGGCAGCGACTGCGGCAGATACACCACTTTCTCCGCCCGACGGGCGAACGGCATCTGCATCAGATCGCCGTCGTCCAGCCACAGCTTGCCCTGCGCCGGGTTCAGCCCGGCCAGCGAGCGCAGCAGCGTCGATTTGCCGCTGCCGTTCGGCCCCAGCAGTACGGTAATTTGCCCGCGCGGCAACATCGGCACCGAGAGATCGTCGATCACCTGGCGCTTCGGGTAGCCCGCCGAGAAGTTTTCTATTCGTAATCCCTGGGTCATACGTTCCCCCGATGGCGCAGAATAATGCTCAGGAAGAACGGCACCCCGACCAGCGACGTGACGATGCCCACCGGAATAATCACCCCAGGCACCAGGTTTTTCGAGGCCACCGAGGCCATCGACAGCACCAGCGCACCGATCAGCGCACTGGCCGGCAGATAGAAACGGTGATCTTCGCCGAAGATCATGCGGGCGATGTGCGGCGCCACCAGGCCGATAAAGCCGATCGGCCCGACGAACGCCACCGCCAGCGCCGAGAGTATGCTGATGCGCAGCAGCGTGGTCAGCCGCAAGCGGCGCACGTCGATGCCGAAGCTCACCGCCCGGTCTTCGCCCAGGCGCAGCGCGGTCAGTTTCCACGAGCTCATCATCGACAGCGGCAGCAGCACGGCGAACACCCCGAACAGAATGCCCAGCTTGTCCCACGAGGCGCGCGCCAGGCTGCCCATGGTCCAGAACACCAACCCCTGCAGCGTGTCCTCGCTGGCGATGAACTGCATCATCGATACCAGCGCATTGAAGGTAAACACCAGCGCGATGCCGAACAGCACCACGCCGGAGGTGGCGACCCGCGTCCAGCGCGTGATGCCGTCGAGCATCAGCGCGGCGAACAGCGCGAAGATAAAAGCGTTGGCGGAGATGAACCACTGATCGGGAATGCCCGGAATGCCGATGCCGAGCACAATAGCCAGCGCGGCGCCAAAGGCTGCGGCGGAAGACACCCCGAGAGTAAAGGGGCTGGCCAGCGGATTATTCAGGATGGTCTGCATTTCTGCCCCGGCCAGGCCGAGCGCAAAGCCCACCACCACCGCCATCAGCGCGTAAGGCAAGCGGATGTCCCAGACGATCACCCGCGTGCCGGCATCGGCCGCGGCGGGGTCAAGCAGCGTTTGCCATAAGGATGACAACGACAGGCCGGACGGCCCCATGGTGAAATCCAGCAGCAGCGAGCCCAGGATTGCCAGTGCCAACACGCCCATCATCAACAGGCGATGGCGAAGAATATGCTGATAGCGCCCCATCACGCCGGCGTCGGGTTTCCCCTTGGCTTCAGTCATGGGATCGGTGGATACGCTCATTAGTTAAGATACCTGTTGCAACCATCATGACAGCGGCGCGAAAGCGGCCGCCGTGAACCGGAAAGTGTGCGGCAGCAGCCTGCGCACAGCCGTTAACAATAAAACAAACGATAATACTTATCAATCATATCAATAGGTGAAAACGGCGTTGTCGAAATGTAATAATTTGTTTTTTATCGCCATTTTTCAAACCGCCGCGTTCCCCCCCGCCAACGGCCATTAGGTTAATTATTCTGAAAATTATTCCTGATCCGACCAGGCTCTGACAAATAACGGCAAAACCACATAGAATCCAAAATCACAGCACCGCGCGTGCAAAAAAACTTCAGGCCGCCGCAAGAGCGGCCTTATTGACGAGGCAGTAATGAGAAGTCCATCTCCGGCGGTAACGCCCAAACGCCCGGCGCTGCTGAACTGGCTGTTATACAGCCCGCTGCAGGCCGATGACGAGCCGTTTCAACGCCAGCTGCGTCTCACGCTGACGCCCTCTCCTCTCACCCCCTGGCTGAATGCCGCAGGGCCGGCCGCGCTGTTGGTGGGGTACGCCTGGCTGGGCCAGCGGCCGCTCGGCATTGGTCTGTTGTTGCTCCTGCTGCTGTTGACCGCCGGGCGAGCCTGGCTGGCGCGCCGGCGTCAACCCGCCTGGCCGGACGCCATGCTGGTAACGGTGTTGCTGTGGACGCTGCTGGTCGGCGCCAGCGCCGCGCTGGCGATGCTGTCGGGGCGCTTCGTTTTAATCCTGTTCGCCGGCCTCACCATCACCGCCCTGGCCTGTTGGCTGATGCAGCGCCACGCCGCCGCGCCGCGCTTCGCGCTGCTTGAGGTGATCGCGCTGACGCTGCCTTACCTGCTGGCGGCACCGCTGTCGCGCGTGCAAAATCTGTTTGTCCTAGCGGACCTCGCGCCGCTGTGGCTGGTGCTGGCCCATGGCATGATCGCGCGCTACCACCGTCAGCGGGTACAGCACGTCACGCTGGCTTGGGAGAAGCAGCAGGCGTCGCACCGCGATCGCCTGACCGGCTTTCTCAACCGAGCGGGTGGCGAGGTGGTGATGCGCAGCATCTGCCGCCCCGCAGCGGCGCAGACGATCTCGCACCTGTTCATTCTTGAGTTCGGTCCGTTGGCAGCGCTCTACCAAAGCCACGGCGTCCAGATTGGCGATGACGTGCTGCGCACCGTCGGCGAACGCCTCAAGACGCTGATCCGCCCCAGCGACTACGTCTGCCGCTATACCGGCGGCCTGTTTTTGATTCTGGTGCACGATCTGCCCTACGGCGCGGAAAGCGAGTTCCTGGCGCGCATCGTGCCGCCGCTGGAGGCGCCCTACGATTTTGGCGCGTTCGGCGAGGTGAACATGCAGCTCAACGCCGGCATTTTGGCGCTGACGCAGGACTATGCGACGGTGGAAGATTTGATGAGTTCGGCGCAGCAGGCGCTGGCGGAAGCCAAAGGCGGGAAAAAGTAAACTACACGCGGCGGGAACCCCCGCCGCGTCTCACTCTCCGAAAATTACTTCACGTCCATCTTCGGGAATTCCATTTCGCTGTACTTCACGACGCGGGTGCCGCGCGACAGCTTGTAACCAAACCAGATCAGCAGGAACAGCGGAATGCCGATGTAGGTCGCGGTCACGCCGTACCAGTCGATCTTGTCTTGCAGGAAGGCCTGGTAGTTCTGGCCCAGGGTAATGATCAGGCACAGCACGAAGGCGAAGATCGGCCCCAGCGGGAAGAACCCGGAACGGTACGGCAAGTCGTTCAGATCGCGCCCCTGCAGCATGTAACCGCGACGGAAGCGATAGTGGCTGATGGCGATGCCCAACCAGGCGATGAAACCGGTCATGCCCGAGGTATTCAGCAGCCACAGGTAAACCGACTGGTTGCCGAACATCGACGTCAGGAAGCACAGGCCGGCCACCACGCAGGTCGCATACAGCGCGTTACGCGGCACGCCGCCTTTCGACAGCTTGGCGAAAATGCGCGGCGCCTTGCCTTCCGACGCCAGGGTGTACAACATGCGGGTCGATGCGTACATGCCCGAGTTACCGGCCGACAGCACCGCCGTCAGGATCACCGCGTTCATGACCGCCGCCGCCGACAACAGCCCGGCGTGCTGGAACACCAGGGTGAACGGGCTGACGCTGATGTCTTTCACGTCGTTGCGCAGCAGGCTCGGATCGGTGTACGGAATGATCAGGCTGATGATCAGAATGGCGAAGATATAGAACAGCAGGATACGCCAGAACACCTGACGCACTGCGCGCGGGATGTTTTTACCCGGATTCTCCGATTCGCCGGCCGCGATGCCGATGAGCTCAGTGCCCTGGAACGAGAAGCCGACGATCATGGCCACGCCGATCATCGCCGAGAAGCCTCCGGCAAACGGCGCGTCTCCTACCGTCCAGTTCTGCCAGCCGGCGTGCTCGCCGCCCTTCAGAATGCCGACGATCATCAACACGCCGACGGCGATGAAGATAATCACGGTGCTGACCTTGATCAACGCGAACCAGTATTCCGCCTCGCCGAACCCTTTCACCGAAATGTAGTTCAGCAGGAACATCAGACCGAGGAACAGGGCGCTCCAGATCCAACCTGGGGTGTCCGGGAACCAATAGTTCATCACCAACTGCGAGGCCACCAGGTCAACGGCGATGGTCACCGCCCAGTTGTACCAGTAGTTCCAGCCCAGCGCGAAGCCGAAGCCTTCTTCCACGTATTTGGCGCCGTAAGTGGAGAATGAACCGGAGACCGGCATAAAGGCCGCCAGCTCGCCCAGGCTGGTCATCAGGAAGTACACCATCAAACCGATCAGAGCGTAAGACAACAGCGCCCCGCCGGGGCCTGCCTGAGAAACCGTGGCCCCCGAGGCCACGAACAGGCCGGTGCCGATGGAGCCACCGATGGCGATCATGGTCAAATGCCGGGCTTTCAGCTCGCGGCGCAATCCGGGTGCTTGCTGCCCCGATGTTTTTATATCCTGCTGAGCCATTCGTACCCTATCTGCTCTTTGAAAAAATGAGGGCGGATTGTAACAAATACCCGCCGGTGAACTAGCAACATTGCACTGATATAAGATAGCTTCATAATTCAGAGGCAATTATTAGCCGCGGCCCTTATGGCCTTACTGACTCTCATTAATGTGAGCGCGCGCAGGTTTTTATGCTTTTTCGGGCCTGCGCGGCAGCAGAGGGTGTGACGCGCTATCGATTACAGCGCGCAATAGCTGAGAAAACGCTGCAATGCGTTGGAAATGTGCTTTTGCCGATGGCGGATCAGGTACAGGGTGCGCCGCAGCGGCGGCAGCGGTACCGGCAGTTCCACCAGTGCGCCGCTGGCCAACTGTTCCGCTACCACCCGCCGCGACAGGCAGCTTATGCCGATGCCGTGCCGCACCGCGTGCTTGATCGCTTCCGAGTTGCCGAGCTCCATCACCAGCTGGAAGTGCGGCAGGTGCGCCAACAGCAGATGATCCAGCACCTCGCGGGTGCCCGAACCGCGCTCGCGCAGGATCCACGAGGCATTGGCCAACGCCTCCAGCGTCGGCGGCTGGCGGGTCAAGGGATTGTCCGGCGCGGCGAACACCACCAGCTCATCCTCCAGCCACGGCTGCGTCACCAGCTCCGGCATATGGCAAGGCCCTTCGATCAGCCCCAGATCGACGCGGAAATCCGCCACCGCCACGATCACGTCCTGGCTGTTGCCAACGTTCAGCTCCAGCGGCGTGGCCGGAAAGTCACGGCGGTAACGGGCGATCATCTCCGGCAGCATGTAGTTGCCGATGGTGCTGCTAGCGGCGATGCGCAGCGCCCCGCCGTCATGACGAAACAGCTGCTCGATCTCCCCCGCCTGCTCCAGCAGCGCCAGCGCCTTGGGATACAACAATCGGCCGTGCTCGTTGATCACCAGCCGTTTGCCGACGCGGTCAAACAGCTGCACGCCCAGCTGCCCCTCCAGATCCGCCAGCGCCGCGCTGACCGCCGACTGCGACAGCGCCAGCACCACCGAGGCCTGAGTGGTCGAACCGCTTTTCAGCACTTCGGTGAAGACTTCCAGTTGACGCAACGTGATATGCATAGCCGTCCCGATATTGAAAAAGGGTTCTGCAAGAGAACCACAAAATGAAGTGGGTAGCCCGGCGAGGCTACCCTGTTTGCGGCCAATTCGGCGCGCTACCTGCCCAAGGCGACCAGCTGCGCCGCCGCGGCCAGCACCGCCTCGCGCGGCGTGCCGGTTTCGTCCCGCTGTATTAATTGCAGCATCGCCACCAGGTGATCGCGATCGACCGCCTTGTTTTCTTCAATCAAACGCCGCACCGCGCGCCCCACTTCTTGATCTATCTGCTCTCTGCGTTGATCGTCGGTATCCATCGCCTGCTCCTGTTCAGTTGGAAAGTTGACGGCGGCTTGCCGCTCCTCCTCACCCTAGCCGCAATGCGGCTTTATGCCAATGCCTGGCTCAATACCACTTATTCAGATAGGTTATAAATATATAATCAATTTCTCTTTTATTCAGCCCAAACGTACTCTTAGCAGCAAGAAACAGACTGAAGGACTGACTTTTATGGCGACTGATACCACTCACACTTATCCCGAGCGACGCTTTCCGCTGTTCGGCCTGCCGCGCCTGGTGCCGGGGCTGGTACTGACCGGCGCGCTCACTGCGCTGGCCGTCTGGGCCGGCGACATTCCATGGGTGGCGGAGCTGGGGCTGGGAGCGCTGACGCTGGCGATCCTGCTCGGCATTCTGGTGGGCAACACGCTGTACCCCCGCTGGCAAACCGTTTGTCACAGCGGCGTGCAGTTAGCCAAACAGCGCCTGCTGCGTTTGGGGATTATCCTTTACGGCTTCCGGCTGACCTTTCAGCAGATCGCCGACGTGGGCGCCAGCGGCATCATCATCGACGCGCTGACCCTGATCACCACCTTCCTGCTGGCCTGTTGGCTCGGCAAGAAAGTGTTCGGCATCGACAGCCAGACCGCGATACTGATCGGCGCCGGCAGCAGCATTTGCGGCGCGGCGGCGGTAATGGCCACCGAGCCGGTGCTCAAGGCCGATTCCAGCAAAGTGGCGGTAGCGGTCTCGACCGTGGTGGTATTCGGCACCCTGGCTATCTTCGTTTACCCCTGGCTGTATCAGTTGAATGAACACTTCCAGTGGCTGCCGTTCAGCCAGGAAACCTTCGGCATCTACGCTGGCTCCACCATCCACGAAGTGGCTCAGGTGGTCGCCGCCGGGCACGCCATCGGGCCTGACGCCGAAAATGCGGCAGTGATCGCCAAGATGATCCGCGTGATGATGCTGGCGCCGTTCCTGCTGCTGCTGTCGGGCTACATCAGCCGCGGCAGCGCAGGCAAGGCGGAAAAATCTGCCATCACCATTCCGTGGTTTGCCGTGCTGTTTATCGCCGTCGCCGGGCTGAACTCTTTCAACCTGCTGCCGGCCACGCTGGTGCGCCATCTGATCACCGCCGACACCTGGATGCTGGCGATGGCGATGGCGGCACTGGGGCTGACCACCCACATCAGCGCCGTGCGTCAGGCCGGGATGAAACCGATTCTGTTGGCCACGCTGCTGTTCGTCTGGCTGCTGGTCGGCGGCGGCGCGATAAACCAACTGGTGCAACACCTGCTGTAATCCCCCTCGGCGGCCCGCTTCGGCGGGCCGCCGCTTTTCGCCATTCAATCCGCCCGCCATCAATGCCATAATGTCACCGATAACACAGGAGAATGAAGATGAAGTTTGTCGGTGCACATGTCAGCGCGTCAGGCGGCGTGGATCAGGCGGTTATCCGCGCGCACGAATTGGAGGCGACCGCGTTCGCCCTGTTCACCAAAAATCAGCGTCAATGGAAGGCCGCACCGCTGGCCGCCGACGTGATCGATAAGTTCAAGAGCGCATGTGCCCAGTACGGCTTCGGGCCGGGGCAGATCCTGCCGCACGACAGCTACCTGATCAATCTGGGCCACCCGGTGGCCGAAGCATTGGAAAAATCACGCGAGGCGTTTATCGACGAGCTGCAGCGCTGCGAACAGCTGGGGCTGACGCTGCTGAACTTCCATCCCGGCAGCCACCTGCTGCAAATCGATGAAGACAAGTGCCTGGCGCGCATCGCCGAATCGATCAACATCGCGCTGGATAAAACCGCCGGCGTGACGGCGGTGATCGAGAACACCGCCGGCCAGGGCAGCAACCTGGGCTTCAAATTCGAACACCTGGCGGCGATCATCGACGGCGTGGAAGATAAGAGCCGCGTCGGCGTTTGCATCGACACCTGCCACGCCTTCGCCGCCGGGTACGATCTGCGTACCGAAGAAGAATGCGAGCGCACTTTCAAGCAGTTGGGCGACATCGTCGGCTTCAACTACCTGCGCGGCATGCACCTGAACGACGCCAAGAGCGAGTTCAACAGCCGCGTCGACCGCCACCACAGCCTGGGGGAAGGCAACATCGGCAAAACGGTGTTCAGCTACATCATGCGCGATCCGCGCTTCGACAATATTCCGCTGATTCTGGAAACGGTAAACCCGGATATCTGGGCGGAAGAGATCGCCTGGCTGAAAGCACAGCAGTAACCCTCCCTTGGCCGCTCGCCTATGCGCGAGCGGTTTCCCCCACCTTGTGCTCCGCCGCCAGCATGGCGCTGAACTGGCGCAGCGTCTCTTCATCCAGGCCCGCCGCCCTAAACACCGCGGTGGTAAAGCTGACCGGCGCCGAGCCCGGTGCCGTAATGACACGGTCATCCACGACGGCGGCGGCGCTCGTCGCGAAATGGCGCTGCCCGGTGTAGCCCTCAACATGGCGCGTCAAGAACTCGGCAGCGTTGGAAGTATGTGTCCTGCCGTTCAACAGGCCGGCCCGCGCCAACGCCAATGTCCCGCCGCAAATGCCCGCCAGGGTTGCGCCGCGTTGAAACTGCTCGTTGAGCAACGCGCTGATATCCGGTGCCCGTTCGGTTTCCCAAAGGGTGCCGCCGACCACCACCAGCACCTCGGGGCGCCAATCCGCCAATTCAGCCACGCCTTTTTCAACCTCTACCGTCAGCCCGCCCTGTGAGCGAAACGTTCCGGCCTGCGGCGCAAAAAACGCCACCTCCAGCCCATAAAACGGGCCGCCAACGCCGGCAATCAGCGCGTATTCCCAATCGGCGAAACCGGATGCCAGTACGATCGCCACTTTTTTAGCCACGGATGAATCTCCTTGAGTCATTTCTTGTTCGCATGAACAAAGTCGCGCCATCAGCTTAGAAAGCGTTGTGACTTTTGGCTAGGGGTAAATCGTGCTAACTGCCTAAGGCACAAACAAAAACGCGCAGCTCGAGGCTGCGCGTTTTGCGTTATCGACGAGGCTTACGCCGCGGCGGTAACCGGTACCTCAGCACGTTTCAGCAGGGCATAAGCTACGCCCGCCAGCAGCGTACCGGCGGCGATCGCCACCAGGTACAGCAACACCGGCGAAATCGCGCCCGGGATCAGCAGCACGAACAGCCCGCCGTGCGGTGCCATCAGCTTGGCGCCGAAGGCCATCGACAGCGCGCCGGTCAGCGCCCCGCCGGCAATGCAGCACGGCAGCACGCGCATCGGGTCGCGGGCGGCGAACGGAATCGCCCCTTCGGTGATGAAGCACAGCCCCAGCACCAACGCCGCCTTGCCGCCTTCCTGTTCGGATTTCGGGAACTTGCGGCGCGCCAGCAGCGTCGCCAGACCCATCGCCAGCGGTGGTACCATGCCCGCCGCCATGATCGCCGCCATCGGCGCATACACCGAGGAACTGAGCAGCGCGACGCCGAACGCGTAGGCCGCTTTGTTCACCGGGCCGCCCATGTCGGTACACATCATGCCGCCGAGGATTGCCCCCAGCAGTACGGCGTTGGCGGTGCCCAGCGATTGCAGCCAATGGGTCAGACCTTCCATGATTTTCGCCACCGGCGTGCCGACCACGTAAATCATGATGAGGCCGGTGATCAGGCTGGCGACCAGCGGAATGATCAGGATTGGCTTCAGCGCTTCCATACTTTGCGGCAGGCGCAGCTTGCCGCTGATCGCCTTGGCGACATAACCCGCCAGGAAGCCGGCGATGATGCCGCCGAGGAACCCGGCGCCGGTGCTTACCGCCAACATGCCGCCGATCAGGCCCGGCGTCAGGCCCGGACGATCCGCGATGGAGAAGGCGATGAAACCGGCCAACACCGGCACCATCAGCGCAAAGGCGGAGCCGCCGCCGATCTGCATCAGCGCCGCCGCCAACGTACCTTTGACTTCAAACGCCTTGATGCCGAACACGAACGACAGCGCGATGCACAGACCGCCGGCCACCACCATCGGCAGCATGTAGGACACGCCGGTCAGCAGGTGGCGATACGGGCCGCTGCCCTCTTTCTTTTTCGCCGCCGGCGCCGCGCTACCTCGCTGCTGCGGCTGGAACACCTCCGCCTCGGCCAGCGCCTTGTCCAGTTCCTGGGCGGTTTTCTTCAGCGCCAGACCGGTGGAAGTACGATACATCGGCTTACCGGCAAACTTGTCCAGATCCACCTCGATGTCCGCCGCGACGATCACCAGATCCGCCGCCGCCACTTCTTCCGGGGTGATGGCATTGCCGGCGCCGACGGAGCCGCGCGTTTCCACTTTCACCCACCAGCCGCGTTTTTTGGCTTCGCTTTCAATGGCTTCGGCCGCCATAAAGGTGTGCGCCACGCCGGTTGGGCAAGCGGTGATCGCCACGATGCGTTTTTGCCCATCGGCTTTCACCGGTGCCGCCGCCTGCGGCGCCTGATAGGTTTCAGCTTCGGCCTTGGCGCGCGCCAGAAAAGCCTCCGGTTCACGCACCGCCTGCTCTACGTCGCCCACATACACCAATTTGCCGTTCAGCCCGGCGTCAGCAGGGGCAGACTGCCCCGCCACCGCCACCAGTTCGGCGTCCTGCAGCGACTCGACCAGCGTCAGGCCGGTTTTGGCCGCGGCAGCCTCCAGCATGCGTTTCGCCAGGTGGCCACGGGCCTGCCCCAGCGAACTGTCTACCATCAGCAGCGTTTTCATTCTGCCTCCTGCTATTGATTGAAAGGTTTCAGATCGACGCGCGCCATCATCGCGGCCAACTGGGGACGATCGGTCACGCCGACGTTGCTCTGGCTGACCGCCAGCGCCGCGACCGCCGTAGCCAAACGCAGGGTGTGTTCGCTGGATTCGCGCATCAGCAGGCCGTAAATCAGGCCCCCGACCATCGAATCGCCGGCGCCCACGGTGCTGACCACCTCACAGGACGGCGGTTTGGCGATCCAGGCGCCGGACGCGTTAACCCACAGCGCGCCTTCCGCGCCAAGGGAGATCACCACATGGGCGATGCCCTGTTCGCGCAGCGCATGCGCGGCGTCGACCACGTCCGCCAACGTCGGCAGCGGGCGGCCGGCCCAGATTTCCAGCTCGCGGCGGTTCGGCTTCACCAGCCACGGCGAGGCCTTCAGCCCGGCGACCAGCGCTTCGCGGCTGCTGTCGAAAATGATGCACGGGCACTTGGCGCGCAGCTGGGTCATCCAGTCGGTAAAGGCATCGGGATCGACGCCGGCCGGCAGGCTGCCGCTCACCGCCACCATGTCGAACTGGCCCAGCCAGCTCAGCGAGTCGCTGACGAAGCGATCCCAGTCCTGCGGCGTCACTTCGAAACCGGAGAAGTTGAAATCGGTCACTTCGCCGTCTTTTTCCGTCAGCTTGACGTTGATGCGGGTGCGGCCCGGTACCACCTGGAAGCGGTTGGCGATCCCCAGATCGCTGAACAGCAGCTGGAAACCGTCCTGATTGTCTTTGCCCAGGAAGCCGCCGACGGTGACGTCGATGCCTAAATCCTTCAACACCTTGGCGACGTTGATACCCTTACCGGCGGCATGCAGGCCGGCGGTTTTTACCCGGTTGACTTCCCCGCGCTCGATCTGCGGGCAGAAGCCCACCAGATCGTACGCCGGGTTCAGGGTGATTGTTGCTACTCTTCTGCTCATGCTGCGCCCTCGCCCAGTCCTTCATTAATCGCTTCGCCAATCGCCTTCAGCGCGGCTTCAGCATCTTCTCCATTGGCGGTAAAGCGCAGGTGATGCCCTTTCTTCACGCCCAGCGCCACCACCTTCATCAGGCTGCGCCCGTTGGCCGGCTTGCCGCTGCCGTCCAGGTTGGTGACGGTGATGTCGCTGTTGAAACTTTTGATCACGTTGACCAACGCCGTGCCCGGCCGCGCGTGCAGACCATGCTCGTTGCGGATCACGAATTCGGCGCTCAGCACGCTGCTCTCCTCGGCCACTTCGCTGGTCAGCAGCGCCAGCACCCCGGCGGCATCCGCTTTCAGCAAGCGTTCAGCTTTGTTGGTCAGCAGCAGGTCGCTGAGGTAGTTGAGCACCGCCAGCGGCTGCGCGTCGGCAACCGACACCGTCAGCAGCAGCGCCACCGGCTCGCCGTCTTCCACGAAAGCCTGCGCCGGGCGGCTGACGGTAGCCGCGCTGGCCAGGTTGCCTTCGACGCTGTCGCTCAGCCAGATGCCCTGCCCCAGGTTCAGCGGCTTGCGGGTGATGACATCGCTGACGAACTGCGCGTTGACCGCGCCGGCCTTTTGCAACCGGCCGGCGTTCAGCGCCTGCAGCGTCATCAGGCTGTCGGCCGCGACGTCGAGCGTAATCAGCGAAACGTCGAACTGGAATTCGGCGCTCTGCTGTTCGCCCATCAGCAAGCTGCGCAGCTCTTCCGCGGAGGTGGTTTTCGCCAGCCGCTCCGCCACGCTGTCATCACTCAGCACGTGCGTGAGCTGGCGCAGCAGCGCCAAATGCTCGTCGGAACGGGCGGCGATGCCGATCGCCACATAGGCGGTTTGGCCTTCGCCCCACGCAATGCCCTGCGGGAACTGGAACACCTGCACGCCGGTTTTCAACACCAGATCGCGGGTATCGGTGGTGCCGTGCGGAATGGCGATGCCGTTGCCCAGGTAGGTGGACGTCTGCAGTTCGCGCTGCAACATGCCGTCCACGTAACCGGCGCTGACGCAGCCGGCGTCGGTCAGGGCGGCGGCCACCTGACGGATGGCCTCCTGCTTACCGGCGGCAGCGGCGCCCAGATGAATGTCTTGCGGTGACAACTGGAACATGATTCTCCTCTCCTGCTGAATTGAATCGTTTCAGCCTCATTGGGAAAAAGGAGCGCTACCCGCTGGCCACAAGCGGCCGGATAACGCTGAAACGTTTCAAGTAGTGTGTAAGCAGCGCAAGGTGAAAGCAAGTTTTCTCCCTTTCGCCATTGCAGATTTTTGAGCTTACGCACACTTTTGCCGGTGCATTGGTCAGCGCCAGGGCAAAATGACATACTGTGCTGAAACTTTGCTGACGGAGAAAAGCATGAACGTAGTGACGGGCGTCGGGGTGATCATCGTCAACCCACAAGGTGAGATTTTGTTGGGCAAACGCTGCGGCTCCCATGCGCCCTTTTGGTCTATCCCCGGCGGGCATCTGGATGCCGGCGAAACCTTCGAGCAGTGCGCCCAGCGCGAAATCGCCGAAGAAACCGGGTTGCTCATCGCTCCGCCGCGCTTCGTTGGCGTCAGCAACAATCTGCAAACCTGGCGCGCCGAAGGCAAACACACGGTGTCCATCTGCCTGCAGGTGGATCACCCCGGTGGCAACGCCGAGCTGAAAGAACCCGAAAAATGCGCCGAGTGGCGCTGGTGCGAGCCGGACGCCCTGCCGGAACCGCATTTCGAAGCCAGCCTCACCGCCATCCGCCTGTGGTTGAGCGGCCAGGCCTATCTGCCCACGGTCTGACCCATCGCGAGCGCGTGCTGCGCTCGCTTTCCCTGCTGCACCGCCCCACCGCTATATAATTTAGAATATAACGCTATTTTTTGCGATATACGCCATTTTTTTGACTACGGATAACCCTATGGGGTTAACCCTCTTCTATTATTACCCCTGCAATCGACGTGGCATTCTGACCTTCGGTCGGTGGCCTTTTGGCAAGATTTTATTTTAAATTCATAATTATAAGCGGGTTTACCATGAGCAAAAAACTGACTGGCTTTGAAAAAAAGCGCCGGTGGGGATGGCTATGGCTTTTGCTGCTGGGGATTATCCTCGGCGCGGCGCTGTTGGCCGGGACCGCCACCGTATTCCATAAAACCAGCGATACCGCCTTCTGCGTTTCCTGCCACACCATGCAACAACCGCTGGCCGAATATCAGGGCAGCGTCCACTTCCAGAACACCAAAGGCATCCGCGCCGAGTGCGCCGACTGCCACGTCCCCCATCAGCCGATCGATTACCTGTGGACCAAAATCCGCGCGGTGAAAGACATTTACGGCGAAATGGTCGGCACCATCGACACACCGGAAAAATACGAAGCGCACAAGCTGGCGATGGCGCAGTCGGTCTGGAAGACGCTGAAAGAGAACGACTCGGCCACCTGCCGCTCCTGCCACAGCTACGACGCCATGGACATCACCGCCCAGCGCCCTGAGGCGCGCCTGCAGCACCCGGTGGCGATCAAACAGGGCGAGACCTGCATCGACTGCCATAAGGGCGTGGCCCACATCCTGCCGGACATGAGCGGCGAAACCCAGGCCGGTGCCGCCGAGCTGGCGAAGGCCGCGGCGTTGACCGCCCCGGACGCCACCACCCTCTATACCATCGCCACCGAGCCGTTCTTCCTCAGCGCGGACGACAGCCATAACGCCGGCAACCTGATGCCATCCACCGAAGTGCAGGTGGTGAAGCAGGAGGGCGACAAGGTGCTGGCCACCGTGAGCGGCTGGCAGCAGGACGGGGTCAGCGAAGTGTTCTACGCCGCGCAGGGCAAACGCATCCTCAGCGTGCTGCTGGGTGAAGACGCGCGCAAACAGCTGAAGACCGCATCCACCCAGACCGATGCGGAAACCGGTCTGGTCTGGCATCAGGTCTCTTTGCAAGTGTGGTTGCCGCGTAAACAGTTGATCGACGACCAGCAAAAAATCTGGCGTTACGCCGCGGACATGATGTCGGCCAACTGTACCGGCTGCCACGGGCTGACCGCGCTCGATCGCTTCAACGCCAACCAATGGATCGGCGTCATCAAAGGCATGGCGCCGCGCACCTCGCTGACGCAGGAACAGCTGCGCGTGCTGACACAATACGTACAAAAACACGCCAGCGACATGCCACCTGCCGCACCGGCCAAGCTTTAAGGGAGAAGCGCAATGAGCAACCAACAACCGTTAACAATGAGCCGCCGCCGCTTCCTGACCGGCGCCGCCGCGCTGGCCACCGCCCCGCTGCTGGCAGGCTTATGGCCCAAAGCGGCGCTGGCGCAGGCCATCAGCGAAGCGCTGCCGCAGTTCATCGTCTTGCGTCAGGCGCAAAAAGGCATCCTGACCGGCGCCCACTGGGGCGCGTTTGAGGCCATCGTGCAGGACGGCAAGATGGTCGGCGTGCAGCCGGTGCAGGACGATCCGTATCCCAATGAGCTGATCACCATGGCGCCTTATCAGGTGCACGCCGAGAACCGCATCAAATACCCGATGGTACGTAAAAGCTGGCTGGAAGGCGGCCCCGGCAGCCGCACCGAGCTGCGCGGCCGCGACGAGTGGGTACGCGTCAGCTGGGACAAAGCGACCGAGCTGGTGTGCAATGAGATCACTCGCCTGCAAAAAGATCACGGGCCGCAGTCGATCTACGCCGGTTCCTACGGCTGGAAAAGCGTCGGCATGCTGCACAACAGCCGCACGCTGCTGCAGCGCCTGATGAACCTGACCGGCGGTTTCCTCGGCTACGCTGGCGACTACTCCACCGGCGCGGCGCAGGTGATCATGTCGCACGTGGTCGGCTCGATGGAGGTCTACGAACAGCAGACCGCCTGGCCGAACGTGATCGAGAACAGCGAACTGGTGATCCTGTGGGGCTGCAACCCGATGGTCACGCTGAAAAACAGCTGGAACGTGCCGGATCACGTCGGCCAGACCGGCTTCGAGGCGCTGAAGAAGAAAGGCACCCGGGTGATCAGCATCGATCCGGTGCACAGCGACAGCGCCAAGTTCGTCAATGCGCAGTGGATCGCCCCGCGTCCTTATACCGACGGCGCCATGCTGATCGGCATCGCCCACACGCTGCTGACCGAGAGGCTGCATAACCCGGACTTCCTGAAAACCTACACCGTCGGCTTCGACAAGTTCCAGGCCTACCTGCTGGGCGAGAGCGACGGCGTGGCGAAAACCGCCGAATGGGCGGCCGACATCAGCGGCGTCGATGCCGACACGCTGCGCGGTCTGGCGCGCGAGATGGCGAAGCATCGCACCATGATCATGGGCGGCTGGGGCATTCAGCGCCAGCACCACGGCGAACAGCAGCACTGGCTGCTGGTGACGGTGGCGGCGATGCTCGGCCAGATCGGCCTGCCGGGCGGCGGCTTCGGCTTCAGCTACCACTATTCCTCCGGCGGCAGCCCGACCGCCAAGGGCGGCATCATCGCCGGCATCTCCGCCGGCAACGCGCCGAAGAACTCCCCGGCGCCGATCCCGGTGGCGCGCATCGCCGAATGCCTGAGCAACCCGGGCAAAACCATCGACTTCAACGGTGCCAAGGTCACCTACCCTGAGGTGAAAATGGTGTATGTGGCGGGCGGCAACACCTTCCACCAGCATCAGGACACCAATAACCTGGTCAAAGCCTGGCAGCGGCCGGACACCATCGTGGTCAACGAGCCTTACTGGACCGCCACCGCCAAGCATGCCGACATCGTGCTGCCGGCCACCACCAGCTACGAGCGCAACGATCTGGAGATGGGGGGCGACTATTCGCAGCTCTACGTGTTCCCGATGCATCAATGCGTGCCGCCGCAGCACGAGTCGCGCAGCGACTTCGACATCTTCTCGGCGATGGCGGCCAGGCTGGGCGTACAGGAAGCCTTTACCGAGGGCAAGGACGAAACCCAGTGGCTGAAAGGCATGTACGACGACATGAAGAACCAGGCTCGCGCCGCGCGGGTGGCGCTGCCGCCGTTCGACATGTTCTGGCAATCCAACAACTACGTGCGCTTCCCGGTGCCGGAGGCCAACACGCAGTGGGTGCGCTTCGCCGATTATCGTGACAACCCGCTGCTGAACCCGCTGGGCACGCCGTCGGGCAAGATTGAAATCTACTCCGATGCGATTGCCAAAATGCATTATGCGGATTGCCCCGGCATCCCGACCTGGATGCCACCGCACGAGTGGTACCGCGGACCGGAAGCGGCCAAATATCCGCTGTCGCTCAATACCGCCCACCCGACCAACCGGCTGCATTCTCAGCTCGACAACACGCCGCTGCGCGAGAAATACGCGGTAGCGGATCGTGAAGCGATCCTGATCCACCCGCAGGACGCGCAGCCGCGCGGCATCAGCGGCGGCGATCTGGTGCGGGCGTTCAACGATCGCGGCCAGATCCTGGTGGGCGCGGTGGTCAGCGAAGACGTGCGGCCTGGCGTGGTGCGCATCAGCGAAGGCGCCTGGTTCGATCCGGCCGATCCGGCGCAGCCCGGCTCGCTGTGCAAGAACGGCAACGTCAACTGCCTGACCTTTGATATCGGCTCTTCCAGCCTGGCGCAGGGCAACTGCGGGCAGATGGCGCAGCTGCAGATCGAGAAATATCAGGGGCCGGCGCTGAAAAATACCGCGCACGCGGTGCCGCAAGGCGCCTGATTTACCGGCAAGCAAGGGGGGCGCAACGCGTCCCTTTTTTCACGTCGCCGCGCGACATATTCGCTTACCCTGCGCCAATGGATAGCGGTTTGCGTTTCTTTTCAACGGGCGTATGATGCGCGCGACCTCCCTTTTTCGACGAATTCTCAACCGCCATGCCGACTTCATCCGCAGTAACGCGACGCACGCCCGATCTCACTTCGCTGGCCTTTTTGGCGGTGGCGTTCCTGACCGGCATCGCCGGTGCGTTGCAAACCCCGACGCTGAGCCTGTTTTTGGAAACCGAAGTCAAGGTGCGGCCGGCGCTGGTTGGGCTGTTCTTTACCGGCAGCGCGGTGATCGGCATTCTGGTCAGCCAGTTTCTCGCCGGCCGCTCGGATAAAAAAGGCGACCGCAAATCACTGATCTTCCTCTGCTGTATGCTGGGGGCGCTGGGGTTCACGCTGTTCGCCTGGAGCCGCAACTATTACCTGCTGCTGCTCGTCGGCGTACTGCTCACCAGCTTCGGTTCCACCGCTAACCCGCAAATGTTCGCTCTGGCGCGCGAACACGCCGATCGCACCGGCCGCGAGGCGGTCATGTTCACCTCCATCATGCGCGCCCAGGTCTCGCTCGCCTGGGTCATTGGCCCGCCGATCGCCTTCGCGCTGGCGCTGGGATTCGGCTTCAAAACCATGTACCTGGCGGGCGCGGCGGCCTTTGTGCTGTGCGGCCTGCTGGTGTGGAAACGGCTGCCTTCCATGCCGAAAACTGCCGCGGCGAGTGCGCCCCTGGCCGCACCGCGCCAGCATCGCCGCGATGCGCTGCTGCTGTTTGGCGCCAGCACCTTGATGTGGACCGCCAACAGCATGTACCTGATCAACATGCCGCTGTATATGGTGCACGAACTGCGGCTGCCGGAGCGGCTGGTCGGCGTGCTGATGGGCACCGCCGCCGGGCTGGAAATCCCGATCATGCTGATCGCCGGTCTGGTGGCGAAACGCTGCGGCAAGCGTTGTTTGATGCGCGGCGCCGCCGTCGCCGGCGTATTGTTCTATTGCGGCCTGCTGTTTATCACCGGCAGTTGGCAACTCATCGCCCTGCAGCTGCTGAATGCGGCGTTTATCGGCGTGCTGGCGGGGATCGGCATGCTCTACTTTCAGGATTTGATGCCCGGCCAGGCCGGCACGGCCACCACGCTGTTCACCAACACCATTCGGGTCGGCTGGGTCATTGCCGGCGCCATCGCCGGTGCGGTGGCGGAAATCTGGAACTACCATGCGGTATTTTACGCCGCGCTGGCGATGGCGGCAGGTGCGACGCTGTGTCTGTGGAAGCTGAGGGAAGTTTAGGGCGCGGTGTCCGCTTCCAGTCTGGCGAGGTAGATCAGCGCCTGATCGCGGTGATCGTGGCACATATCGCGGCTCGGCTGCAGGCTGCCGCACACTTTCGGCCGCAGCGGCGAATGAAACAGGCCGCAGCGCAGTTGTTCATCCAGATGAATGCAGCGGGTATTGGCGGGCTTGCCGTTCGGCATGCCGGGGATCGGGCTGGATATTGACGGCGCGATACAGCAGGCGCCGCAGTCGCTGCGACAGTCCATCAGCGCTACTCCTGGTGGGCTGGGGAAAAGAAGCGCGACAATAGCAGCCGCGCGCGGTGGCCGCCAGCAGAATCCCTGCGCCCCTGCGATCTTTACACTCATCGCCCTGCGCCGGCCGGCTCATCCCATGGCGAATAAACGCTCAACAAACCTTTATTTAAACGCGAAAATGCGTGAAACGTGCAATTACCCCGCTTTACATGCGCCATGCACCCATGTACCATTGAGCTAGTACAAAAGAACCTCTTCCATCAGGAGCACGCATGTCTACGGACACCATCCAGAAGCTGGCCCGCCCTTCCGTCCTCGGCGGCGCGATGATCATTGCCGGAACCGCCGTTGGCGCCGGCATGTTTTCCATTCCGATCGTCACTTCCGGTGTCTGGTTCAGCGGCTCCGTCGCGCTGCTGGTGTATACCTGGGCCTGCATGTTGCTTTCTGGCTTGATGATCCTCGAAGCCACGCTGCACTACCCGAGCGGCGCCAGCTTCAACACCATGGTCAAGGATCTGCTGGGTAAGGGCTGGAACGCCGTGAACGGCCTGTCGGTGGCGTTCGTACTCTACATCCTGACCTACGCCTATATTTCCGCCGGCGGCTCGATTATCGCGCATACGCTGGAGGGCATCGTCGGCGTCGGCCAGACCACCGCCGGCCTGGTCTTCGCTCTGGTCGTGGCGTTTATCGTCTGGCTCTCCACCCGCGCGGTCGACCGCCTGAGCACCATTCTGATCGGCGGCATGGTGATCACCTTCGTGATGTCCGTGGGCGACATGTTCACCCACGTGCAGCCCGCGGTGCTGTTCAACACCGGCGATGACCAGGCCAGCTATCTGCCTTACGCCCTAGCGGCGCTGCCTTACCTGCTGACCTCGTTCGGCTACCACGGCAACATTCCCGGGCTGGTGAAGTACTACCACAAGGACAGCAGCTCCGTGGTGCGCAGCCTGGTGTACGGCACCCTGCTGGCATTGGCTATCTACATCCTGTGGCAGTATGTGATTCAGGGCAATATCGCGCGCGACGCCTTTAAGCAGGTGATCGCCGAAGGCGGCAATATCGGCAGCCTGCTCAAGCAAATGGGCAACGTCTCCAGCAGCCAGACCGTCAGCCAACTGCTGAACGCCTTCTCCTATATGGCGCTGGCCAGCTCGTTCCTCGGCGTGTCGCTGGGCCTGTTCGACTACCTGGCGGACTTCTGCAAGTTCAAGGACGACGCCGTCGGGCGCAGCAAGACCGCACTGGTGACCTTTGTGCCGCCGACCCTGGCCGCGCTGCTGTTCCCGAACGGTTTCCTGTACGCCATCGGCTTCGCCGGGCTGGCGGCCACCATTTGGGCAGTGATCGTGCCGGCGCTGATGGCGCGCGCCAGCCGCCGCCGCTATCCGCAGGCGGGTTACCGCGCACCGGGCGGCAACGGCGTGATCCTGTTCGTCATCCTGTTCGGCTTGATCAACGCCGCCGCACATATTCTGTCGCTGTTCGGTCTGCTGCCGGTCTTCCACTAATCCTCGAAGGGAGAGCGCCTGCTCTCCCTTTCCCGCACTGTTTTTACGCCGGGCTATTGCCTGAAATCGGCGGCGCGAGTACCTTGTCGCAACTTCTCTAATACTCTTCATTGCGGATGAATTGAAATGGCAAGAGCTAACGAAATTAAGCGCGGCATGGCGATCAGCTACAACGGCAAGCTGCTGCTGGTAAAAGATATCGACGTGCAGAGCCCGAGCGCCCGCGGCGCCAGCACCCTGTACAAAATGCGCTTCTCCGACGTGCGCACCGGCCTGAAAGTGGAAGAACGCTTCAAGGGCGACGATATCCTGGACACCATTTCCCTGTCGCGCCGCAAGGTGAACTTCTCCTATATCGACGGCGAAGAATACGTGTTCATGGATGACGAGGATTACACGCCGTACATCTTCAAGAAAGACCAGATCGAAGACGAGCTGCTGTTCATTCCGGAAGGCGGCCTGCCGGGCATGCAGGTGCTGACGCTGGATGGTCAGGTGCTGGCGCTGGAGCTGCCGCAGACCGTAGATATGGAAATCGTCGAGACCGCGCCGGGCATCAAAGGCGCCTCCGCCAGCGCCCGCAACAAACCGGCCACCATGGCGACCGGTCTGGTGATCCACGTGCCGGAATACCTCAGCGCCGGCGACAAAATTCGCATTCATATCGCCGAACGCCGCTACATGAGCCGCGCCGACTAGTCGACGCCAACGGGGCCGATGCTCGGCCCCGTTTCATTTTCCGCTACGGCAACGCCGGGAAAAAGCGCCGCTTGAGCGCCAGCTCGACGCCGCGCAACTCCGCCAGCCCTTTCAACCGCCCGATGGCCGAATAGCCCGGATTGGTTTTCTTTTTCAAGTCGTCCAGCATCTGATGCCCATGATCGGGGCGCATCGGGATCGGCCGCCGATCGCCGGCCCGCTGCCGACGCAGCTCTTCGGTCAGGATCGCTTCGATCACCGCCACCATGTCCACATCGCCCTGCAGGTGCGCCCCCTCGTGGAAGCTTTTCGGGTTCTCCTCGCGGCAGGTGGCGCGCAGGTGGGTAAAGTGAATGCGATCGCCGAAGGTTTCAATCATCCGCACCAGATCGTTGTCGGCGCGCACGCCGTATGAACCGGTGCACAGGGTGAAACCGTTATAAATGCTGTCGACGGTCTGCTTCAGCCACTGCATGTCTTCAATCGTGGAGACGATGCGCGGCAGGCCGAGGATCGGCCGCGGCGGATCGTCCGGGTGCACCGCCAGCCGGATGCCGGCCTCTTCCGCCACCGGCACGATGGCACGCAGAAAGACCGCCATGTTTTCGCGCAGTTGCGCCTTATCGATGCCGTCATATTCCGCCAAGCGGCGGCGGAACTGCTCCAGCGTGTAGCCCTCTTCCGCTCCCGGCAGCCCGGCGATGATATTGCCGGTCAGCGTGGCCTTCTCCTCCTCGCTCATGGCGGCGAAATAGGCCGCCGCCTGGCTGCGCTCTTGCGGCGTATAGTCCGCCTCAGCGCCGGCGCGCTGCAGGATATGCAGCTCGAACGCGGCGAAGGCGATCTGATCGAAACGCAGCGCCTTGGCGCCGTCCGGCAGCAAATAGGCCAGATCGGTACGCGTCCAGTCGAGGATCGGCATGAAGTTGTAGCAGACGGTATCGATGCCGCAGGCCGCCAGGTTGCGCAGCGTCTGCTGGTAATGGGCGATATGTCGCTGCCAGTCGCCGCTGTGGGTTTTGATCTCCTCATGCACCGGCACGCTCTCCACCACCGACCACACCAGCCCCTTTTCCGCCAATAGCGCCTGCCGCGCGCGGATTTCGTCGATCAGCCAGACTTCGCCGTTCGCGATATGATGCAGCGCCGTCACGACTCCGGTCGCCCCAGCCTGACGCACATCATCCAAAGAAACCGGATCGTTCGGGCCATACCAACGCCATGTTTGTTCCATGTTTTGTCCTTATGCCTGTCTCGCACCGCGATGCTGTTATACCAGTTTAATTTAGATGTCAGTTATCTTTAAGGTACTCTTTCGCCCTGCGCTGTCAAAACCGAACCCCTCATTGGTTGATCCACTTCACGATTCTGGCTTATTTTGGACTGACCAATTCCTTTGGCTGGCCGACATCCTTACACTGGTCGCAGTTTTTTATTACCGGTGCCACCCTGCCTATGCGGCAGAAAACTGGTCTGCTAACTTGGCGCAAGTGGCCCGCCAGCTGTCTTACCCGTTTTGGAGATGAGATGAAAACGATCGCCAACACCCCGCTGCCGAGCACCGTCCGGCAGCCGGACTATGACCGCCGGGCCCTGCGCAGCCGCATCGTGCACCTTGGCTTCGGCGCGTTTCACCGCGCGCATCAGGCGCTGCTGACCGATCGGGTGCTGAACGCCCACGGCGGCGATTGGGGCATTTGCGAAATCAGTCTTTCCGGCGGCGTGCCGCTGTTTGAGGCGCTACGGCAGCAGGATCATCTGTACAGCGTGCTGGAGAAAGGCGCAGACGGCCATCAGGCCATCGTGGTCGGTGCGGTGCATGAAAGCCTGCATCGCAAGCTGGAAGGCATTGCCGCGGTGCTGGAGAAACTGGCCGAGCCGCAGGTGGCGATCGTCTCGATGACCATCACCGAAAAAGGCTACTGTATCGAGCCCGGCAGCGGACGGCTGGATAGACAGCATTCGGGGATCGTCGCCGACCTGGCGTGGCCGCATCAGCCGCAGACCGTGCCCGGCATTTTGGTGGAAGCGCTGCGGCTGCGGCGCGAACGCGGCCTGCCCGCCTTCTCCCTGCTCTCTTGCGATAATATTCCGGAGAACGGCCACGTGCTACGCCGGGCGGTGCTCGATCTGGCGCAGGTGCGGGATCCAGCGCTCGCCGACTGGATCGCCACCGCCGCCACCTTCCCCTGCACCATGGTGGATCGCATCGTGCCGGCCGCCACGCCGGCCACGCTGGATGAGATTGCCGCCGCGCTGGGCGGCGTGCGCGACGAATGCGCCATCGCCTGCGAGCCCTTCATCCAATGGGTGGTGGAAGATAACTTCGCCGCCGGACGCCCAGCGTGGGAGCAGGCCGGCGTCCAACTGGTCAGCGATGTGCTGCCGTTTGAACACATGAAGCTGCGCATGCTGAACGGCAGCCACTCATTCCTGGCTTACCTCGGCTACCTGGGCGGCTACCGTTACATCAACGAGTGCATGGCGGATGAGCACTACCGCCGCGCCGCCCTGCGGTTGATGCTGGACGAACAGGCCCCGACGCTGAGCGTCACCGGCATCAGCCTGCCCGATTACGCCGCACAGCTTATCGCACGCTTCAGCAACCCCGCGCTGCAACACCTCACCTGGCAGATCGCCATGGACGGCTCGCAGAAGCTGCCGCAGCGCCTGCTGGACGCCGTTCGCTGGCATCTGCGGCACGGCGGCGACTATAGCGGGCTGGCGCTGGGCGTGGCGGGCTGGATGCGTTACGTCGGCGGCGTCGATGACGCCGGTCAGCCGATCGACATTCGCGATCCGCTGGCAGACGTGCTGCAACAGACTATCGCCGCCACGCCGGACGATCGGCAGCGCGTAACGGCGCTGTTGGCGCTGAAATCGGTGTTCGGCGAAACGCTGGCGGCGCATGCGGCGTTTATAGAAACGGTGACGCAAGCCTATTTGTCGCTGCGCGATCGCGGGGCGCGTGAAACGGTGAAGGAGTGGGTGATGCGGTGAGGAGCCTGCAGGAGTGAGAATAACCATGCCGGCGTAACGTTACGCCGGCATGGCGGAACGACTTAACGATAAACGACCGTCATAACAGCAAGTTTTTTCTGTTGGTCTACCCACTTCATTTCGGTTGTGCCTAGATTTAGCGGAAGTTCTTTGCGTGTAGCATCAAAACCTGACAACGCTTGCTGGGCCTGATAACGCTGGCCGTTGCGGTAACATTGCGTATTCGCCTTAGAATCTGCAATCTTGACCGTGCAAGGACTTTCAACGATAGAACCGACGAAGCGAATTACCCCGCCGGCCACTCCTGCATGACTCACTGCCGTCCATGAAAACAACATTCCTACGATCAAAAATAACCGAAAGGTATTCATGGCAACCTCATTTTTAGTTAAGCCAATTTAACCATAGAGGATCTTGTTAGGAATAATCGCAAGGAAAGGGACAGGATTTGATCGTTAATCGCGTCATTAACAATGTAAAAACAAGCTACTAACAAAAGTTAACCGCATCTAATACAGGGTTTTATCTAAGAATTTTCTTGCAAAGAAAGGTGGATTTTACCGGTTGAAAAGCGCAGGGTGACATGCAAAATTTGCGAGATAGAGCACAAATTAAATCGCCGCCCCGGCAGCCTAACTCATTTATTAAGCAAGTTAATTTTTGCACCAGGAATGATTAATGACCAAAACCAATTTGATTACCGGCTTTCTCGGCAGCGGTAAAACCACCACCATCCGCCATTTGCTGGCTCATAAGCCCGAACAGGAACGCTGGGCGGTATTGGTCAATGAATTCGGCGAAATAGGCATCGACGGCGCGCTGCTGGCGGACAGCGGCGCGGTGCTCAAAGAGATCCCCGGCGGCTGCATGTGCTGCGTCAACGGCCTGCCGATGCAGGTGGGCTTGAATATGCTGCTGCAGCAGGCCAAACCGGATCGGCTGCTGATTGAGCCGACCGGGCTCGGACACCCGAAGCAAATCCTGTCGCTGCTGACCCAGGAGAGCTATGCCGGCTGGATCGATCTGCAGGCCACGCTGTGCCTGCTGGATGCCCGCCAGCTCAGCCAACCCCGCTACCGCGACAACGAAAACTTCCGCGATCAGCTGGCCGCGGCCGACGTTATTCTGGCCAGCAAAAGCGATACCTATCAGCCGGAAGATCGATTGGCGCTGGAAGCCTGGAGGGCACAAGATCCGCTGCAGCGGCCCTGCTACGCCATCGAGCAAGGCGAGGCGGATGTCGCGTTGTTGTCACTTCCTCGCACGAATCGTGCAGAATTACCGGACGCGCAGCATCATCATGGTCAGGCGAAAACGCAGGGGCTGGCGGCGCTGCGATTGCCGGAGCACGCCCGCTGGCGGCGAGCGTTGAACGAGGGACAAGGTTTCACCAGCTGCGGCTGGATTTTTGACGCCGACACCCAGTTCGACACCGTCGGCTTTATGGAGTGGGTGCGGCTGGCGCCGGTCGAACGCGCCAAAGGCGTGGTACGCATCCCCGAAGGCACATTGCTGATCAATCGTCAGGGGCAGGATCTCAACATCGAAACCCGCCCGCTCGCGCCGCTCGATAGCCGGATTGAACTGATCCACAGCGAAAATACCGACTGGAACGCCCTGCAATCCGCCTTGTTTAAGATTCGTTTAAGTTAAACCCCGTACCGTTGCCCCCCCGGTTTCCGCAGGGCGGCCGGGTTTGGTTTCGTTTTCATTTTTCCAACAGGTTTATGTCATGACACGCCGCAATTTACCCTTCATTCTCTTCTTTAACTTACTGGGCGTTGCGCTGTTTCTGTCCTGGTTCTTGCCGGCCAATCACGGCGGCTGGTTTACCCTGGATTCGGCGATCTTCTTCTTCTTTAATCGCCATCTGGCCACCGACCCGACATTTTTGCATCTGGTCGCCATCACCAATAACCGCGCGTTTGATGTCATTTCGCTGCTCGCCATGGGTCTGCTGTATCTGTACTTCTACCTGAAGCAGGACGCCGCCGGCCGACGCCGCCTGGTGATCACCGGCGTGGTGATGCTGCTGACCGCCGTGGTGCTGAACCAGTTTGGTCACCTGCTGCCGGTGAAACATCCGAGCCCAACCCTGACCTTCGACAATATCAATCGCGTCAGCGCATTGACCGGCATCCCCACCAAGGACGCCTCCGGCGACAGCTTCCCCGGCGACCACGGCATGATGCTGATTATTTTTTCCTGCTTTATGCTGCGCTATTTCGGCCGCGGCGCCTTCGCCATCGCCCTGCTGATTACGCTGGTCTTCTCATTGCCACGCGTGATGATTGGCGCCCACTGGTTTACCGATATCGCCGTCGGCTCGCTGTCCGTGGTGCTGGTTGGCGCCAGTTGGGTGCTGATGACGCCATGCAGCGACTGGATTATTGAACGGTTGAATCGCCTGTTGCCCGGCAAGCACCGCGCCAGCCAACCATAACTTGTATCTATGACTCATACCGGGAGGCCCGCGTCTCCCGTGCTCTCCCCCCGCGCAGCGCGCAAAATGTCTCCGCCGTCCGTTAACGGTTTGCAACCTGATTTCACGCCAGATTCATACATCGGACAATTGGCGTTTTTTATATGAAGATTTACATTATGTTACATCACAAATTCATATAAAAAAGACGGGAAAAAGGCTCGCAATCCCCTATTTGTTCCGGTAATCTCAGATGCGTTTGTGCCTGGTTTAAGTCGAATCAGTATGGAATCCGATAAAAATGTGCGTTCCCGCACGTTTTCAGCGGTAACTGATTGTCGATGCAGCAGGTGCGGACTAGGCTCGTTCCGTTTGGCATTTTTCAGGTAGCGACTTTCGTCGTTAAGGACTTCAAGGGAAAACAACAACAATGGTCAAATCTCAACCGTTTCTGAGATATTTTTTGCGGGTAGTCCCTGCAATTGCCGCTGCGGTTATGCTGTCAGCGTGCAGCTCGACTCACACTTCGAACTTGAATAACGCACAAACTGAGATGCGTGCAGTTAATGACAAAGACGGTCTTTTACTGCAAGCCTCTCAGGATGAATTCGAAGCGATGGTCCGCAACGTTGACGTCAAGTCAAAGATTATGGATCAGTACGCGGACTGGAAAGGCGTTCGCTACCGCTTAGGCGGTGACACCAAGCGCGGCATCGATTGCTCGGCGTTTGTGCAGCGCACCTTCCGCGAACAATTCGGTATGGATTTACCGCGCTCTACCTATGAACAGGAAGATCTCGGCAAGAAAATCCAGCGCACTAAGCTGCGTGCCGGCGATTTGGTGCTGTTCCGCGCCGGCTCTACCGGGCGCCATGTCGGCATCTATTTAGGCAACGATCAGTTCGTTCACGCCTCCACCAGCAGTGGTGTCATGATTTCCAAGCTGACCGATAACTATTGGGACAAACGTTATCGAGAAGCGCGCCGGGTGCTGACCAGCGGCTGACGGCGCATCGCCTTGAAGATTCTGAATACCAAACGAGCGATAAGCGCCGCCTACGGGCGGCGTTTTTTTTGGCGGTCAAACAGGTGCCATCGAAATTGATCCCTGGGTTATCGTCACCTCTCCCCCTTAACTCCGCCGCACGCCATTATTTTGATAAACTGTTGGCAGGAAATCGCGCCGTCGAGGAAAAACTCGCCTATTATCGTCAGATGACGGTAACGGCACCCCGGCGTTATTTAAAACGTTTCCGCTTAAAATAAGCGCACTCTATTTATGTCGGCGACGCCGCGTATTTAAACGGCGCCGCCGGTTGGTACGGGATAAAAAGGCAAAAATGAAAAAAAAGCCCTTGGTACAATCCATTAACTGGCAGTGCGCCCCCCCTGACGCGCTGTTGCAGAGGACTCGGTTATGGGCTTGAAACGGGCTTTCGCCCGCAGCGTATCTCACCGACAGCGCAGCCTGGCTAAAAGCGGCGTCGCCGCTCTGGTATTTTTTACGCTATTCACCGCGGTCACGCTTTCTTTGATCAACCACCAGCGCACGCAATATCAACATAAAGTCGAAGCGCGTACGCAAAAGTTCACGCTGGGTTATATCTCACACCTGACTGCAGTGATGCAGCAAATGATGCCGCTGCTGGACAAGCCTTGCCTCTCCAGCCAGTCGGACATTACCTACCAGGCGGCCTTTACCAGCGGCGTGCGCACCTTCCTGTTAGTGAAGGAGGGCTACGCCTATTGCTCCTCCGCCACCGGCGACATGATGTTGCCGATGAAAAACCTTTATCAGGAAATCGACTGGAATCTGCCCCTGGACCTGAAGCTGCAGCAGGGCACGCCGATCGTGCCAAACAAGCCGGCGGTTGCGGTTTGGCTGCGGCATCCCGGCAAGCAGGCGACCGGCATCCTCGCTACGCTGGACATCGATCTGATGCCCTATTTACTGTTCACCTCGCATGACGAACAGGCGCCGGGCATCGCCATCGTGATGGGCAACCGAGCCCTGACCACCTTTAGCCCGAACCTGATGCCAGTCGATCAGCTACCGAAAGGCAAAGCGGATACCCTGACGCTGCCCAATCTGCCGCTGTCCATCCTGTTCTACAACGAGAAGCTGACGCCCAACGATATTCGCCTGACGCTGCTGGGCAGCCTGGTGCTGTCATTGATGATCGGCGTACTCTGCTACTACATGCTGTTGCTGCGGCAAAGCCCGGAGCGCGCGCTGCTGCGCGGCATCAAGCGCAACGAGTTCTTTATCGAATACCAGCCGGTGTTCCATACCGACAGCAACAGCATCGGCGGGATGGAAGCGCTGATCCGCTGGCAGCATCCGATCGAGGGCCGCATCCCGCCCGATGTCTTTATCCCCTACGCCGAAAGCAACGGGCTGATCGTGCCGCTTACCCGCCATCTGTTCAGGCTGATCGCCGAAGATGCACCGCAGCTCGCCAAAGCGCTGCCACGGGGAGGCAAAGTCGGTCTCAATATTTCCCCCGCCCACCTTAGCGCGCCGTCGTTCCATCAGGACGTGTATGAACTGTTGGCGCAGCTGCCGGGTGATTACTTTACGCTGGTGTTTGAAATCACCGAGCGCGGCATGGTGGAAGAAGAGAGCGCGCTGGCGGAGTTTGACTGGCTGCACAAACAGGGCATCGAGATCGCGGTAGACGATTTTGGCACCGGCCACAGCGCGTTGATCTATCTTGAGCGCTTCACCATGGATTACCTGAAGATCGACCGTGGCTTCGTCAACACCATCGGCCAGGACACGGTCACCGCGCCGGTGCTGGATGCGGTGATCTCGCTGGCGAAAAAGCTGAAAATGCTGACGGTGGCCGAAGGCGTCGAAACCGCCGAGCAGATGCAGTTCCTGCAAGAACACGGCGTCAACTTCATGCAGGGGTACTACTTCAGCAAGCCGCTGAGCATCGATGATTTCGTCGCCTACTGCAATGCTCATCAGGTCTTTGATTATCAGGCAAAAAAATAGTTAATCTTTAAGCATCTTTACCCTGCGCCCGCCCGAAGAATGTTATGCTGGGCGCAGGTTGTACTTTATTCCACAGCAGGAGCTTACCGTCCGATGTCCGTGCGCATTTTCGCTGCTCTGGTGCTCTCGGCACTGAGCTTCGGTCTGCAGGCCGAAGCCCTCAACGAAAGCTACGCTTTCGCCCTTCTCGGTGAACCGAAATACGCCACCGACTTCAGCCATTTCGACTACGTCAACCCGGCGGCGCCCAAGGGCGGAGACGTACGGCTGGCGGCCATCGGCACCTACGACAACTTCAACCGCTTCGCCACCCGCGGCGTGCCCGGCGAGCGCACGATGGAGCTGTACGATACGCTGTTCACCAACTCCGACGACGAACCCGGCAGCTATTACCCGTTGATTGCCGAATCGGCCCGTTTCCCGGCCGACATGCGCTGGATGGAATTGGATATCAACGCCCGCGCCCGCTTCCAGGACGGCAGCCCGATCACCGCCGCCGACGTGGCCTTCACCTTCAATAAATTCATGACCGAAGGCGTGCCGCAGTTTCGCTCCTATTACAAAGGTGTCACGGTCAAGGCCATTTCCCGGTTGACGGTGCGCATCGAACTGCCTAAGGCGAATCGGGATCAAATCCTCAGCCTGCTCAGCCTGCGCGTATTGCCGGAAAGCTTCTGGAAGAACCATAAGCTCAATGAACCGCTCAACACGCCGCCACTCGCCAGCGGCCCGTATAAAATCAGCGATTACCGCCTCGGTCAGTACATCACCTATCAGCGAGTACGCGACTACTGGGCCGCCAACCTGCCGGTGAATCGCGGCCGTTATAACTTCGACAGCATTCGCTACGATTATTACCTGGACGATAAAGTGGCGCTGGAAGCCTTCAAGGCCGGGGCTTACGATTTCCGCATCGAGCCGTCGCCCAAAAGCTGGGCCACCCAGTATCAGGGCGGCAACTTCGCGCGCAACTACATCATCAAGCAGGACGAGACCAACCAGGCGGCGCAGAATACCCGTTGGCTGGCGTTCAACCTGCAAAAACCGCTGTTCGCCGATCGTCGGGTACGGGAAGCGATCGGCCTGGCTTTCGACTTCAACTGGATGAACAAGGCGTTGTATTACAACGCCTATCAGCGCGCCGACAGCTATTTCCAAAACACCGCCTACGCCGCCCGTAGCTACCCGGACGCCGCCGAACTGGCCTTGCTGGCACCGCTCAAAGGCCAGGTGCCGCCGGAGGTGTTCACCAGCATCTACCAGCCGCCCTCCTCCGACGGCAGCGGCAACGATCGGCAAAATCTGCTGAAAGCGACCCAACTGCTGAAAGAAGCCGGTTGGGTGGTCAAAAATCAAAAGTTAGTCAACGCCAAAACCGGCCAGCCGTTCACCTTTGAATTGATGCTGCTGAGCGGCAGCAACTTCCAATATGTGCTGCCGTTCCGCCACAACCTGCAGCGGTTGGGCATCGAGATGCAAATCCGCGAGGTCGACGCCTCGCAATATACGCGCCGCATGCGCGAGCGCGATTTCGACATGATGTCGACGGTGTACATGGCGATGCCGTTCCCCAGCGCCGATCTGCAAATCCTGTGGGATTCGCAGTACATCGATTCCAGTTACAACACGGCCGGCGTCAAAGACCCGGCGGTCGACAGCCTGGTGAGACAAATCGCCGCCCATCAAGGCGACGAAAAAGCCCTGCTGCCGCTCGGCCGCGCGCTGGACCGGGTGCTGACCTGGAACAACTACATGCTGCCGATGTGGTACTCCAACCACGATCGCTACGCCTATTGGGACAAATTCTCCACGCCGCCAATCCGCCCGGCCTATGCGATTGGCTTCGACAACTGGTGGTACGACGTCAACAAGGCGGCGCGTTTACCGGCTCAGCGGCAATAAGGAGTCGGAATGGCAGCCTATCTGATACGCAGACTGTTATTGGTGATCCCCACGCTGTGGGCGATCATCACCATCAACTTTTTTATCGTGCAAATCGCCCCTGGCGGCCCGGTCGATCAGGCCATCGCCGCCATTGAGCTCGGGCACGGCAGCGGGTTTGGCAGCGGTGGTGTCGGCGAAGGCCTGGGCCATGCCCGGGCGGGCATGACGGCAGGCGACGGCCAATATCGCGGTTCGCGCGGCCTGGATCCGGAGGTGATCGCCGAGATCACCCAACGTTACGGCTTCGACAAACCGCTGCACGAACGCTACTTCACCATGCTGTGGAACTATATGCGCTTCGACTTCGGCGACAGCCTGTTTCGCGGCGCTTCGGTGATGCAGCTGATCGGCCAGAGCCTGCCGGTCTCCATCACGCTGGGCCTTTGGAGCACGCTGATCATCTACCTGGTGTCGATTCCGCTCGGCATCCGCAAAGCCGTCCACAACGGCAGCGCGTTCGATACCTGGAGCAGCACGCTGATCATCATCGGCTACGCCATTCCGGCTTTCCTGTTCGCCATCCTGATGATCGTGCTGTTCGCCGGCGGCAGCTACCTCGACTGGTTCCCGCTGCGCGGCCTGGTGTCCAGCAACTTCGACACCCTCTCGTGGCCGGCGAAGATCGCCGACTATCTGTGGCACATCACTCTACCGGTGCTGGCGACGGTGATCGGCGGCTTCGCTACCCTGACCATGCTGACCAAGAACTCGTTCCTCGACGAGATCCGCAAGCAGTACGTCACCACCGCCCGCGCCAAGGGGTTGGATGAGAAAAAGATCCTGTACCGCCACGTGTTCCGCAACGCCATGCTGTTGGTGATCGCCGGTTTTCCGGCCACCTTTATCAGCATGTTCTTCACCGGCTCGCTGCTGATTGAGGTGATGTTCTCGCTCAACGGCCTGGGGCTGCTGGGCTACGACGCCACGCTGCAGCGCGACTACCCGGTGATGTTCGGCACGCTGTATATCTTCACCCTGATCGGCCTGCTGTTGAATATCCTCAGCGATATCACTTACACCCTGGTCGATCCGCGCATTGACTTCGAGGCCCGCCAATGAGCCGCCTTAGCCCGATCAACCAGGCGCGCTGGGCGCGTTTTCGCCGCAATCGCCGCGGCTACTGGTCACTGTGGATCTTTTTGGTGCTGTTCACGCTGAGCCTGGCCGCCGATCTGATCGCCAACGACAAACCGCTGTTGGTGCGTTATGAAGGCCGCTTGTACCTGCCGTTTATGATTAACTACAGCGAAACCGCCTTCGGCGGCGAGCTGAACACCGAAGCCGACTATCAGGATCCGTTCGTCCAGCAGCAGATCGAACGGCACGGCTGGGCGGTTTGGGCGCCGATCCGCTTCAGCTACGACACCATCAACTTTGCCACCGAGGTGCCCTTCCCCTCGCCGCCTTCGCGCCACAACCTGCTGGGCACCGACAGCAACGGCGGCGACGTGCTCGCTCGTGTTCTGTACGGTTTTCGCATCTCGATGCTGTTCGGCCTGGCGTTGACGCTGTTTTCCAGCCTGATCGGCGTGTGCGTCGGCGCGACCCAGGGGTATTACGGCGGGCGTTTCGATCTGTGGGGGCAGCGCTTTATCGAGGTGTGGTCGGGCATGCCGACGCTGTTTCTGATCATTCTGCTGTCGAGCATCGTCCAGCCCAATTTCTGGTGGCTGCTCGGCATCACCATCCTATTCGGCTGGATGAGCCTGGTCGGCGTGGTGCGCGCCGAATTCCTGCGCACCCGCAATTTTGACTACATCCGCGCCGCGCGCGCCATGGGCGTGCCGGATCGGGTGATCATGTCCCGCCATATGCTGCCCAACGCCATGGTGGCGACGCTGACCTTCCTGCCGTTTATCCTCTGCGGCTCGATCACCACCCTGACGTCGCTCGACTTCCTCGGTTTCGGTCTGCCGATCGGTTCGCCATCGCTCGGCGAGCTGCTGCTGCAAGGCAAAAACAATCTGCAGGCGCCATGGCTCGGCATCACCGCCTTCCTGGTGCTGGCGGTGCTGCTGTCGTTATTAATCTTTATCGGCGAAGCGGTGCGCGACGCCTTTGACCCCAGCAAGGCGCATTGATATGGCCACTCCTTTGCTCGCTATTCAGGATCTCAGCATCGCCTTCCGCCAGGGCGATACCATCACGCCGGTGGTCAACGCACTCTCGCTGCAAATCGCGCCGGCGGAAACGCTGGCGCTGGTAGGAGAATCCGGCTCCGGCAAAAGCGTCACCGCCCTGTCGATACTGCGCCTGCTGCCCGCGCCGCCGGTGGTTTACCCTGCCGGCGATATCCTGTTCAACGGCGACTCGTTGCTGCATGCGCCGGAAGCGGCGCTGCGCAAGGTGCGCGGCAATCAGATCGCGATGATCTTTCAGGAACCGATGGTGTCGCTTAACCCGCTGCACACCATCGAAAAACAGCTGGCGGAAGTGCTGATGCTGCACCGCGGCCTGCGGCGCGATGCCGCGCGCGCAGAGATCGTCGAATGCCTGGAGCGCGTCGGCATCCGTCAGGCCAAGAGCCGGCTGCAGGATTACCCGCATCAGCTGTCCGGCGGCGAACGCCAGCGGGTGATGATCGCCATGGCGGTGCTGACCCGCCCGAAACTGCTGATCGCCGACGAGCCCACCACCGCGCTCGACGTCACTATCCAGGCGCAGATCCTGACGCTGCTGCAAGAACTGAAGCAAGAGATGGGCATGGGGCTGCTGTTTATCACCCATAATCTGAATATCGTGCGCCGCCTGGCGGATAACGTGGCGGTAATGCGTCAGGGGCGCTGCGTAGAGCAAAACGCCCGCGCGCAGCTGTTCAGCCGGCCGCAACATCCTTACACGCAGCAGCTGCTGGCCGCCGAGGACGTCGGTGAACCGCTGCCGCTGCCTGCCGCAGCCAACGGGCGCCCCGGCGACGAGCGGCCGCTGCTCAAGGTGGAAAATCTGCAGGTGCGCTTCCCCATTCGCCGCGGCCTGCTGCGCCGCACGGTGGATTATCACTATGCCTTGAAATCATTGAGTTTCGAGCTGCGCGCCGGGGAAAGCGTGGGGCTGGTGGGGGAATCCGGCTCGGGCAAAAGCACCACCGGGCTGGCGCTCCTGCGCCTGCTGGCCTCACAGGGCGCCATCTGGTTCGACGGCGAACCGCTGCACCCGCTCACGATGAAGCAGATGCTGCCCTACCGCAGCCGGATGCAAATCGTCTTCCAGGATCCCTATTCCGCCCTGAACCCGCGCCTGAACGTACAGCAAATCATCGCCGAAGGGCTGGAAGTGCACCAGCGGCTTAGCGCCGAGCAACGGGAACAGCGCGTGATCGCGGTGTTGCAGGAAGTCGGCCTGGATCCGCAGCTGCGCCACCGCTATCCCACCGAGTTTTCCGGTGGGCAGCGCCAGCGTATCGCCATCGCGCGCGCGCTGATCCTGCAGCCGCAGCTGCTGATCCTCGACGAGCCGACCTCTTCGCTGGATAAATCGGTGCAGGCGCAGATCCTGACGCTGCTGAAATCGCTGCAGCAACGCCACCGGCTGGCTTATCTGTTCATCAGCCATGACCTGCAGGTGGTGCGTTCGCTATGCCACCAGGTCATCGTGTTGCGACAGGGAGAAGTGGTTGAACAGGGAGACTGCCGGGCGATTTTCGCGGCGCCCGCAGCCGACTATACCCGTCAACTGCTGCAGTTGGCGGATTAGCGGCGAATTCTAGAAGGGGTACTGCGCGCTGAGCGGTTCGGCGATCGCGGCGCCGACGTTTTTCAGGCGGCACATGGTGGCGCTCTCGTCGCTGCGCTGCACGAACAGGCAAGGCTCGCCTTCCCATTCGACGATCGCGCAATCGACCTGAATCTCCTGCAGCGACAGATTGAGCTGTTGCATTACCTGCCAGGCCTCGGCCCCTTCATGGCTGAGTAACTTCAGCCCAATCAGGTTGTTATCTTCGTCTATTCCGTTAAACGGAATCGGTTCAACCTTCACGCCGGTGAAACCAGATAGCCAACGATAACTTTGCGGCAAGCGATGCACTACCGAAAGTTGGATACTCTCCACATGAAATCCCTAGATTGAAAAGGTGAAACACTTTTACCTGACAGGGTTACTAAGTTATAGCCGCTGACTCCCGACTCTGCCGCGCACAAATGTTATTTAAATGTAAATTTTGCCGCTAGCCATTAACCTGACCCCGTGCTTGCCGATGCCGTGCCATTTTTTGGCGCGCCGTGCGGTGTTATTTCACGGCATTTTGCGACTCAGCTCGCATTTTTGCGTTATATGTAACCCTTTCCCGCAGCGATCTCAACTCTTTTTTCTTGCAATGCGACTACTTTTCCGTCGCCATATTTTTACAATGAAGAAACATTTAGCCCACCACGTTAGCGCACCCTCCCCTGCTAATGCCTTGATTTACATCAATCCTAATACAAACCCTCCGCAGCGCTCAGCCGGCAGAACGCTGCGCCTCCCGAGGAATATTAGGCGATGCGGCGGTGGAATTTTTTAACAAAAAACACACAGAGGGGAAAATGACCAGTTGATTAGCTTGCGTATATTTAGCAACAAAATTTCTATTGCCAGTTGCACCCTGAAATGGCAAGGCGCAACCCCATGACGATGCGGGGCGACACGCCCCGCATCGGAGAACATCAGGCCGCGCGATTGCGCGGCCGGCTGGCGTAAAAATAAAACAGCACCGCCACGATGCTGCACAGCGCCATTGAGGTGACCATGGGCCACGCGCTTTTTCCCGGCGCCATCGACAGGACCGCCCCCACCAGCGCGCCGATGCTGAAGCGCAACGTGCCGGCCAGGGAAGACGCAGTGCCCGCCATATGTGGGAAATCATCCAGGATCACCGCCATGGCGTTGGAGGAGATCATCGCGATGCACCCCAAATAGACCGCAACACCGATCACCAGCGCCCAGAAGCCCAGGCCGACGGCGCTCACCGCCACCAGCCACAGCCCCATTGCCAGCTGCACCAGCAGCCCCAGTTTGAACATCTTGACCGCACCGAACCGCCGCACGTTGCGGCTATTGATCAGCGTCGTCAGGAACAGAAAGACGATGTTCAGCGCAAAATAGTAGCCGAAGTGCTGCGGCGAAACGTGGTTCAGTTCGATGTAGACGAACGGCCCGGCGCTGAGGAACGAAAACATGCCCGCAAACGAGAAGGCGCTGGCCAGCATGTAGCTCAGCACCCGTTTGTGGCGGAACAGCGAACCGAAGTTGCCCAGCGTGGTGCGCAGGTGGAACCGCTGTCGCCGCTCTTTCGGCAGCGTCTCCTTGATGAACAGGGCCACCAGCAGTGAACCGATCAGCGCCGCGGCGCCCATGGTCCAAAAGATGGCGTGCCAGCTGAACCACAGCAGCAACGCACCGCCGATCATCGGCGCCAGCAGCGGCGCGATGGTCATCACCAGAATGACGAACGACATCATGCGCGAGAACTCATCCTTGGTGAACATATCGCGCATCAGGGCATTGATCACCACGCTGGCGGCGGCCGCCGCCAGGCCGTGCAGGAAACGCAGTCCGATCAACTGATCGATCGATTGCGCCATGGCGCAGGCGCAGCCGGCGATGGCGAAGATCAGCGTTCCCCACAGGATCACCGGCTTGCGGCCGATGCTGTCCGACACCGGCCCATAGAACAGCTGCCCGAAGGCAAAGCCGAGCATATAGGCGCTGAGGGTCATCTGCACGCTGCCGGACTCGACGCCAAACTGGGCGGCGATCACCGGCATGCTGGGCAGGTACATGTCGATGGCCAACGGCATCAACATGGACAGCAGGCCCAGAATGAAAATCAAACCGAGATGAGAGGTTCGGTTCTGTTGCACGTTCCACGACTCCTTAATCGGCCGCAATCAATGATCGGTTTTCAGTCCTGCAGGTGCGGCGCGCCCACGCTGGCGATCTCTTCTTCGGTCAGTGGGCGGTATTCGCCCGGCGCCAGATCGTCATCCAGCACGATGGCGCCGATGCGCTCACGGTGCAACTCGATCACCCGGTTGCCGACGGCAGCGAACATCCGCTTCACCTGGTGGTAGCGCCCTTCGCTGAGGGTCAGGCGCACCAGGCGCTCGTCAACCTGCTCCAGCGTCGCCGGGCGCGTCAGGTCTTTCTCGTTGTGCAGTTGCACCCCTTCGGCGAAACGCTGCGCGGTGTCTTCCGCCAACGGATGCTCCAGCGTCACCAGATAGGTTTTCTCGCAGTGGTGGCGCGGCGACGTGACGCGGTGCGACCACTGGCCGTCGTCGGTCATCAACACCAGCCCGGTGGTGTCGATATCCAGCCGCCCGGCGGCGTGCAGCTTGTACGCGACCGGCTCATCGAGAAAATACAGCACCGTCGGATGATCGGGGTCGTCGGTAGAGCAAACGTAGCCCTGCGGTTTGTTGAGCATGAAATAGCGTGGGCCGTTCTGCTGCTGCAGCGGATTGCCGTCGAACGCCACTTCTTGCTCCGGGGTCAGTTTGATCGCCCCGCTCTTCACTACCTCACCGTCCACGGTGACGCGTTTAGCCCGAAGTTCGCGCGCAACCAGCGCACGGCTAATGCCTAACTGCTGAGATAAAAACTTGTCCAATCGCATGGGATCTGCTTTGCCTGTCGTTGTTATGATCGCATTGATCGTATTGCCAAAATATGACGCCCGCCGTTGCACCGGGTGCAAATGGCAGGTTCAGGGGGGGAATCGCGTGGGGGAACAGCGATTGCTGTCACACGAGTATAGCGGCACAACGCGTTGCCCGACAGAGGTAATTTTCACGCTCCTCGCACCGCGCGCGCGCAGAAGGCATAATAATAGAAATTTTTCGGCTGTCCGGGGAGCAGAGTGTCACGGTTTCTGTGGGAACCGAGGTGACACAACCGCTTCCCGACGGCCCATCTCAACCCACGGCGTTCATTTATGGCCTTTACCCTACGCCCCTACCAACTGGAAGCGGTCGAAGCCACCATCAACCATTTCCGGCGGCATCCCGAACCGGCGCTGATCGTGCTGCCGACCGGCGCCGGCAAAAGCCTGGTGATTGCCGAACTGGCGAAGCGCGCCCGCGGGCGGGTGCTGGTGTTGGCGCACGTCAAGGAACTGGTGGCGCAAAACCACGCCAAGTACTGCGCCTACGGCCTGGAAGCGGACATCTTCGCCGCCGGCCTGCAGCAGAAAGAGAGCGCCAGCAAGGTGGTGTTCGGCAGCGTGCAGTCGGTGGCGCGCAACCTGCCGCTGTTCGACGGCGCCTTTTCGCTGCTGATCGTCGATGAATGCCACCGCATCAGCGACGACGACGACAGCCAGTACCAGCAAATCATCCAGCATTTACAGAAAACCAACCCGCAGCTGCGGCTACTGGGGCTGACCGCCACGCCCTATCGCCTGGGCAAGGGCTGGATTTATCAGTATCACTACCACGGCTTCACCCGCGGCGACGGCGCCAGCCTGTTTCGCGACTGCATCTACGAGCTGCCGCTGCGCTATATGATTAAGAACGGCTTCCTGGTACCGCCTGAGCGGCTGGATATGCCGATCGTGCAGTACGATTTCAGCCGGCTGGAAGCCAGAAGCAACGGCCTGTTCAGCGAAGCGGATCTGAACCGCGAGCTGAAGCGGCAAAACCGCGTCACGCCGCATATCATCAGCCAGATCGTGGAATACGCAGAGGATCGCAAAGGCGTGATGATCTTCGCCGCCACCGTGGAGCACGCCCGCGAGATCCACGGCCTGTTGCCGAACGGCGAAGCCGCGCTGGTCAGCGCCGAAACGCCGCCCGCCGAGCGCGATGCGCTGATCGACGCGTTCAAACAGCAGCGGCTGCGCTATCTGGTCAACGTCGCGGTATTGACCACCGGCTTCGATGCGCCGCACGTCGATCTGATCGCTATCCTGCGCCCGACCGAGTCCGTCAGCCTGTATCAGCAGATCGTCGGGCGCGGGCTGCGGCTGGCGCCCGGCAAGGAGGATTGCCTGATCCTCGACTACGCCGGCAACCCGCACGACCTGTTTACGCCGGAGGTCGGCGTCAGCAAGCCGCACGGCGACAGCCAGCCGGTGCAGGTGTTCTGCCCGGCCTGCGGCTTCGCCAACCTGTTCTGGGGCAAGTGCACCGAAAATGGCGACATCATCGAGCACTACGGCCGCCGCTGTCAGGGCTGGCTGGAGGACGACGACGGCCACCGCGAGCAGTGCGATTACCGCTTCCGGTTCAAGAGCTGCCCGCACTGCGGCGCGGAGAACGATATCGCCGCGCGCCGCTGCCATCAGTGCCAGGAAGTGCTGGTCGATCCCGACGACATGCTGAAGGCGGCGCTGAAGCTGAAAGACGCGCTGGTGCTGCGCTGCGGCGGCATGGAACTGCAGAGCGGCCGCGATGACAAGGGCGAATGGCTGAAGGCCACCTATTACGACGAGGACGGCACCAGCACCAGCGAGCGCTTCCGCCTGCAGACGCCGGCGCAGCGCAAAGCGTTCGAGATGCTGTTCCTGCGCCCGCATCAGCGCGCGCCGGGCGTGCCGTTCGCCTGGCACACCGCCGCCGACGTGCTGGCGCAACAGCAGGCGCTGCGCCATCCGGATTTCGTGGTGGCACGCAAACGCGGGCAGTTTTGGCAGGTGCGCGAGAAAGTGTTCGATTATCAAGGCCGTTTCCGCCGCGCCAATCAATTGGCCTGAGCGAGCGGCCCCCAATCTGGGCAGGTTTTCGTTGCCCTGCGGGCGGCTTTCCGTTAAAATGCCGCGCGCTTTACCTGGGTCAGCCCAGCGTTAAAGCGGGTTTCCGAACTTGCTACTTGGGTCGCCTGTAGCAGGGTAAATTTTCTTTTAAGAGAAAAAACAATGTTCACTATCAATGTAGAAGTACGTAAAGATCAGGGTAAAGGTGCGAGCCGCCGCCTGCGTGCAGCAAACAAATTCCCAGCTATCGTTTACGGTGGCAAAGAAGCTGCAGTTTCCATCGAATTGGACCATGATTCTGTTAAGAACATGGAAGCTAAACCAGAATTCTACAGCGAAGCAGTAACTCTGGTTATCGACGGTAAAGAAACCAAAGTTAAGGTTCAGGCTGTACAGCGTCACCCGTTCAAGCCAAAACTGGCTCACATCGACTTCGTTCGCGTTTAATCGCTACGTTTTCGAACCTTTCGGGACGCCGAAATAAAGAACGCCGCAATTGCGGCGTTTTTTATTGTCTGCACTTCGGCACGCTTACTTGCCGCCGCCGGTCCGGCGCTGCAGCTGATCGCGCAGGTTCGGCGGCGTGCCTTTGATGGTCAGCGTGTCGGTGGCCGCATCCCAGAAAATGCGCTCGCCCAGCAGCATGGCGTCGAAGTTCAGGCTGATGCCGCCGCCGCTGCCGGCGAATTTGGTCAGCTGACGCAGCGTGCCGCGATCCGCCGGGAAGCTCTCTTCCAGCTCATACCCTTGCTCGCTGGAGAACTGCATGAAGTCTTTCTCGCCGACCGGCGACAGCTCCTGCGACAGCGCCTGCAGTTCAATCTCTTCGCCCGCCTGCAGCTGTTCGTTGCAGTAGCTGTACACCTGCTGGCGCACCGACTGGCGCTCGTTCTTGTCCAGCTGCGCATCGGCGCAATAGTCGTCTACCGCCTGCAGCAGCCCGCGGTTTTGCGCCTTGGTGTCCAACCCTTCGGACGCCGCCAGGAAGTCCATGAAGAAGTCGGCGACCTTGCGGCCCACGCGCCCTCGCAGGAAGGTCAGGTAGCGGGTCGATTCCGGGTTGGTTTCCCACTCGGTCAGATCGATGCGCGCAACGATATCGGCGTTGTTGATGTCCAGATAGTGCGTGGTGTTGATATCCAGCTCTTCGTTGACGCGCATGCTGTTACGGCTGTTCAACACCGCGATCAGCAGGTACTCCACCGCCAGATAGCGGTATTGGCCGAACAGTACCACGCCGCCTTCGGCGAACGGATACTTCGCCAGTTCGTCGCGCAGGCGACCGGTGGCCGCGCGGCTGAAGGCCAGAAAGTCTTTATCGTCCTTGCGGCAGGTGCGCAGCGCTTCCGCCAGTTCGCTGCCTTCGTTGAACAGGCCTAAGGCCTTGCTCTTGGCGCTGTAGACGCGATGCAGTTCCGCCATCATTTCTTCCACCGCCGAGTTGGTGGGAAGCAAGGAATCGCGCAGCACCACGTCCAGCGTTTGCTCGTCGCGTTTCACCAACTGGTGCAGAGCAATCTGGTCGATATCCAGACTCATGGTAAATCCTCCTGTTCTTTAGGCGCGTATTCAAACACTGAAGGCCCCGCCCTGCAATACTAAAAAACCGCGGGAAACCGCAAAGGCGCAGCGAGGGCCTGCCCCGGCGCAGGTGAACAATTTCCCGAATGACAGGAAGTGATAAAAGAGCGGAAAATCACTGCCCTATACGGTAAGATAGGGCACTTTGCAGATTACTAAGCGCAATTTTATGCCACAATCATCCCGTTACAGTGACGAACACGTTGAACAACTGCTCTCAGAGCTGGTCAATGTTCTGGAAAAACACCATACCCCCACCGATCTTTCCCTGATGGTGCTGGGCAACATGGTCACTAATTTGATCAACACCAGCGTTGCCCCCGCGCAGCGGAAAGCCCTGGCGAGATCGTTCGCGGAAGCCCTGCAGGCTTCTGTCCGTGAAGATAAAGCGCATTAATATTTACTTATGGTGACAAACCGTCAGCGTTATCGTGAAAAAGTCTCCCAGATGATCAGCTGGGGGCACTGGTTCGCCTTGTTCAACATTCTGCTCGCCCTTGGGCTGGGCAGCCGCTACCTGTTTGTCACCGACTGGCCCGCTTCCCTGCTGGGCCGGGTTTATGCCCTGGTCAGCCTGCTGGGGCATTTCAGCTTTATCGTGTTCGCCGGCTATTTGCTGGTGATCTTCCCGCTCACCTTCGTGGTGATGTCGCAGCGGCTGCTGCGATTTATTTCCGCCGCGCTGGCCACCGCCGGGCTCACGCTGTTGCTGGTCGACAGCGAAGTGTTCTCCCATTTCCACCTGCACCTCAATCCGGTGGTGTGGGATCTGGTGGTCAACCCGGACCAAAGCGAGCTTTCGCGCGACTGGCAGCTGATGTTTATCTGCGTGCCGGTGATCTTCCTGGTGGAGATGCTGTTCGGCACCTGGAGCTGGCAGAAGCTGCGCAGCCTGAACCGCCGCCGCTTCGGCAAACCGCTGGCGGCGCTGTTTATCAGCGCCTTTTTCGCGTCGCACCTGATTTACATTTGGGCTGACGCCAACTTCTATCGCCCAATCACCATGCAGCGGGCCAACCTGCCGCTCTCGTACCCGATGACCGCGCGCAAGTTCCTCGAAAAACACGGCCTGCTCGACCAGCAAGAGTATGAGCGCCGCCTGGTGCAACAGGGCAATCCGGAAGCGGTCGCGGTGGAATATCCGCTCAGCGATCTCAGCTACGGCGACAAAGGCAGCGGCTATAACCTGCTGATGATCGTGGTGGATGGCATTCGCGCCAAAGACGTGGCGCAGGACATGCCGGCGCTGACGCGCTTCGCCCAGGAAAACGTGCGTTTCAACGATCACTACAGCTCGGGCAACCATGCCGATACCGGGCTGTTCGGCCTGTTCTACGGCATTTCCCCAACCTATCTGGACAGCGTGCTCGCCGGGCGCAAGCCGTCGGCGCTGATCAATGCGCTCAGCGATCAGGGCTACCAATTGGGGCTGTTCTCTTCCGACGGCTTCAATGCCAGCCTGTACCGCCAGGCCCTGCTGACCGACTTCTCGCTGCCGACGCCGGCGCCGCAAAACGACGCGCAAACCACGCAGCAATGGCAGCGCTGGCTGACGGATCAGGGCGGCAAAGAGCCGTGGTTCTCCTATATCAACTTCAGCGGCGCCGAGTCGGCCGAAGGCGACAAAACCCCGGCGCCGGCCGACTTTATCCAACGCTATCGCACCGGCGCGCAAGACGTGGATGCCCAGATAGCCCAGGTACTGGATACCCTGAAACAGCGCGGTCTGCTGGACAAAACCGTGGTGGTGATCACCGCCGAACACGGCGTCGAATTCAACGACAGCGGCAAAGGCCAATGGGGCGCCGGCACTGCCTTCAACCAGGCGCAACTGCAGGTGCCATTGGTGATCCACTGGCCGGGCACCCCGGCGCAGACCATCAGCAAGCTGACCGGCCATAACGACGTGATGCGCACCTTGATGCAACGGTTGCTGCACGTGAAAACCGCGCCGAAAGACTATTCGCAGGGCGAAGATCTGTTCACCGCCCAGCGCCGCAACGACTGGATCGCCACCGGCGATGGCAATCAGCTGGTGATCACCACGCCAACGCAAACGCTGATGCTGGACAACAGCGGTAACTATCGCGTCTACGATCAGAACGGCGATGAAATAAAAGACGAGAAACCGCAGCTTGCTCTGCTGCTGCAGGTGCTGACCGATGTAAAACGCTTTATCGCCAACTAACTGCTTAAAACTAAAGCAATCAAGTGGCGAGGCGCTTGCATTAACATCGGGAATCGGTAGTATGATTTTTCATAGCGTCGGCATGTAGCGCAGCCTGGTAGCGCACCGTCATGGGGTGTCGGGGGTCGGAGGTTCGAATCCTCTCATGCCGACCAAATTTAAGAAAACCTGCTGTTACAGCAGGTTTTTTTTCGTCTGTACATTGAGAGGATGAGAACCTCCGAAGGAGGTTTGAGCCGAACGTAGTGAGACCACGTTGCTTTAGCAACGGCCCACAGGGCAAGCATCGAAGATGCGCATAATCCTCTCATGCCGACCAAATTTAAGAAAACCTGCTGTTACAGCAGGTTTTTTTCGTCTGCATATTGAGAGGATTAGGCCGCACCGGTTTGGCCCATGCGCTAGCGGAGGCCTGGGCAGGGCCTCTCTTTCAGCGCGGCTGCAGGCAGTTTTCTTCTTTCCAGCCGTACAGCCATTCCATTCCGCGATAAAATTCCGCCTGAGATTTGCCTTTCCATAATAGATTACGCACCTGACGCTCAACGCCTGCGGCGTGATAAACACGGCCCATCTCACGGGTTGACCAGACGATGCGCGCCGTGCGTGGAATACGTACCGACTCGTACAGGGCAAGCGCTTTTGCCGCATCCCCTCCATGCTCTTCCAGCGCTTTACCCAGCGTTACCGCATCCTCCAGCGCCATGCAGGCTCCCTGCGCCATATACTGTGCCACCGGGTGCGCTGCGTCTCCCACCAGCGTGATACGGTCGTTGCCCCATTTCTCCACCGGTTCACGATCGGCGGTTGACCAGCGGCGCCACGAGGTCGGCTTATCCAGCATCTGGCGCGGACGCGGGTGAATACCGGAAAAATAGGAAAGCACCTCCTCTTTACTGCCCTCCTTCACACCCCATTCCTCCTGCTGACGGCTATGGAACGTCACCACCAGGTTATACTGCTTCCCGCCGCGCAGCGGGTAATGCACCAGATGGCAGTGCGGCCCCGCCCACAGTACCGGCGCGTTAATGCGTAAATCCTCCGGCATCTCATCGCAATTAATCACGGCGCGGTAAACCACATGTCCGGTCACCCGCGGCGCATCGCCCAGCAGGTACTGCCGCACCACCGACCTCACGCCATCGCAGCCGATAAGAATATCCGCCGTCCAGCGATTACCCTGCTCATCAAATACCGTCACATCGTCCACCGTTTGGCTGATACCCGCCACCTGCGTTGAGGTACGGTATTCCACATCCGGATGGGTCAATACCGCTTCCCAAACAGAGGCGTGGATATCCGCCCGATGGATAACCGCATAGGGACCGCCAAAGTGATCGCGAAATGCTTGCCCGGTCTCAATATGCACCACCTCCTGGGCATTGACCGCATCCATCAGGGTAATGTGATCGGTAAAGACGGCGCGCTGACGCGCTACGCCGCCCACACCCAGGCTATCCAGCGCGGAAAAGGCGTTGGGGCCGAGCTGAATACCCGCCCCAATCTCACCAATCTCGTGCGCCTTTTCCAACAACATCACTTTAATGCCCTGGCGAGCCAGCGAGAGCGCAGTCGCTGCGCCGCCAATGCCTCCCCCGACGATAATTGCGCGCATCACTTTAGCCATTGTTTTCCTCCTTTCGGGCTCAGGCTGAAATTTTGTCTTGTTGGTTTTCGGGCGCCGCGGCGATGAACGCCGGGAGACGAGTACAGGCGTCGTAAACCGCTTTACAGCGCGGGTACCCGCTCAGATCGCACCCCATCCGCAGGGCATTCGCCCACTGAGGGATCAGGCAGCAATCCGCCAACGTCGGGGTATTGCCAACGCAGAAGGGTCCTGGCGGCCTCTGGAGCAACAGCTGTTCTACGGCGCTCAGCCCTTGCCGGATCCAGTGCGCATACCAGCGTTTTTTCTCTTCCTCACTCACCTTCAGCTCTTCACTCAGGTAGCGTAAAACCCGCAGGTTATTTACCGGATGAATATCGCAGGCAATAACATAAACGATTTCCAGTATCCGGCTGCGCGCCGGGTCGGCCGTCGGTAACAGCGGCGACTGAGGAAAATGGCGATCCAGCCAGTCGATAATCGCCAGCGACTGGCTGAGAGACTCACCGTCGTCCGTGAGCAGCGTCGGCACCAGCCCGACCGGGTTCATTCGCCGATATGCCAGCTCATTCTGCTGCCCGATACGAATATTGACCCCCACCGTCTGGTAATGGATGCCTTTCAGCGCCAGCGCAATGCGCACGCGGTAGGATGCTGAGCTATTAAAGAAACTGTACAGCTTCATCATTCACCTCTGAATCGGCTCAGACAATCTTCACGGCGATAGGGGTTAGCCCCTCTACATTGCCGGTAATCACATCGCCTTTCACCACCGCGCCCACCCCTTCCGGCGTCCCGGTAAAAATCAGATCGCCGGGCTGCAGCTCAAAAAAGCCGGACAGATAGCTGATGGTTTCATTTACCGACCAGATCAGATGGCGGATGTCGCTGCGCTGGCGATCGCTGCCGTTGACCTGCAGCCAGATAGGCGCGTTGTTCACGTCTGCGCTGTCGCCGGCTTTATGCAATGGCGCGATGGGCGCAGAAAGATCGAACGACTTACCGATTTCCCATGGGCGCCCCATCTGACGCATGTCCATCTGCCGATCGCGGCGGGTCATGTCCAGGCCTGTGGCATATCCCCAAATGTATTCATGCGCCTTGTCCAACGGAATATCGCTCCCCCGTTTACCAATCGCCACCACCAGTTCGATTTCGTAGTGATAGTTATCCGTTTGCGACGGATACGGCAACGCCAGCGTTTCTCCGGCCGCCACCGGCACCACCGCATCGGCAGGCTTGCAGAAGAAGAACGGTGGCTCACGATCCGGGTCAAAGCCCATTTCACGAGCATGCGCAGCATAGTTACGCCCGACGCAGTAGACACGGCGCACGGGAAACTGTTTATCACTCCCCACAACAGGAACCGTCACAGGGGCTTGCGGTGCAAATACGTATTGCGTCATTTTGTCTCTCCCAAATTAATAACGTGCTTCGCGGAACAGTCCCAGGGCTTCCTGAACCGGCCTGTCCGAAAAACTGAATAACACGGTGTCTTCGTCCGCCTGAAACGACACGTCGAACCAGGTCGGCGCCACGAAGATATCTTTTGCTGAAAAGTGGATGGTTTCGCTGCCGATGCTGACCTGGCCGCGCCCTTCCACCACGTGGTAAATGGTGCTGTCCGTGGTGCGCGCCTTCCGTGAGGAAAAGCCTTTCGGCAGCAGCTGCAGGAAGGCGCCCATCGAGGGCATGGGATAGCCGCCGGTCACCGGGTTGGCGTAGCGCATCTTGTAGCCGTCCCACTCGTCGGCGTCCCCCATGCGGGTGAGGTCGTACAGCGCTTCCCGGCTGCGATCGTAGCGGTAGTTGAAAATGGGCGATGAGTTGCCTTTCTGATGGCGCAGCGGCAGCATATTGGCCGCATAGCGCGGTAAATAATCCCCCTCCTGGCGCGTCACGGGCTGCTGCTCTTGCGGATAGTCCTCCGCGAAACCGCAACCCAGCAGGTTCACCAGCGGCAGATCCAGCCCGTCCAGCCATACCACCGGCTCCTCGCCGGGATTACCGTGATCGTGCCAGCGCCACTGCGGCGTCAAAATGAAGTCGCCCTCATGCATTTGCGTACGTTCACCGTCAACGGCGGTAAATGCCCCTTTCCCTTCGACGATAAAACGCAATGCCGACTGATTATGGCGATGGCTCGGCGCGACTTCGCCCGGCATGATCAACTGCAATCCGGCATACAGCGTCGGGGTGATGGAGGAGTGTCCGCGCAGCATCGGGTTTTCCAGCACCAGCACGCGGCGAACCGCCTCTTTGGCGCCAATCAACTCGCCGCTGGCCAGCAGGTGTGGGCGAATCGCCTGATAGTTCCAGTAAGCCGGAGCGCAGTTTGCATTCGGCGTTTGCGGCACCAAATGGTGCAGCGACTCCCACAATGGGGTCAGGTTCTGCCCGGAAATATGCCGGTAGAACTGCTGGCGGCTGGGATTAACATCCTGATTGCGTTCAGGCATAGGGATTCTCCTTTTCATTCACGACGCTGCGCGAGGCAACGTATCAGGGGCTGGGGCAGACTGGCGAACGACAGCCGTCAGCAGAATTAACATCACCGTACTGATCGCCGCCGGCACGGCAATAATGAAAAATAGCGTATCGAATGAGAAATTCATCGCCATCATCACGCCGCCGGCAAGCGAGCCGACAATCGCGCCGCAACGGCCAATGGCATTGGACCAGCTGACGCCGGTCGCCCGGCTTTGCGTCGGATAGAGCGTGGCGGTCAAGGCATTCAGCCCAACCTGCGAACCGCTGATGCCGATGCCGGTGCCGAAGATGGCCAGCGCCATCAGCCACAGGCCGTTCTCACTCAGACCAATCATGACGATACACGCGGCGCCCAGGGCGTAGCTCGCCGCCAACACCCGGAAGGGATTGTATTTGTCCATCAACGCGCCCAGCCCCAGCGCCCCCAGCGTTCCGCCCATCTGGAAAGCGGCGGTCACCCAAGAGGCATGCTGCAGATCTATACCGCGATGGTTAAGCAGCGTCGGCATCCAACTGGAGAGCAGATAGATAATCAACAGGCTCATAAAAAAAACCGCCCAGAGCATGAGAGTAATGCGCAGCTGGCGGCCGGCAAACAGCGGGCTGATGCTCCCTTTGGCCGCCGTAGCGGCTTCGTTGAGGTAAAAATGGGTCTCTTCATCGCACTCTCGGGTGATGCCGCTGACCGTTTTGGCAATCACCTTGTGCGGCAGTTGGCGGCGGACCTGCCAGCGCGGGGATTCCGGCAGAGCAAACAGCAGCACCACAAAGAGCATCAGCGGCAAAACGCCTCCGAGCACCAAAATGCCGTGCCACCCCATTACCGGCACCAGTTGGGCGCTGACGATCCCGCCCAGGGCTGAACCGAGCGTGAAACCGCAGAACATCAGCGTGACCAGCGCACCACGGCGGCGAGCAGGCAGATATTCAGAGGTCATCGTGATGGTGTTCGGCATCGCGCCCCCCAACCCCAGGCCGGTGAGAAAACGTAAAATGACCAGCGTTGGCATATCGGGGGAGAAGGCCGAAATCAGGCTCAGCGCGCCAAACAGCGCCACGCAAAGTTCGATGACGCGCTTGCGGCCAAAGCGGTCAGAAAGCGGGCCGCAAAGCAGTGCGCCCGCCGTCAATCCCAACAACCCCGCGCCAAACAGCGGTGCCAGTTCGCCGGCGGTCAGTTGCCATTGGGTACGGATGTCGGGTGCGATGAAACCAATGGCAGCGGTGTCAAAACCATCGAACATCACCACCAAAAAGCAGCAGATGATAACGCGCCACTGCGTCTTACCGATGGGAGCAGCATCGATCAGTGCTTGTAAATCACGCCGTTGAGTCATAGTGAGCGCCTCGGTGCAAGTAGGGAGATGTCTGTCTTGTTTTAGGTATGTTACGAATTTGTATCCTTAGCGATAAAATGTACAATGGCTTTTCAGGCAGAGACATAACCGGAGGGTTATAACAAATGGCGAACTGGGCGCAGAAAATGAAGCTGCACCATCTGCAAATGTTGGTGGCACTGGGCGAACAGGGAAATCTGACCCACGTTGCCCGGATGATGAACATCTCCCAACCCGCTCTGTCAAAATGGTTGTCACAGCTCGAAGATGAGATTGGGATCACGCTGTTTGAGCGGCATAGCAAAGGGCTGCGCCCCTCCGAGGGGGGGAAACTGCTGCTTCAGCATGCGCAGCGCTTGGTCAATGATCTGGAACGTTCGCAGTCTGAAATCGCCCGCTTTAAGCAAGGTGGGCTGGTGGGGAGCCTGAAAATCGGCTGTTCGCCGGTCGCGACCGACTGCGTTTCGCAGGCCATATTGAGCCTGCTGCAGGAAATGCCGACGCTGCATCTCAATATTGAGGAAAAAGTCATGACCCCGCTGCTGCACGATCTGCTCGCGGGCTCCGTGGATGTCGTCGTGGGCCGCGTTGGCGGGCGGGCGCTGCAACTGCCGCTCAACTATCAATTGCTCTACACCGAACCGGTGTGCTTTGTTGCCCGCCCTCACCATCCGCTGGCAAAATCTGCCTCCCTCACCTGGCACGATCTCACCCACTGGCGCTGGATTGTCTGGCCGACCGGCACGCCAATCCGCATCAGCATTGATAATGCGCTGGCAGATAACGGCGTGATGCTGCCTGAAAACACGATCGAATCGGCATCCATGAACGTCAGTACCAACCTGCTGCAAAGCAGCGATATGATCTCCATTCTTTCCCTACGGCTGGCGCAGCGTTATGCCAGCCAGGGGCAGTTGGCGATCCTGAATCTGCCGAAGATTGAGCAGAAAGGCAGCGTGGGCGTCTTCTGGCGCAACAGCGAACCGCCTTTTGCCGCGCTGAGCCGCTTTTTGCACCTGCTGACGCAGGCTTAACCCCCCGCGCCGTAAACCTGCTGCCACAGCAGGCCATTATGCCTGCGCCGACGCGGAAAGCTTGACGATGGTCGCCGGAATTCCCTGTCGCACCGCCGCACCGGTCACCCAATCCAGCCAGGTATTCGGCACTTCACGCGTCGGATCGGCAAAGCCCAAATCGTTGAGGTTGATGCCGGCGGCGATGCGCTCATCCATCGCCAACGGTTCGCCGTCCAGGTAGTGCTGACTGGCCCCCATCTCCCGGTGGCCGTAGCCGTGTTCCACCGCGATCACGCCGGGCATCACGCCCGCCAGTAAACTGATCTGCACCTCTCGGCTGCCGCCCGGCGTGCTGATGCGCACCCGGTCGCCGTGTTGAATGCCGAAACGCGCTCCGTCTGCCGGGTTTAGCGCCACCAGGTTCACCGGTTTCACGTCGTGCAGGCGCCGAATCACCGCGGTGGAGCTGCTCATCACATTGGATTTGAAGGACATCAGCCGCAGCGGCCACTGCCGCTCAGGGTAGAGCTCTTCCACCGCGCGGCCATCCGACAAACGCGCCGGGTAGCAGGTGGGGCAGCCGCTGAAACGCTCGCCGGTGATCGCATGCCGGTGCTTCGCCACTTCCGCATTCCAGATCTGCAGCGGTTTCTCCCAACGGTTGCCCACGCTGCCGTCGCGGCGGCCGCTGTCATGATCGGCGAACCGGCCACCGCGGCTGTAGATAAACGCCACGCGGTCGATTTCATCGGCGCGCAGCGTCTGAGCAAGCTGCGGCAACAAGCGATCGACGCCGCTCAGCGTCAGTTCGTCCGCCCTCGCGGCCGGCACCGGCGCCTTGCCGGCAAACGCCACGTTGGCGGCGGCGCGCAGATAATAATCCTCAGCGCAGTTGAGCGGAAGCAGCCCGCCCTGGCCGTCGCCGATAGCGCGATCGCCGAACCCCGGCAGCGCCAGGCGTTTGGCGACGGCGATGCAAAATGCCTCCATGGAGATCGGCTGCCCTAGCGCCGTTTGCGCGGTCGCCGGCGTTACTATCGGCCAGCGCGCGGTAGTGGCCTTGCTGGCGACGCCGCCCCAGGGGGCGCTGAATCCCCAACTCTCAAAGTTATGGGTGTCCGGGACGATATAGTCGGCCAGCGCCGTCGTTTCGTTGATAAACGCATCGATAGCGATAAACAGCGGCAAACGCGCCGGATCCTTCAATCGTTCCTCCGCCACGCCGCGTAACCCGGCGATACCGTACAGGGGGTTGGTCATGTTCGAGATCCAGGCTTTCAGCCCGTACGGATACCCCGCCAGTGCCGATGTCAGCAGTTCGGTCAGTTGCCCGGTGACGAACGGATACCAGGGCGCCCTGGCCGGCCAGGGGGAAACACCCGCCGCCACTTTTTCGCGGTATTCGTCGGAGGCTTCATAGGCGGCCTTGCTGCGCGCGATATTCAGCCCCTTCGGTTTTACCAGGCCGGGAAACTCGACCAGGTTATAGCGCGGCCCCTCGGCGAAGCCGTTGAATTTTCCGCCGCCGACGAACACGCCCCCCGCCAGGCTCAGGTTGCCGATCAACACGTTGAGCATCATCACCGACCAGGTATTGTAAAACCCGTTCGCCGCCATCATCCCGCCATGGGCGATCACCGCCGCCTTGCGCCCGTGGGCGGTAAAAGCCTCGGCCAGCGCTGCGATGCGTGCCACCGGCACGCCGCATTGCCGGCTGTACGCCTCCGGCGACAGCTTGTCGGCGGCCTCTTTCAAACACTGGAAGCCGCTTTTCACCGCTACCTGCGCACCGTCGTGCAGCGTCACCGTACGGGTTACCCACAGCTCGGCGCTGTCGCACGTCTCGGCCGCCACCAGCTCACCCGCGCCGTTGACCACCAGCGGCGACGCCGACTCGGCGCCGTTCAGATCGGCCAGCGTCAGATGCTGCCCCGCCCGCGGATGCTCGCTCTCGGCGATCACCAGATGCGTGGCGTTGGTCCAGCTCTTCTCGCCGGCGCGTTGCATGGCAGCCTCCGACGGGATGGCGAGATAACCGGCCTGATAACGCCGGTGGTCGAGGATCCAACGGATCATCGCCATCGCCAGCGCCGAGTCGGTACCCGGCAATATCGGGATCCAATGACCATGATCGTCCGCCAATGTGGTAGTCAGCGGCAGCGCCGGCGCCACTACCGCGTAGCGGAACTCGCTGCGTAATCTGGCGCTGGCCAGCTGCCGGGCCTGCCGCTTGAACGGGTTGCCGGACTGCGCCGGCGAGGTCCCCATAAACAGCGCGAATTCGACCTGTTCCCAGTCGGGTTTTACGTGCGGATTCTTGTCCAGATCGTTCATCAACGCGCCGGAACCGGCACGGTAGGCCAGCCCGCAGTATGCGCCGTGCGCGCCGAAGTTTTTGCTGCCGAAACTGTTCTGGGCGAAGCGCCGCAGGAAGCCGTCGCGCCCGTCGTCACCGGCGTTGGTCACCAACAGCTGATTGGCTTTCGGCCCCAGCCCCGGCTGCCGGGCATCGATCGGCGTCTCCAGATCGCGGATCGCCCGCAGGCCGTCCACATGCCCCTCGCCGAACAGATCGCCGCCCTCGACCACTTCGGCGATCAGCTGCTCGAAGCTGATGCGCTGCCACTTGCCCTCGCCGCGTTTGCCGACGCGCTTCATCGGCTCCAGCACGCGCAGCGGGCTGTAAAGCCCCTCCAACAGCGTGGCGCCGCGGGCGCAGGCGGTGGAACGGGCATCGAGGCCGCTTTCGCCACCCAGCTGCGCCAACGCCTCCTGCAGCGGCAAGGCCGAGTCGACGTGCCGTTCCTGAGATAACGGATGATAAGGGTTGCCGGCAATGCGCAATACCCGGTCGGTCTGCCTGTCCACCCGAACCCGCACGCCGCATTGCGTCCAGCAGCCGAAACACTGGGTCATCGAGATGGCCTGCTGCGGATTGCCTTGCCATTCCGGCATTGCCCGCCCTTCGGGCGGCAGGGAGTTGCCGTTGAGGCGATCCAGGGTCACCCGCCCTGAGGTGCCGTGAACCAAGCCGTCGATCGCCCGTTTGGCGACCTCGCGATAGCTCAGGCCAAAGGCGGACAATCCGCCGAAGGCCAGGCCCACTTTCAACCACTGACGCCGGGTGAGTTTAGCCATGTTGTTTTCTCCGCAGTAAAAACGCCTGTGCTTCACGCACCATGATCATTAACGCCAGCCACAACCCGAAAGTGCCGACGATCGCCAGCAAGCCATCGGTGCCGAGCGGCAGGCTATAGGGTGAATAAGACGCGTTGTATTTCGGGATGGTTTGCACCTCGATCAACAGCGTCCAGCGCATCAGCCAGCTCAGCCCCAGTGCGCCGGCCATCAGCAGCGGTGCACCGCCGCGCGGCAAGCGCCGATAGCCGGCCCAGGCGGCGCACGCCAGCGTTAGCCCCCACAGCGCAATCCATCCTGCGGCATACCGGCGCGCCATCGCCTGCGTCTGCAGCCAGTGGCGTACCGCCGCGCCAGATAACGTATCGCCGCATACCCACAACAGGATCGCCCCGCCGAGCAGCAGTAACGTCAGCAGCATCCCGCGCGCCAGCGGCGCTTGCAGGCCGGGCCGTTCGCGCAATGTCAGCAGCAGCAAGGCCAAGAGCGCCTGCAGCGCGCTGAGGAACATCACGAACGGAAATGCGTAGCTAAACCAGATGGGGCGGGCGCGCACCACGGAAACCTCACGCCCGGTGTACAACAGCAGGCCGATAGCCACCAGCGCGCAGGCGGGCGCAATCCCACGCAGCAGCGCAACCGGTCTGCCCGTCAGCCGCGTAAATTCGAGTGCGAGAAACCACAGGCCGATCAGCAGGGTAAACAGCGGCAAGAACAGCGCGCCCCACGGCATCCACGACCAGGGCGTCGGGTAGGCGTAGAAATGCCAGAAGCGGGCGGTTTGATGCAGGTCGGCGGTCAGCGCCAGCGGCGCGGTGATGGCGCACGTCAGCCCGATAAACAGCGCCATGCGCTCCAGATGCGCGGCGTTATCTCCACCGCGCCAGCGCCACACGCAGGCCAGCAGCGCGGCGCAGGCGGCGATGCCGATAAAGAAGAAATATTGTACGGCCCACGGCAGCCAGCTCACCGCCTGCGGTTGGCTCAGCACTTCTGCGATCATCAGTTGGCGACTCATCGTCCCTCCCCCCATAAGGCGACCTGCGCCCGCCCCGGCAGCGGCGTGACGAAGGCGTCATCCAGCCCCAGATAGAACACATGGGGCGCGGTTTGGTTCTCCGGCTTGAGGATTTTGATCTCGGCCTCATGGCGCCGCAGCATTTTGCTCAGCGTGCTGTGCGGATCGCGCATGTCACCAATGATGCGCGCCCCGCCCACGCACGACTCCACGCACGCCGGCAACAATCCCGCCTCCAGCCGGTGTACGCAGAAGGTACATTTGTCCGCCGTTTGGGTGGCGTGATTGATAAAGCGGGCATCGTACGGGCAGGCCTGCACGCAATAGGCACATCCCACGCAGCGCGTGTTGTCGACCACTACGATCCCGTCCTCGCGTTGGAAGGTGGCCTGCACCGGGCACACCGGCACGCAGGGTGGGTTGTCGCAGTGGTTACACAGCCTGGGCAGCAGTACGTTGGTCGCGATCGCTTCGCCTTCGAGGCTGACCTGATACTGGTTTACCGTGGTGCGAAACTCGCCGTGCGGCGTCTGGTTTTCAATGGCACAGCTCACGGTACAGGCCTGGCACCCGACGCAGCGCCGCAGATCGATCAGCATCGCGTAGCGGCGGCGAGCATCCCCCTCGCGCCGCGTCGGCGCTAACGTCAGCCCGGCTTCCGCCACGGGGATCAGCGAAGCCCCCGCCGTCAACACGCCCAGCCGCTGCAAAAATTGCCGTTTACTGAAGTCCATGCGCCTCTCCCACGCCCTGGGCATCACCCCGATCACGCTATTGATGCCCGTTAGATGAATAAACAATGTCGATGATTTACAGTGTAAAAATGGCATCGATGGCGCTCTATTGTGGTTAACCACATACCGGACCTAACGTTGATCTAAAACAAGTGACAACAGGCAAATTTCCCATCAGGAGGGGCCGTGAGGGTCGTGTTATTACTGCTGTTCAGTCTCGGTTGGGGGATGGCGGCACAGGCAGGCGAGTGGTCGGTCGGCGTGCTGGCGATGCGCGGCGATGCGGCGACCGCGCGTGACTGGCAGCCGCTGATCGACAGTCTCAACGGCAGCCTCAGCGGTGAACGCTTCCGCCTGCAGCCGCTCGATCTGGCGCAGATGCGCGAGGCGGTCAATCGGGGCAGCGTGCAGTTCGTGGTCACTAATCCGGCGCAGTTCGTGCAGTTGAACAGCCACTATCATCTGCGCTGGCTGGCGTCGTTGCGCGCCGCCAACGGCGATCGGGCAACGGGCAACATCATCGGCAGCGTGATTCTGGTGCGGCGCGACAGCGGCATCACGACGCCGCAGGCGCTGATGGGCAAAACGGTGGGCGCCATCGATCCGCAGGCCTTCGGCGGCTATCTGACCGGCTATAAGGCGCTCAGCGACGCCGGCATACGGCCCGAGCGCGATTTTCACCTGCGCTTTACCGGCTTTCCTGCCGATGCCCTGCTCTATCTGTTGCGCGAGCGCGCCATTCAGGCCGCCATCGTCCCCGTCTGTCTGCTGGAGAAAATGGATCGGGAAGGCCTGATCAACCCGGCGGATTTTCGCCCGCTGCTGCAACAGGCCACGTCGGTACCCTGCGTCACCAGCACGCCGCTTTACCCCAACTGGTCGTTCGCCGCCCTGCCCGGCCTGGAGAACTCACTGGTGGATGCGGTAGCAAGAGCCTTGCTGACCGCGCCGCCGCAGTCGCCCTTCCTGTGGGGCGCACCGGCCTCGACCAGCGAGGTGGAAACGCTGCTGCGCGCCGTCAATCAGCACCCGGAACAGCGGCGGCGGTGGCTGGATATCAAGAGCTGGCTGATCCAGCATCAGACGGCCGTCGGCCTGTCGCTGGCGGTACTGGCGCTGTTGATCGTCAACCATATCTGGATCGCGCTGCTGGTACGCCGGCGCGGGCGACAGCTGCTCCACGCCGAAGAGCAACTGCGGCGGCAGGAGCAGGCGCTGGAGAACGCCAGGCAGCTGAACGTGCTGGGGGAAATGGCCTCCGGCTTCGCGCACGAGCTCAATCAACCGCTGGCGGCGATTCGCCTCTATGCGCAAGGATGCCTGATCCAACTGCGCAAAACGGACGCCGGGCATCCGTTGCTGGGGCCGTTGGAAAATATCGACCGACAGGCGCAGCGCGGCGGCGAGACGATTCATAACCTGCGCCAGTGGGTGCAGCCCACCGCTGAGGCGATAGACCAAACGCGCTGGCGACCCACGGCGGTAAGCGAAACCGCCGAGCGGGTGTGGACGCTGCTGCGCCTGACGCAGCGCTATCCCGACCTGAAACTGTTCAACAACGTGGCGCCTTCGCTGACGCTAACCCTGCCGCCGGCGCTGCTGGAACAGCTGCTGGCGAACCTGCTGCTGAATGCGGCGCAGGCCGGGGCCAATGCCGTCTGGCTTTCCGCGGTCCAGAGCGAACGGGCGATCGAGTTGCATCTGCAGGACAACGCGGGCGGCATGACAACGGCCGGGCTGGAACAGGCTTTTCGCCCCTTCAACACCACCAAAGCCGGCGGCATGGGACTGGGGTTAGCCATTTGCCGGCGCCTGGCCCGCTACGGCGGCGGCGAAATCCGCCTGGCGAACCGCCCCGCCCCCGACAGCCGCAATGGGCTGTGCATAACGCTGCATTTCATATTGAACGATGAGGAAAACCATGTCGCTAATTCATCTGGTGGACGATGACGCCGCCGTCACCGACGCCTGTCATTTTTTGCTGACCAGCCTCGGCCACGACGTGCAGTGCTGGAATGACAGCGCCGACTTTTTGGCGCGGGCCGACCTGTTGCAGACCGGGATCGTCTTGCTGGACATGCGGATGCCGAAACTCGATGGGCACCAGGCCTACGCTGAGCTGCGCCGCCTCGGCAGCACGCTGGCGGTGGTGTTCCTGTCCGGCCATGGCGACGTGCCGATGGCGGTGGAGCAGATGAAGTACGGCGCGGTGGACTTCCTGCAAAAACCGATCGCCACTGAACCGCTGATCGCCGCCCTCGAACGCGCGCACCGGGTTTCGGCCGCAGCCTGGCAACGCCATGAAACCCTCGGCCGTTACCGCACTCTCACGCCGAAAGAACGCGACATCGCACAGCTGGTAGTGCGAGGCATGATGAATCGGGAAATGGCGGAGCGGCTGAATATCGCCCTGCGTACCGTGGAGGTTCACCGGGCGAAAGTGATGGAGAAAATGCAGGCCGCCAGCCTGGCGGAATTGGTGATTCAGCTGCAGGCTCTGCCGCCCACGCCCCAGGAGTGAACACATAAGACCCTCATCAAGCTAACGTCCCGTATTCCTCTTCCCATGATTGACACAGCGCGATCCAGGTAATATATTCATTAGAAATATTAATGAATTACGGTAAGATCATCTTTTCTCAATCAACAGGCCATCAGCATTCTCCGCAAAACCCAGCGTAGCGCTTTCGCCTTCAGGAACCCCGTGTGGGAAAGAAGGGGCGTTGCCTTGAATGAAGAGAAATGATGACCATGCAACATGGCTCGAGCATCATTACGCCACTATCTGGCTGCCCGTTTGACGTTTTAAATAAGTATGGATTATGAATAACAGAAGAACACGGACTAAATAAGGAATAAAAATGCAAGGAAATCTCAAGCTCTATGGCCTTTTTGTTGGCCTGACGGTGACCATTATGATCACCTGCGACACGTTGGTTTATAAGGTCTTTGATATCTATGGTTTTAAAATAACGGCCAGCGGCATTGTATTCTCCCTATGTTTCTTGATATCCACATTGCTGACTGAGGTTTACGGCTATAAATTGTCGGTAAGAGCAATATGGATCATGGTGTTCTGCCAAAGCTTATATGTCATAATACTTAATCTCTCAGCTGTTATTCAGCCAGAAAACAATGATATCGCCACGCACTATTATTCTTTATACCATGAATTCTGGCGAGTCATGATCGGCACCTGGGTGTCCGTTCCGGTCGCTTATTTCGTCAATGGTTTTATTATTTCAAAGATGAAGATTATCTTCTCCGGCAAATACTTCTTTATCCGATATATTGTTGGCTCCATGTCTACACAGGCCGCCCTGTTGCTGACAGCCTATCCGATCAGTCTTTCAGGAAAATATACCTTCATGGAGTTGGTTAACATCATAGGCACGACGTGGTCTTATAAAGTTGTCGTCTCTATTGTCTTGCTGCCGCTCGCCATCGCCTTAGTCGAGTGGGTGAAGAAGATAGAAAACACCGATCATTATGATTGGGGCACCTCATACAATCCATTTAAGTAATATCAACAGGGTCTCGCATGAAAGTAATTCAGATTAGCGACATACATATTATGCCTAATGAAAGCGCGCTGGCTTCGAAGCATCTTGCTAATTTCGACAGGGCCATTGACTTCATTAATGCCAATGCCGATAAAATCAATGCCGACTTAATCATTGTGACGGGTGACATCTCTCATGATGGCGATATCCCCTCTTATGAGCGCTTCTTTAAGATAATGAACCGCACTTCCTTACCTTTCTATTTTTTCCCAGGCAACCACGACAACAAAAAGAACCTGGACGATGCAGCCCGTAAGCAGGGTGGCAGCTACGATATAAACGCGTTTGAAGATGACGAATGGCGCATGCTCAGCATCGACTCGGTGGTCGATAACGAAGATTTCGGCAGGGTCTCGACGCAATCGCTCGACACGCTTGAAAAAGCCATCGTCGCAAGTGGCAATAAAAAGGTCGCCGTCTTCTTGCATCATCACCCTATTCCGGTAGGCACCCCGATTGTTGATAGCTGTATGTTAAACAATGCTGAAGAGCTTTTGAGCCTCTGCCAACGATTAAACGTTAAGTTTATCGGCTCAGGCCATGCACATACGTTATTCCAAAGAAAGCTGGGGGAAACCTTAATCTCTGTTTCTCCGGCAATTTGTTCGCAATGGAAAAACGGCACAAGCGATGTCAGCAGCATAGACAACTCGGCTTTCAGCGTAATTACGTTCGATGAGCATATTCACGTCGAACCCTGGTTTATTTAATCAACGTCAGTATTGTTTTTTTAGGCCTGGCGCTTTTCTTTGCATTTTTCAAAGAGGCAGAGAGTGCTCTGCCTTCTTTTACCCCGGCATAAAAGGCTATTTTCGTCGCATCCAAGGACTCGGTTTTGTCGACAAGATCGCGATCCCTTAGAAAATCCGCCCCTGATATTGATATCGAGTCAACGTCGTTTTTCAACGTCCACATACAGTTTCTTTTTTCTTCATGAATCGACAGTTTGGCCGAGGCGATTTTTATTTTAGACTCGGTCTCGGCGATAAAAGCGATGTCTTTCGGATTAACGTGCCTGAGAAAATCGCCCTCGATGAGTTGCCCCCAGTTTTTTTTCACGAAAGTATGGGTGCCAAACTCTTTGAAAAGCCAATATCCATCCGCCGTTCGGATCACGCTGCGATCTAACGTATAGAGGTAACTGGGAGAGTATATTTTTCTTAACCTTCTCATTATGTTAAATAAATCCATTTATTTCAGCCTCTTTATCGTTTTCAATAGAACACCGACGATCGCATAATCGCTATAGGACTTCACGCTGCTATCTGAATCTAATGAGATGTTTGTAAACAACAAGTCGTCGTCGGAAACAAAAACTCGCCTTAAGCATATTGGGTAATTTTTCAGCTTAACCAGGACGATATCGCCATCGCAAAATGGCTCCTTGAGGGAGATCACACAATACGTTCCACGGTCTAATTCAGGCGACAGTGAATTATTCGTTATCTCTACCACAAACAGCGAATCGTCCGTCATGTCATCGACTTCTGTCGTATAGGTATCTGCCGTTCTGATCGTGTTGGCCAGAAAACGCTCTACATCGCTGTAGCTAATGAGCGGCAGCGACCTCACATTGTGTTTAGCCTCTCCCGTGACGCTTAAATCCTTGTCAGTCAGCTCCCCTACTTTTACGCTGAAAAATTCACCAATGGACGCAAGCGTGGCGATCGTGGGATTCCCCACGCCTTTCCTCAGATTATTGATCGTGGCAATACCTATCCCTGTTTCGCTGCTCAACCGACTGGCGTCAATCCCGTGCATGCGCATGAGGTAAGTGAGGTTTTCACCTATCATTTTCAATGACATACCATTTTCTTCTGATATTTTAATGTTGTTTGGTTGCATTATAATGTTTTAAACCTATACTTTAGCATCATTAAAGTGAATCAAAAACATTAAACCACTTACAGGGTGGGCATGACAATGGCTCGGGGCCTTTGGTATACGAAATATAAATATAATGCATTGTAATATAATTATTTTATTGTGAATCGCCGTTATTACCGAACGTGATTGGTTGCTTTTTAAATGATTCAATTTACTTATAAAATGGCTGTCTAAGCAGGCTAACTCATATCCCGTTCATCAAACATCAAAGGCGCTTTACAACGCCCGGGTCACGCCATAGCTGACGCGGGAGAAACCCAAAATGCTGATCATTAACCCCGCAGCAATTTAACGCACAGAAGCCAACCTGGAGAGCAAACCGCATCCCGGTTTAATAATTTTAAAGGAAATAAGATGAATGCTTTATTCAGCGCTCATAGAGCGACCATTGCCCAACACTCGGGATTTTTTCTCTGTCAGAACGCGAAGAAGCTGCGTCAGCGCCCGTAGCGCCGAGTTCCGATGCGTACCTGCGTTGATCGATATTATGCCAAGAACGGCGACCAGAAAGGTGGCGCCGGGCCCCCAACACCAGGGAGCCCCAGCCCGACGCCACCGCCTTACGTACTGATTTGTAAGGGAGAAAAATGTAGACTGCGGGGGATAATCGTGCCCTTTGAATATTCACGCCCGAAGTGAGCGGGGAAAATGCAGACCACTGGCCAGACGTAAAGAAATGATGCCGTGGCAGGCTTGGCCGCCCGCTGCGCAAGTAAGAATAAACGCCTTATGCAAAATTGCGCCCCCCTCTTGCCAATCCGCCTTCCTCAGGCCAGAATACTGTACATTAAATCAGTGTTTACAGGTAAGTCATGTTTGTAGAATTAGTGTACGACAAGCGCAACGTCGCTGGGCTACCCAACGCCGCCGAGATTATTCGCAACGAGCTGGAAAAACGCGTGCATGCGCTGTTCCCGGAGGCGGAGGTGCGCGTGAAGCCGATGCAGGCCAACGGCCTGAACTCCGACGCCAGCAAAAGCGATCGTGAGAAGCTGAACCGAATGTTGGAAGAGATGTTCGAAGAAGCGGATCAGTGGCTGGTCACTGATATTTGACGGGCAGTAACGGTATTGACTCCCACTCAGCGGGAACCTTGCCGGGCGGAACGGGCAGCATGTTTGCCCGAGCCTCTCGATGATAATGCCGGCGCCGATGCAATAGGCGGCCAATAACCTTCTGCACCGGCATTTTACCTGGCATCCACTTTATTTATGAAGCCGCGTTGGCTTCCGATGGCGTGTCATCGTTTGATACCAGCGCCTCCGGCGGCAACACTTCCACCACCTCATGCACCGGCATGGTGAGGCGCAGATCGATCCAGCGCCCTTCAGGGATATCCATCGCTTCGCCGGCCACAACCGACGCGGTATCGATGTCAAAACGACGTTTGCTGATTTTCACCGTAATCACGCCATCGCTGTCAGTGACGGTTTCTACAAAGCACAGGCGGTTACCGTTCACGTCCTGCGGTACTTCGATCGTCCAGCCCTCCTTTGCCAACCCCAGCGAACCTTTCAGTTGATAAACGCCGGTGGAGATTCGCTCAGCACTTACCCCTGTCGCCTCACCGTTAACGGCAACATAGCCGGCCAGAGCAAAGCCGCCGTCCAGATAGTCAGCCTGCATATGCTCAGAAGCCGCGGACAACCTGGCGATCGGTGAGGCTTTCTTAATAAAGCCGTTGGCATCAACGGTAGTGTTGGCTTCCGACCACATCCAAACCCAGGGGGTAAACGCACTGCCATTCCAACTGCGCACGGCGATTTTCCCTGCTTGAGCCGCATTCACACCATAGCCGTAACAGGTTTGTACCGTCCTAAAGCTGTCGTCGGTTCCCGTCTGCGTCACTGCCCATGAGCGCGTATCGAGGAAATATGTGCCAACGTCTTTAAAGGGGTTGCCAATAGGGTCCGTGCCTACATAACCACGCCGGCTTTGCATTTGCGCATTGAAATTGCCTTTATTCGCCGCCGTCACGCCTTTACTCAATCCCCAGTCCTTCAGATTTGGAATGTCTGCGACGGTGGGTTGATCGGACGAGCTAAATAACCGCGACCAGGTGATGGTCGACGGCAATGCGGTAGATGAACTCCCCACCCAGGCCTGCCGCGAAATCGATGTGGCAAAATACGCGCACGAAGGGCCGCCATCCACCGGCAGCGTTAATAGCCCCCCGGACACGTTGCCCGGCCGGTTGGCCGTCACGACAGTGTAGCGCTGAATAGAAGATTTATTATCCTTCGCGAATGCATCCTCAGTATGCATTGGTCCGGTACCAAAACCACCGATAGCAGATTGGGCGACAGTCGCATAATCGGGCAGCGCCTGCGATTGCGAGAACGAAACGCCTGTACGCATGTCAATTTTCATCACCCCAACCGGTTCCACCGATTGTTTTACCGCCTTATGCTCCCAGCGCAGACCGGCGGCATTCGCGTAGGTGATTTGCTCAACCGTATACCAGCAGTTGATGGTGAAGCTATTCACTTTCACATAGATATCATAATTATCGCGACTGGATTCAATAACCTGAATATCCAAGATCGGCGTTCCGGTATCATTAATAAAAGTACCGCCGATACGGTTGGCCTTATTGGTCGTATCGCTGGCGCCAAGATTACCCGTTCTCAGCATCAGGCGTGACAGGCCGGCGTTATAAACAAACCCGTTATAGCCATTCGAACCGTAGAAATTGAGCGCGATCCCAACGCCATTTTGCCCCGCATTTTTAAACTGCCCCAAAAGGAACCAGGTGGTGATATTGGTGTTATTTTCCGGTAACTTGAACCGCACATTGTCAAATGCGGTCACCACCTGAGTGGCGCTCTTCGCCGCATTTTGCTCACTGATTTTTGCCGCCGCAGCGGAGGAAGATGCCTTGCCGGCGGACGCTGCCGCTTCTGCGCGCAGGCGATCGACGGTTTGCACAATCTCAGGCGTAATATCGCTTTCCCCTGGCCGACGCAGGAAATCATTGAGCGTGCCGGGCAGTGAATCGTTATAAACCTCGATAGCCCCCACCCGCTCCGGCTGCGCGCCATACACAGAGATGATGACCTCGTAAGCGCCCGGCTCTACGGCCAAAGCGTATTTACCGCCATCATCCGTCACCGACTGGGATTTAGCCAGGCTCAAGACCGTTGACGAGGTTCTGACTGCGCGCAGAGTAATGGTTACGCCGGAGCGAGGATCGCCGTAAGGGCCTTTTAATATTCCGCTGATTAATGTCATTGTACTTTCTCCATGAGTTCTTTGATTAATTCATCCTGGCGATCGATTCTATCCAGAGCCTGATTCAGTGCGGCCAGGGCCACATATCCCAGCGTTGAATAATCGACGGATTTTACTCGCTCAACCATTTCACCGTTTTGCAATTCTAAGGAGCCGCCTTCAGCAACAACCTGAGGAAGGCTCTTTTCAATTTCTTGTGCGATACCACCGATAAAGGGCTTGCCATCGCGCTTGCCGGTATAGAGTTTTAGACCGCGAATGAGTGTTATAGGGTCTTCAATTTCTTCTACTTCAGTTTTAATTCTACGATCTGAGCCGGTAACCCAGTTTCCGGTCAAATTATTCATATCCCCATTATTTTGCAGACGAACCTCATGCCACCTCCCAGCCCAATCTTGAAAGGAGATAAATCCATAGTCGGTGATATTTAACTCTTGACGCAATGACATTGTCATTTGCTTAACAACGCCCTGAGCCTTAATCTGTGATGTAATTGCTGGCCCTTGAACTGTTCCTGAATTGCCTGTAAAAGTATTGGTCGCAGTAATTGACGTAGCAGAGTTTTCTGCAGGGCTCAATTGCACTGCACTTTTGAGCAACATGTAATCATCAAACGTGACCGACTTTCTGAACCTAGCATACCCACCCACATCAAGATTTGCCGCTTGCCCAGTAATAAGAGAGCCTTGTAAAGATAGATCACCTTTAATCTCTTGGGCAGTAGTAACCGTCTTATCTAATTTATTATTAAGCGAAGCCGTAATACTGTTCCAGGCCGGGCCAATATAGGTGCCACCGTCCGGCAACTTAACGGTAATATTCCCGGTATTGCTGAAGACCTGTTGCCAGTTCTCTTTATCGAGGTTCAGCCCTCGCAGGGCTTTCGCTGTCTCGGTGGCCAGTTGGGCGGTGATAGCATTCATCGCATCGCGCGGCACGGCATACCATGCTGCGCCCGCCTGCGTTGGGCCATCGTAGGCTTTAATCAGCGTCGCCTGTGTGGCGCTATCAACGGTTTTCGCCGGCAGCGTATAGGTAACGCCACCGACAACGCTTACGATGAAATCACCGGCCTTCAGCTCGGTATTAAAGGCCGTTCCGGTACCTTTTACTATTGTGGAATTATTCGTTAAAGTGAGTGTGCCTGTTGGCATAAATATCCTCCTGAATTAGCCTGATAAAAGAGCCTCGTTACGGAGATGATGATTACTCCAGTGCAAAGGCTGTATATTGCGGAGTGGCAAAGATGTTCACAATAAAAGTCGTTGAATGCGATTGTCCTTGGTCAAGCTCTCCTGAGGCAAGCTGCCAAAAAGCAGTCGAAGACTTTCCAATTAATGTATCGATATAAACGATGGATACTGAAGGTTGCCCGCTACCAGAGCTGGAACTAACGGAAACCTCTGGCATATAGCCTCCACCGGTTGTGTTTTGCCTAACCCCACCATAACCGTGAGGATATCCTCGACCACTTCTTTTAATTTGAATCTGTCCAAAAACACGAACAGGAATAACATTATTACCACCAAAGCGTAATAACCGACTGGCATTAGTATGATAACCCGTCCAGCTTAACATCGAGCCATCCATGATCGCGCCTTCGATATTCGCGGCGGAAAGTTTCCCCTCAATGGAGCAATTCTCGAGGATCCGGCAATTGCCAATCACGCCATTTTTAAACTCACCGGTGTCGGCATATATCGCTCCACGGGCGCTAATGTTATTGAATTGTGCCCCGCCATCTTTATTTATCGCCCAGCCACGCTGCCCGTTTATCCAATTAGAAGACTGGATATGCTGTGCGATCTTGGCGCTATCGATGGTGCCATTGCGAATAAACGCATCGCTAATAAACACCTGCCCATCCACTACGGCAAACGGCGAATACTGATTACTGTTGTTGCCGCTCATCAACACGAACTGATTGGCGTTAAAGCCCACGCGGGTGGTGACCGGTCTGCCGTTTTCCGCCAATACCGCGATCGACATGCCGGCATTGTAGAAGGTGCCGTTCACCCGCACGCCCGCTTTCAGCGTATGGATGGCCGTGGCGCCGTCGGCGTCTACCGTCGCCGTCAGTTTGTCTTCCAGCACCGCCGCTACGTCGTCAATCTGCGCCTGCACCTGAGTTTTCATCTCGGCCAGCCCGCGATCGACCTCCGCGATGGTGGTTTTCACCACCATGATATCGGCGCGCACCGTGCCGTACTGCGCCCACTGGTGATCCACCGTCGCGTTGTTGGCCAGCGCATTCTGCAAGATGGCGTCGATGTTGGTGTCGATATCGCCCACCAGCCGCTCGCCGTCTTTCGCGGTCAGGAGATCGTCGCCGATGTTCTCGAGATAATCGCCGGCGTCCGCGTTCGCCTGCCCGGCGGCCCAGCCTGTCCAGTCGCCCTGATTGCCGGTGCGGTCTTGCAACCGCGCGCGGAACCAGAAGGCCTGACCGGCCTTCAACCCGGTCATGGCGTGGGTGTGCAGCGGATACGGGATATCGGCCAGCAGCATCGCGTTATTCCCGGCGGCGTTGTCCGCATACTGAATTTCGGTTTTCAGCGTATCTTCGGCACCGGACGGGAACGCCCAGTCGAGCTGAATGCCCCACAGCAAAGGCGATGCTTTGAAGCCGACCGGCATCGGCGGCTTACCCTCTTTACCCTTGAGGTAGGTTTCCATCGAGGTCGCCCAGATGGACGATACATTGCTAGCGTTGATGGCCCGCGCGCGCACCCGATAGCGGCCGGCGTAAATTCCCGGCACCTCGAAGCCGAGCGCCGAGGTGCGCGGCACCGACACCCAGTTGCCGTTATCTTTGCGCCACTCGGCCTCATAGGCGATGGCATTTTCAACCGCGCCCCAGGTGGCGCGCAGGGTGGTAATGGCGATACCCTGGCTCACCGAGGAGTAGCTGTCGATGGTGATGTTTTTCGGCGGCGCCTGCACGCCGGGCGGAATGATGGAAATCGGCCGATCGTCGATACGCGCGCCGGTATCTATGCGGGCGTACTTATTCGGATCGTGTTCCGCGGCGTTCACGGCATAGGTGTTGTCGCCGTTATCGGCGATGCCCACCACGCGGTAAAGCTGCACCGCCAGATCGTCCGCGTCGATGGACCAGGCCGCCTCCGGCGCCGGCGCCTCGCTGTAGGCGGTGGTGACGGTCACTACGCGTTCATTCACCGCCTGCACGGTGCGCGCCTGCGCCCGGCCGGAAGGCAGGTTGACGATCAGGCGATCGCCGGCTTTGGCGCCCGGCTTCCTGTCCAACGTCAGTTTACGGCCGTCCGCACCGCTGAGGCGCCCGCCAATCACCCGCCCGGCCAGCATCTGATCCGCCACGCCGACGATATGCCCCGGCATGGGGATCATGCCGTCCAGCCCCACGGAGAAGCTGACCGTACGATCCTTGCTGTTGGTCAACAGCGCCCAGCGGCCGCGGCGGTTCGCTTCGCTCGGCGTGGTGCAGCCGATGGCCGTCAACTCGGTCTGGTTCACGTCGTAGCGGCGCACCAGATCGCTGTCGAATACCGCCTCTATCGCATCGGCGTAATGGTTGCCAGGATCGGACCAGCTGACCATCGCGGTGCTGTAGCGGGTGCGTTCGCTGGCGGACGAGTAGGTAAACTTGCCGTCGATGACGTTGGCGCGGGTGTAGGTGAAGTCCATATCGCGCGGCATGTCCGCCAGGGCGACCATTTGGTTTTGCCCCCAATAGGTCATGCCGCGGAAGATGCCGGCCAAATCGCTCAGCACCGTCCAGGCCTCTTCCCGCGACTGCAGATAAACGTTGCAGGTAAAGCGCGGCTCCATGCCCTCGCCGCCGCGCCCGTCCGGCACCGGCTGATCGCAATACTGCGCGATGCGATACAGCTCGGACTCCGAGACCTGAGACGCATCGATGCGGTCGCCCAGGCCAAAGCGCTCGGCCAAAATAATGTCGTAAAACACCCACGCCGGGTTATCGCTGTAGGCCCACTTAAAGCCGCCGCTCCAGATGCCGGTATAGCTGCGCGTTTGCGGATCGTAGTTGTCCGGCACGCGGATCAGGCGGCCGCGCGGTTTGCAGCTGATCTTCGGGATGTTGGGGAACTGCTTCGAGTCGAACTCTACGTACAGCAGCGCGGTGTTCGGATAGCGCAGCTTGGCGTCGATGATTTCGGTCAGCGCCTCGATGTTCATGCGGTCGGCGATCCGGGCGCTGTTGGCGTTAGGCGTCAACCGGCGCACGCGCAGCTGCCATCCCGTGGTGGCCTTCGGCAAATTGATGCGGTGCGAGCGTTCGTACAGCGAGGTGGTTTTATCGTCGATCGCCGCCGTTAACACCTCCTGGTAGCTGCCGCCGTCGGTCGCCACGTCGATGGCATACTCGATGCGATAGCCGTTGACGTCGCCGTTGTCCGCCTGCTTTTGCAGCATGGGCCACCCCAGGCGCAGGCGAACGGCGGAAAGTTGCAGGTTCGAGACGGAACGCACCCACGGTGCGCCGCTTTTCAGTTCGCTGCCAACCGAGATCTCATTCTCAACGGCGGGAATGCCCTGGATATATTCCTGCGCCTGCGAACCAGGGCGGAATTCCCAGCGGAAACCGGGAAAGTTTTCCGTTCCGTCGCTGCCCAACACCGGCGTACCGTCAATAAAAATGTTTGTGCCATCCAGCCCGCCGGCAAACTCCCCTTCGCCCAATGCGAACAACATCTTCGCTCTGGCGATCGACTGAATGCTGTCTGGCGATTCTACCGGCGTGTGGCCGCCACCGCCGCCGCCTTTTCGCCCACGGATCATGTTCTGTGCCATATTTCGCCCATAAAAAAAGCCGCTATTGCGGCTGTCTGTTCAAACGGATGTCGTTATTGCTGGTCTTCGGTATAAATGCCTGCGGAGATAATCGCCCCGCCAATTTCACGCGTGCCGTACAGCACGCCGACGGGGTTGCCCTGCGCCGTGGTATTGACCGGCCCGCCAAAGGCATAGCTCGGTTTATTTTCCGGGCCTTGCCGCATGCGCAGCCCGCCCATTTGCGGGGAAAGCATTTGGAGGATGCCGCCGAGGGCCATGGAAGCACCGGCCATCGCCGCCATGCCAGTTCCCCCACCCGCCGTAAATGCCCCCAGAGCCCCCGTCCCTGCGCCCGCAGAAACATACATAGCCACGGCAACCAGCGCTACGCCCAACACGGTCTGGAATAAGCCTGCGCGCTTGCTCCCAATCACGACGGGAACAAGGTGAATCTCTTCCGACCCTTTGGTGAATGCCAGCTCATCCTGCCCGACATTGCGTTTACCAACGAAAATAGAAAATGTCAGGCCGCGTTTGTGCGCTTCAAGCATGTAGCGTTCAAAGCCTGGAAGCAGATTTTTCATCGCATCGATCGCCTTCGGCACCGTTGATGCCCGATATTTAAATTCGCGGCCGAAAACCTTAATCATGGGACCATGAAAACGAATGGTGCGCATTGGAATGTCAATAAACATACTACCTCTCAATCAAGTCAGCGCCCCGTGACGCAACACCTTCATCGTTCGCTCCTTCCAGTAGCCGCCGTAAGGCACCCGCTGGCTGAGCATGCCGTACATGTGGTGCAGCAGCATGCCGTCTTCGAGCAGAATACCGGCATGGTTCGCCACCGGTGCTGAAACCTGCATAATCACCATGTCACCCGGCATCGGTGGACCGTCGAACTCGCGAAAGCCGCACGCATGCCAGTTATCCAGATAGCGGTTTTCACCCCGTTCCCACCACGGATAATCAACGCGGTAATCCTGAAGCGCTATGCCGTGCTCCTGCCGGTAGTAGCTCATGACCAGCCCCCAACAATCGGTATGCCCCAGCACGAACGGGCGGCCCACCAGCGGCAGTTCGCCGCGCGGCAAGAGGGTGCGTAAATCCCCCTCCGGCCAGCTGGCTATCGCCCAGGGCAACGCCATCGCGTCGCACTGCGCCTTGTCCAGCTCACTCGGCTGCGTGGTGGCGTCCGGGTGGCTGTGCACAATGAGGGTGATGGTGCCCCATTCGGCGGCGGCCACGTAGTCTTCCGGCGCCAGATGAAACTGCTCGGTAGGATTGTCCGCCAGGTTGCGGCATGGAAAATAGCGCTCCACGCGGGATTTTTGCGCCACCACGCCGCAGCATTCGCGCGGATACTCGGCCCTGGCGTGCGCCATAATGGCCGCTGCGGTTTTTTCTTTCATGCTCGCCCCCTACTGCCGGATTAACGCCGCGCCGGGGAAGCCGCCGAACGGCAGCGGCTCGTGCTCGCCAAAGCGTTTCTGGCAGTCGCTCAGCAGCCCGCCGCAGCGATCCTGGCTCGGGTCATCCACCGGGTTGCCCTTGTCGTCAAAGTAACGGCTACCGGCGTAATCGCAGCCCTTGCCGGTGCGATAGCCGCCGCGCGAGCACCAGGTGCACAGGCTGTGGATTTGCCGGGTCGGGATGCGCAATCCCCGCAGGTCCGCCGGGCTGGAGAGCTCGAATTCCACCGCCTCGTCGCTTTCCGTCGCCTTGCGATCGATATAAAACACCTGCAGCTTTTCCTGCAGCGGATCGGCCGAAGAGTTCCCTTGCGGGAAGTTGCGGGCGTCAAGGTAGTGCACCAGCGTGTCGTGGATCCGCACCTTGGCCTGCGCCATGTCCTCAAACTGCAGGCAAAGCGCGCTGATCAAGCCGTTGATATTGGCGACCGACAGCTTGGGCGCATTGCCCTGGCTGTCGGCGGAGATCTCCAGCCCTTCGACGCTAAACGGCCACGGGCCGTACTCATGCCCCTGCCACCAGACCGATTTCGCCGGCAGTTTGGTTTCATCACCGCCGGCGGCGGCCAGCTCTTGCGGCGTAAAAGGCAGGGTATCGCAATGAAAGCGCAGAATATCGGCGCCAAACCGGGTGCCGTCTACCTCAATCAGGCGGATGCGGTTGCCCGGCTCCAGCTTTTGCAAATCTGAATTCAGCATCGTCTCCCCCGGTTAAACGTGGAAGGCCTCGGTAAACGTGGCCGTCAGTGAATAGTTATCCCCGCCCATGGCGACCGGCTTATAGCCCTCGCAGCGGTACAGGCCGGGAACTTGCGTTGGTGGCGTCCATTGGAAGGATTTCACCCCGTGATGATTTTCCAGAAAGACGATGATCGGCGTGATGTAGTCATACTTGCCGACAAAGGTCAGATCCCAAGAGCGCACGATCGGGTTAATGCCGTCTCCGGAGACCTGCGCATAGCCGTCGCCGAACTGCGCCTTTCTGACGCGAAAACGTATATCGCCGGCGGCATTGACGCGCGCCGGAAATTCAAATGTCTGAATGCCCATTACATCCCCTTGATTGCTTTCCAAATCGGCTGGCCCGGCATCAGGTTGCGGTTGATCACCTTCTGGCTTTCCTGCGCGGCGATATTGCCCATCTGTTTACCGAACTCGCCCCATCCCGGATCGGCCTGCGAGCTGACGTTGCCGCCGTTCTCGATGGTGATGTAGACATTCGGTGCCGCCGCAGGCTGCTGGCCGCCGCCGATCGCCCGCACGCCAAGCGAACCGTCCGCGCCGCGTTTGAGCGGCATGATGGCCTCCGGCCCGGCTTCGCCCATCAAGCCGGCGCCTCTGGCGAACGCGAACAATGTGGGATTGCTGACGATCTGGCCGCTGAATGCGCTAAGCGAAGGCGAGGCGTACACGCCGCCCTTGGCGTTGGGGACATAGCCTTGCCAACCGGTCGGCATGCCCATCGCGCCTGAACCGGCCGTGCCCGCGCCAGCGCTTGCCGCCCCGCCCAGCAAACCGCCGCCGATGTTCATAAAGGTAGAGAGAAAAGTTCTGGTTAACAGCGCCTGCATCGCCAGATCGATCAGTTGCTGAATGATGGACTGCGTCATGGAGGTCATCAAACCGAGCATGCTTTGCTTAAAGTTTTGCGTCCCGGTCAGCAGATCGAACATCATGCCGGAGGTCCGTTCCCGCGTCATATCCACCAGCCCCAGCGCCATCTTGTGCACACGGCTCTGCCCGCCGAACAGACTCAGCGCCTGCTGATACTGAGCGTCCGACGATTCCTGCGTCGCCGCCTGCATCAGCTGTTCATAGCGCTGTTTATCCAGAATGCCTTGCTGGTAGTAGGCCTGGTATTGGGCCTGCTGCTGCACCAGTTGATTGTTAAGGCGAACGGCAGGATCCACATCACCGGCAATGTTCAGGCGAGGCGCAGCGAGCGCGTCGGTTTCGGCCTTCAGCCGCTGGCGCGCCGTTTCTTGCTGCTGCATCCGGCTGGCGTTGTGGTACTCGCGTTCGGTCAACAGCCGCCCGTCATACAACGCCTTCAGCTCCTTGCCGACCTCTTGCTCTTTACGCACCGCCGCCTGCCCTGGCGCGTATTGTTCAGCGAGCTGTTGCCGCTGCCGCTGATACTTCTCGGCGTTCAGCGCCATCGCACGCTGCACATCGGCCTGCCCGGCACCGGCCGCCTTGGCCGCTGACGCCAGCTTGGCCTGTGCGCTTTGTTCATCCTGGGTGATTTTGTCGAGGCTGCTCAGATGCGCCTGCTCGATTTCCTGACGCAGCTGTTGGTACTGTTCTAGAGCCTGCTGCTTGCCGTTATCGTTGAAAATACGACCGACAGGAGGGGCACTTGTTTGATGGCCCTTAGGCTTAACAGGTTTGGTCTCAACATGGCTGCCGTTGCCATTCTGTGCATTAACGGCATTGCTTCGCCGAAGCCGGATCGCTTTCTCGCCCTTAATGACATCTTCCAACTGCGCTTGCAAGGCATTCCGTTCTTTCTTCACCTCTTTGGGATCAGAATAGAGGAATCCCAACACCCCTTTGCTTCGCCGCTCTAAGCCAGCAATTCGGATATCGCTCCTGCGCGCCAGTTGGTTTTCGATCTTGGCTTTTTCCTCATTGAGCGTCTTTAGCTGATCGTCGAAGGTATCAATTTTGACGGCAAGCTTTGCCCTGGAGAGTTTGCTGAGATCTTCGGCCGTCTCGACCGCCGCATCTTTCAATTCTAAAGCCGATTGGCGAGCTAATTGGTTTTGCTCATGGAAGTACAGCATCGCCAATCCCGCCTGGATGGCGACACCGATCGGGCCGCCAAGCGCCCCCAACGCAACGTTGGCGACGCGAGACGCCGCGCCGACGCCCGATGTCGCCTGGGCCGCCCCACGCGCCGCCGCCGCCTGATCGCGCCAGGCCGCCGCGCTGTCATTCAGGCCGCCGGCCAGTTTCAGCATCTCCTCCGCGCGGCTGCCGCCTTCGCCGGAGGCGCTGCTCGCCTGGCGGGCCGCGTCGTCCAACTGCTTCATCTGCGCCGTCGCGGCGACGGTGATGGACGCAAGTTCGGTGAGCGCCTGCCCATACTGGCGCGACGTGGCGGCGAGCCCCTGCAGCGACAGCTCGACGCCGGCCAGCCCCGCCAGTTTCCCCGCCAGGCCGCCAAGCGCGCCGCCGATGCGTTGATACGACTCGTCGGTCTTCTTCGCGTCCTGCTGAGCCTGGCGGTTAAATTTGGCGGATTGTTCCCCGGCGGTACGGTAAGCCGCCGTCAGTTTGTTTTTAAAGTTGGTGTCATTCAGTTGCAACCCGACGACCAACTGTGCGGTATCAGCCATTTCCCAGCACTCGCATAACGTCAGCACACTGCATATCAATACTGCTTTGCGCGGGCTGACCGGATTGATGAACGGGGGCACTCTCCGCCGCATCGGCCGTCATGCCTTGCAGTTTGAAGTATGCCCGCCAGTGATTCAGGATGTGCGCCGGCAGCGCGGCGATCTTGCGAGGATCCGACTCACCCCAGCGATCGGCCAGTTGGAACACCAACATCAGCCAGGGCGAGTCAGTCAGTTTTTTTCCGCTTCCTCCAGGCTGCCGACCGCATGGCGCTTGACGGCGCCGATGGCTTCGACCAGCGTCGGGTTGTCGTGCGCCGCCAGCAGATCGCCTACGCTCGGCAGGGCGCCGGCCGGGATGCGTTTACCGTCCGGCGTCATCAGGCAAGACAGCAGCAGCTGCACGTTGAGCTGTGCGGCTTTGTTCATATCACCGCTGTCGATGGCGGCCTTCATGCCGTCTTCGTTTTCCTGCAGTTCCGCCGCTTTCAGGCGGCGGATAAAGGCTTTGGCGCCAAAGATCTGCGTTTCGATCACGTGGTCGTCGGATTTCAGCAGCGCCGCTTTCAGCGCTTTCAGATCGTATTTCTCAGTCATCGGTTTTTCCTTGTTCATATAATGTGCTCTGCATGAAGAAAATTGCCGCAGGCCACATGGCCCGCGGCGGAAGCGATCGCGTCGAGCGCCCTCAGGCGTTAAGCCAGCGCGATCGTCGGTTCGTCACACCTTCGGGGTAACCGAGCCCCAGGTGTTGCTGTTTTGCTTGCCCTGAACGGTAATCTGAATGACTTCACTCGCCGGGGCGGTGATCTCATTCATTTTCCAGCCGGACAGCGACAGGATGGAGGTGGAAGTGCGGCCGTTCGGCAGCTCGACGTAAAACTGTACCGTTTCGCGCTTGTCCGCCGCATTCAGCAGCGCCGCGAAATCGGCGTTGGACGGATCGTCGATGAAACCGATGGATTTCTCCGCGCCTTCCGGCAGGTCGGAAATAAACTGCTTGGCGGTATCCAGCAGCGTGGTGCAATCGACAAAACCGCCGGTTTGCCCCATTTCACCTACCGCTTTACAGTTGGTCAGCGCCTTCATGGCCGTGGGCGCAGCCCCAACGGTGCCCCATTTGACGATAGTGCCGGCAGGCAGCATGGCGTATTCTGGCGAAGTTTTATCAGCCATAGTTTTTCTCTCTCTTTTTTGATGAAGGATGGTAGCGGTCGCTACCGGTTTTCGATGCCATAGCGGACGTTAGCCGCCAGGATGCGTAACACTTGGTGCTTATGGTGATCCAGCGCAGGACGAATAAACGGGGCGGCGGCTTGCGTTGCCGTGCCGTACTCTTGCGCCAGGGCTCTGTGGTAATGCTGTTTACTGGGGCCGACACGCAACGTCACCGCGTTCCATCCGGTAACGGCCGGACGTATCGCGATGCCGGCGCTCAGCGATGGCTCGCTGTTTGGCGCCCCCCGATCGGCACACTGCCGCATCGTGCTGAGTAGCGGCGCCAGCGCGGCGTGGCCGGCCTCCGGCAGAATGTGGCTGGTGACCTCGCGCCGAATCGTTTCCAATCGACGAGCCAATTCCGCCATGCCGGAAACGTTCATGGCGATCACGCCGCCACCTCGGAATGCGTGATGAGATAATCGCGCGCCATCCGGTACTGAACGCGGTTATCCGCCAGGGGCGTGGCGCTCTGCAAAAGGGTGCTGCGCGTGACCGCCTGTACCGGCCATTGGCCGATATGGCCATGCCGAACCCCTTCCCAGGCATTCAAAACCGCCTTATCCAGAGCGATCAGCCGGGAGTAATCGGCGATCACGTACAGCACGATCTGAAAACGGCTCTGTACCAGCGAACTGTCAACCAGACCGGTGTTCACTTTCAGATCGCTGATCTTCTGATAGGTCACGCCTTCTTGCTGCGGATCCGGCAAGACCAGCGGATGAACCGCCAGATGGGTTAGCGCGGCCAGCGAGCGTTGGATTTCATCTTCAATCATTTGGGCAAGGTCTCCGTCGTTTTGAGGGGGGAATCGTTCTGCAGACACATTCGGACATCAGGACAGGAACAGCGCGCGTTCAGCCGCGCGCCGAGCAACCAACCCATCGAGCCGCACGCCGCCCGCATTCACCCAACGCCCGAACTGATCGGCCGCCCCCTGCCGATCGCCGGCGTTCAGCCGGCGCAGCAGCGTCGAGTTATCCAGCGCGCGCAGGCCCAGGTTATAGGTAAAGCTCACCAGCGCATCGAATTGCCCCTGCGTGATCGGCACCGTTACCCGCCGTTCGACGCCCTGTTCAAATTGAGCGACACCACACGCCAGCAAACGCTCGGCCGTTGCGGTGTTGATCGCCATACCGGCCCCTATTTTTCGTCCCGCTACCCGCTGGGTCCAACCGTAGCCGATGGTCCAAACGCCGACCGAGTCCTGGTAAGCCTGCAACCGCAGGCCTTCGAAACGCTTGATCAGCGCCATGCCATCGTCACTTATCTTCATGGTTTCCTCCTGACGCTTTATTGAGAAATCGGCGTTCCAATGCCTTGATCAGCGATGCTCCCGACCACCCCGCCATGCCGCATACGCCGCCCATCACCTCCGAAGGCCAGTCGTAATGCAGCGCAATCATCACCATGGTCAAACCGGCGAAAATAGAGACGAACAGCTGCAAGAACAGCGTCCTCCAGCTAAAGGTTTCGCCGTTCAAGACCTTGAAGGAATAGCTGGCGATCGCCCCCAGCAGCGTCATGCCGAAAGCAAGCAGCATTGAAAGGATGTTTGGTTCATTTTTCCAAGGCATAATCATCACCCTCCCCTTACCGGGGCATAGCCCGATGTTCGGGAGTTATGGAAAAGAGTGGCTAAATGCGGCGCACCTCCCCGTCATTCCTCTTCCATTGAAAAAGCGGCCATTTACGCTGTCGAAAATGACTTATCCGTTCTGCTTAACCTGGGCAGATAAATAAAGATTGCGCTATTTCATAAAGAAGAGGAATTAGCCTCCCGTCGTGGTCATTCAACGACAGTCATTATTCAGTGAGTGATTGACCGTTTTGACAAGGAGGCTAAAAATGAAAAACCCCGCCAGAGCTAGGTTTATCTATCGTGCGGCGGCGCCGGCAACAATTCAGTTTTATCAGATTACCGGCTTATTTGCGTACGCGTGAGTCTTTTGTGATAAAAAATAAAACCCCGCCGGAGCGAGGTTTATCTATCGTGCGGCGGCGCCGGCAACAATTCAGTTTTATCAGATTACTGGCTTATTTGCGTACGCGTGAGTCTTTTGTGATAAAAAATAAAACCCCGCCGGAGCGAGGTTTATCTATCGTGCAGCGGCGCCGGCAACGACTCAGTTTTATCATATTACCGGCTTATTTGCGTACGCGTGAGTCTTTTATAAAAAATAAACCCCGCC
>Ga0153999_1000045_pt1 | contig 76758 bp, 99 predicted proteins | sample TSNC083MetaG_FD_104675 | JGI IMG/M metagenome (GOLD analysis project Ga0153999, IMG submission 104675) | Attine ant fungus gardens microbial communities from North Carolina, USA - TSNC083 MetaG | ecosystem: Host-associated > Fungi > Mycelium > Unclassified | place: USA: North Carolina, Lumber...
TGAGAAATATTTATCCAAGTCGTCAAATACAGAAATAAGCTCTAGACCAATATTTGCTTTTAAAAGTTCTAAACGATTTACTCTCATAGTCAAGTTATAAAGTTTCAGCACTTGATTTGCTTGGTGCGAAAAGTCTTTTTCCTTAACGTATTTCTTGGCTTTATTGGCAAATGCTTTGACATCCATTTTATCCGCACGTTTCATGGCTTCACTAATAGAAATTCCTTGACCATTCGCAAAGTTCTGCCAGTTGGCATTGATTTCTTTTTGAATGGCTTCTTGAGCTTCAAATAGCTTATCCATGATTTGCTTCATGCGTTTGGTATCATCTTTAATTTGCTGTTCTTGCCATGCTTTCTCACGTTTTTTCCAGTAATCAGGAGTTTTCATACGCTACTCCTTATTTGTTTCAGGAACTTCTGTTCCCTTTTCACTAGGTTGCTTGTCCTGGTCAAAGATAGCTGTAGAAGCTTCTTCTTTTTTGATTTTTTCCATTTCAGCTTGAACATCTGGAATAACAGAAATGACACTCAAAGCTGTTTCTTGGCTAGTAATTCCCATAAGAATATTAGCAGTCTCAGCTTGCTCTTTAATATCTTTTGGTTCATTCCGTGTAAAGGTATACTCAATATCTTTCCAAGCATCCCGGTTTGAAATGTTCGTACTTAACTCACAATACAGTTTGTATCGACTATTCAAAGAAGATTGAAACTTACGTTGAAATGACAAAGCTAAGTTACTCATTGCTTGCAGTTTGTAAGCCAATGAAACACCGCTTGATGACCCAAAAGATTCATCAGAGATATTCGCAACCATTGTTGTTTGGAAGATTAATTTAGTTAGTCGATCCAATAGATTTTCTGTTTGAGAATCACTATCAGGCTTTTCTAAGAATTTAACATCCACATTTTTTCCTTCACCATCGGCATAGTAATTAATGACCCGGTTACTTCGGATGTTCTTCAAGTCTTCTTCTTCAACTGCAGCACCTAAGAATGTTAAATACTGATCACTGAAATAATCAACATCATTTGCTTTTTCACTAATTGCTTTGTTAAAAGCGTTGACTAATGAAATAACAGATTCAAAGATACTCATTCGTTCTTCGTTGAAATAGAACTCTACAACTGGCAAATCATCAAAAGGATTCGCTGCTTGTTCAGTCATATTGTAAAAACCCATTGTCCCATTCAAAGCATAGGTTGTTTCTTTGGTATAAACTTCACCATACAATTTATAGTCATCATCATACCCATAACGCACCGCAAACAAAGGTTCTTGTTTAATCGTGTCATCATAAACCATGAACATATTTTCAGGGTTGTTATAAATGACATTCGTTTTAGTCTCTTCGTCTTGGTACAAGAGTTCAAAAGCTCGACCATAAATACAAGCCATCTTTGCAAGCTCTGACTCTTCATCTTCCATGTCGTTCAGATTATCAAATTCTTGTAGTTTAGTAAGTATTTCTTTATCTGAATGAGACTTTTTAACTGGAATACCATTGAAGTAACCCGTGAAAGTATCAACGATATATTTAGTGAAATTAACAGCTAAACGATTATCAGGCTTCCAAGGGTCTTTTGTTGGCTCATCGTCAATGGCCATGATCCCACGATACATATTTTTTAAGTACTCATATCGAGCAACTTCTAATTTATGCTTTTCCATAAACTTTGTAACTACTTCATTTGTGATTGGTTCATCTTTTGGAAATGTCATTAATTTAGGTGGTTTGTATTTCAATTAGAATCCTCCTTTGAAAGATTTTAGTTTTGCTTTGCGAGTTGTCATTGTCTCAGCAATTCCCGTTGTTGCATCTGGCGCATCATCATGTTTATTTTTACCTTCACGTTGATAAGTTGTCATTGCTTGATAGTATTCAGGGAAACGAGTTCGCCAGTCGTTGGGAAATCGAACGTGCTGCTCTATCCAATAACTATTGGAATAAATCCGAGCTTCTTTATTATTTCCTTGGAAGAAATCTTCTACAGCACAAGCAACTTTGCCTTGAATCTTATCTCTGACAGAACGAGCAAAAGACCGACCGCCGTTATTGCGCTCGATTCTTGATGCATTTACTCTGTTATTAATTAATTGATTGGCCACAGCATTTTCTGTGTATTCCATCGGCTTTTGAGTGTAAATAATGTCCAGTACATCCGCAAAGCCGTCTGAGGTTTCCCCCCATACAATCGAACAGAGATAGTCTTTCCCAGTATCTGCAGTATCGCAATAGTTCCAAATCTTTTTGTACTCTGAACGAGTATTGTAAGTTTGGAACTCGCTATATAACCGACCTTTGACATCAATCGGCTCTTGCTGGTAGTTGGCGCTGGCAATATCAGCACCCATTGTTTTTACCTTGCGCTTATAATCTTCAAGAGTCAGAACATCATCACAAAGCATTTCATTCGTTTGTTCGTTGAAAGCTTTGAAATTAATATGCTTTACTCGGTAACCATTTTTAGGTAATTCACGTAAAGCTCGTCCAGCCAAGTCTTCACTATGCCAACGAGTCATGTTAATTATGATTTTACCGCCTGACTCCAAACGTGAAAGCATGGTATTAACAAACCAGTCCCAGTGTTTTTCTAAGACAGTCGCATTATTAGCTTCCTCAGCATTCTTGATAACATCATCAATGATAATAATATCAGCACCGAAACCTGTTGCAGTCCCTGTTGGAGAGGTTGCCAAATAGTTGTTATAGCCGTCTGACAAACTCCAAAGGTTTTTCGCAGCATCTCCATACTTAATCGCAGCATCGAAAATATCAGAGTAAACGATTTTGTTTTCATCTGCTTTTTCTTCTTGAAGTGTATTACGAACATTTTTAGAAAAGACTGTAGATAAGGTTTCGTTATATGACCCAGTCATGATTTTCTTCGTATGGTCATTACCAAGTACCCACTCTACAAATTTACCAAGCGTGAGAGACTTTCCGTGACGTGGCGGAAGATTCAAAACTAAAACATCATGTTCATCATCATTTAGAAATGACTGAAACTCTTCACACATTGTCACCAGATAAGCTCTATCTCGCTTATAAAAACTCGGCATGATGAGATTACAGTAATCAAAGAAAAAGCGCTTGGACAGCTCAATTTTTGCCCCTAGCGCTATTTTATCCATCACGACTTGCCAACTTTCTAAGCTCTTCTTCTGTCAGGTTTTCATAAGGATTTGACATGCTAACATTACCAGATACTTCTACTTGACTCCTATCGTTCCAGCGCTCAGAATCCGTATTTTTTAATGCGAAAATAATGGCTGTTGTATCCGCAGGAATTATTTTTTTAATTTTTTTAATGTGTTTTTTCGTAATTACTCCATTTTTATCTACCCACTGTTCTTGTTGGACTTCTTCAACTTCACGGTCCTGCAACTTATCCCTAAGAGCTGCTTCTGCTTTTATTGCGATATAACGAGGTTTTGCTTTTTCTGCCTTTTTTAATAGGTCCGACAAGTCCGAATACTCTTTTTTATATTTCAAGAAAGTAGATTTTGCAATTCCTAATTCCGCAGCAATTGCAACTAGTTCCCAATCATGAGAACGCCAGAAAAATATATCATCAAAATAAGGCATTACATGCGTTTCGTATTTTGACTTTACCATTTCTAAACCTCCTCTCTAAATAAAAAAATTAGTTGATTTTAACTGCCTTTTCCCCAGTGAGTTCCTCCCAACGTCTGATAATTACATCAGCATAACGAGGGTCAAACTCCATAAGATAAGCATTTCTTCCGTTTTGTTCTGCAGCAATCATCGTTGTACCTGAACCACCAAATAGGTCTAAAACAATATCGCCTTGTTTACTAGAGTTTTGCATTTGATAGTCAAACAGAGCGACTGGTTTCATGGTTGGATGATCACCGTTTCTCTGTGGTTTATCAAAATTGAGAACTGTTGTTTGATTTCGGCCTGAATACCACGAATGAGACGCTCCCTCTAACCAACCATAAAGACAAGGCTCATGTTTCCATTGATAGTCTTGACGTCCTAGGACCATTCCGTTTTTATTCCAAATAAGCTCTTGTTTAACCATAAATCCGGCTTCTTCGATAGAAGTGTGGAAATTTACGACCTCTGATGATGCATACCAACAATAAAAGGCTGCTCCTTTTTTCATGACTGATTTGGCTGCTTCAAATACATCGACCAAGAAAAGATGAAAATCTGCATCACTTTTTGAATCATTTTCAATCGTGAGGGCATCTTCTGTCTTTCCTTGGTAAGCTACATTGTAAGGCGGGTCAGTCAATAGTAAATCTGCCTGCTGTTCGCCCATAAGCGCCTTGACTTGCTCGCAGTCGGTAGAATCCCCAACCATTAAACGGTGGCGCCCTAGTTGGTAAATATCGCCTAATTTTGAGGTTGGTTCTTCTGACGGAGTAGTGTCAAACTCCTCATCTTCGACGACTTCCTTTTCTTCTTCTATTTCAAAGCCAAATTCTGACATATCAAAGTCAATTTCAGCAAGTTCTCCGAGTTCAATAGCCAACATCTCATCGTTCCACGTTGCTATTTCTCCCACTTTATTATCAGCAAGTCTGAATGCCTTAACCTGTTCTGGTGTTAGGTCATCAGCGATAATGACAGGGACAGTTTCAAGACCCAGTTTTTTTGCTGCTTTTAGTCGAGTATGTCCGTTTATGATTTCTCCATTTGAATCAACAACAATTGGAACTTTAAAACCAAAGTTTTTAATTGAACTTGCGACTGCATCGACTGCATTATCATTATTTCTAGGATTATTGATATAAGGAATAAGCTCACTAACTTTTTTTATGACTGTTTCCATATTTCCTCCATAATAAAAAGCGCCTTAGCGCCATTATTTAACTGCCGTTACGAGTCCTGCTCTGAAAAAACCTTGTATTTTTTTGAGCTGCTACACAGTTATTCGGGATAACGGAATCGAACCGCTCTGAACTAGCTTATGAAACTAGTGTGACGCCTTGCCACCCACCCCGTGTAATGCTGGTTTTACCGTCCAGCAACGTCTCGCTACGTAAGGCAGCCACTTATTAGGCAATGGATGTAGTCGACTTCGTCCATTCTTACCCTTACCTCCATCCGGAGACAGACCTAATATAAGTTTAGAAGCAAGTTCAACCGGAATATTATCTTTTACTTCATGCTACCATTATCGCATGTAAATCAGGAAATAAACGGGCAAAAAACGGGTTAAAAACGGAATGCGAAATCAGTCTAAAGTATCTCTCCATAGTCCATCTCTCAATGTTTTTTTAAATGATGCATATTGTTTTCTCGCAGCGTCTTCATCTAAAAATACTCTTTGACCAACCTTGCACCAAGACAAGCGGTACTTGAATCGGGCAATAACGATTTCTTTGACTTTCGTCCCTTGTATAACTTCCATCAATTCATCAAGAGTTTGTTTTTGGTCTATAAGTCTACCAAGTTCTTTGTCAGCCTCTTTAATCAGAAAGTTACGCTCTTGTGGTGCAGTGTTTGAGGTGCTCCCACCACTTCCGATTCTTTCTTCATGTTTTTCACGAGTAATCCAGCGTTCTCTCGAGTTTATTTTAACTTGAAGCATTCCAGTCATGTAGTCACTAAGTAAATTATCTAATCTATCTGCCATTAAAAAGAACCCTCCATATTATGGTATAATAGTATTAGAAAAAACAATTGCGAAGCCCATTGCCGTGGGCTTTTTTTACTTATCAAATTAAATCTTCTATTTTGCATTCTAATGCTTTTGCGAGCAGTTTATCCCAGCTTTGGTCTTCTGGTAGATCATCATTCTCAAGCCTGTTTTGCCGCTCATTATCTTTAATCAACTCTATATAGGTCTGTCTAAAAGGTTCAACCATTCTTTCAGCTACTTGCTCAACCGAAAGCCCAAGGTTTTCTCGTCTTTCTTTTAACTTATTTTTCAACTCCACCTCAATCCATATGTTTATCAAGCCATTTTTCAGCTTCGCTCATTCTAAAAATACCCTATCCTTCCCATAATGATAAGCAATTGCATGTTCAATAATGCAACCTTTACTTAAATCTAAACTTTTTCTATCACCAATGATTAAAATTCCTGTACAATCGTCCATTGGAGCAATTGCTTTAGCTAACATTGAAATAGGTTTAGGGTCTACTACTTTTCCCTTAACGAATTTAGCATTAGCTGGATTATACGGATTATGATATTCTTCCCCGCGATTATTGACCCAGTCAATCCCGAGCTGCAAAGCTGCTTGAATTTCTTTTTCTGTTTTGCCATTCATTGGTGTAGATAAATACCATTTTTTAATCATCAGCCACCACTTTCACTAAATCACGAGTAAGCGGGTTGAGATATGCACCGACTATTTGAATTCTTTTGTTAAATTCACTATCATCAAAATTGTCTCCATTTAAATCACTTGACCAATTTGAAAAGACAAATCTGGTTGACCTTTCAAAATAATTTGGTCTATCCTTATCAAAATATCCTACAGTTTTTTCCGCAATGCTTTGAGGAATCGTGAGCTGGGGTTGGTTGGAAATTTTGACTTTATCTATTAATTTATTCTCTAAATCATAGTATTTTTTCCAGTCTTTTATATCGCCTGTATCTCCGGCTTTATCATAAGCAAAGCAAACTTGCTCTACTTCTTGTTTTGATATTTCTAATTCACTCATCGCCGCTCCCTTCATTTCTATACTTGTTATATTTTGAATCTACTGTGTACCATTTCAAATGTCTTTCTAACCAGAATGGTAATTTTAGAATCATGATAAGAATGGGTTCAAATGCTTTTTTTATATCTTCTATATCTTTATCAGTCATCATCCCCTCCAATCGCTGCGAGTGCATCAAATGCTATTCCGTCAATCCCTTCTAAAAGCAACGTAGTATCTACGCTCAAGTCATAAATTTGATTATGTTCTTCGATATTCGCTCTGATTTCTGTCAGTGCCTTTTCGTATTTATCACAGCGTTCTTGGAGTTTTTCAACCGAAAGTTTGTCAGTGGTGGAAGTAGAAAATCGAATACCATTATTCACGCCTAATCTAATTAGTGCTTTTGCCATTGATTCAGGCAGTGCTGCATATCCTGGATGTTCAATGACTAACTCCTCATAGGCTAGTCTTGCAATTTCTTCATCCATCGGTTCTTTTGCTGTTTCAGTCATTTTTGTCTCCTTTGAAATAAGCAATAGACGTCTTAACACAGTCAAATATCGTTGATAAGATTGCAATCACAAAAATTATCAATGCAATTATCCCAAATGTTATTGCACCATATTTAATGACACTTGCCACAATATCTTGAAACGAATGTGGCACTATAAATAAAGTCAAGATAAATAGCGCAAGACAAACAATGAACGCAAATGCCACAATTAGATACTGAATGACATGAATCGAAGCTTCTGATAGCTCATTCGCTAAATAAGTAATATACTTATTCATTCCGCCACCTCAATCTGTTCGTAGCTCCCAGTGTTCATGCTGTCGATTTCTTGCTGGGTTAGTTTCAAAATACATTTTAGCTTAGGTAATTTACCTTTTTTAATACCTTGGTGTATTAAAACGTTATCAGTCCCTTTTGCTAGATACCAATTAAGATGTGCATCACTTTTACTCATATCAATGTGCTTCAAATAGAACAGCTGCGGTTTTTCGACTGTGTAGCCGTCTTTCATCTTGAAGATAGTTTCAATTGGCTTATTGGAGACTTTAGCGAACCACTCCTCAATTACAGTACGGTCATGCCAAGACTTCCTGTGAATTGATGTGTTTATATCATAAACTGCAAGTTCTAATCTATCCTTTTGCTCTTGATACCACTCAGCAACAAAATCTTTCACGACTGGCAGGGCTTGCTGTTGGAGTTGATATTCTAGTTGACCGATTTTATCACCAAGCTCATGTATTTCTTCTTCAGCAAATGTTAGCTTCGTTGCTTTTTCCTGGAGTTGTTCTTTCAACCCCTTATTTTCAGCAATTATTATCTTGACTGCATCTTCTTCGATTTTAAACTCTTCGTCTGAGTGCCAATTTCCAAATTCTTCAACTAATTTTTTCATTAATTCAATAGTTATAAAACCACGAAAAGATTTTTTCAATTCTTCTTCAAACTTAGTCATTTTTCGTGTCCTCCAAATAAATAATCAATGCTTTCTAGTTTTTTAAGCATGTCATCGGTATAGAGTTCATATAATTTTTCGGTACGTTTAGAAATTGATTTTTCAATTGTCTCTATATCAAAAGGAACATAAACACTTGTTAACTGACGACCTAAAATTGTGAATTGACCTTTATAACTAAATAGATTATTTAAGACAGCGTTTTTTCTAATTTCTTCTTGACCATCAACGAACTCATTAAATGCTGTTCGTTCGGCTTTTTGTCGTAATTTTTGTTCTAAATAGTCTTTATTCATTTTTCGTGTCCTCCAAGACAAATGGCATAAACCACTTACCGCTGTTTAATTGTATCTGTGCTACATCTTCTTTTTTACATTGGTTTAAAGCTCTTCGTAATGCTAGGTTTTCATCTTTAGATAACTCAATTACGATATCGTCGCCAATATAACTTCCTTTAGTGAATTTCATCTAGCTGCTCCTCTCCCATAAAAACCATATCAACGTTTTCGTTGTAAAGTTCAACTGCATTATTCTTGAATGGAAATTCATCACATTCAGGACAAGAGATACTGTCTACTAAATCAGGAATTGAGTCAGTGAATTCAAGAGCAGTAATAAAAGTCGGAACATTGATATAATAAGCTTCTTCTCCACCGCCTTTTATTTCAGCTTGATAATACTCTTCACTTTCATAAGCTCCTAAGCTTACAGGGTCAACTCGCTGATCAAAATAGTGACAATTTACATGCTCGATTTCTTTGCTACAGTTTTTACACTTCATCTAGCTGCTCCTTCATTTTCTTGTTCGGCAAGGATTCTCCGAGATTCCAAATCATAGCCGCAACGATCACAATTTTTTTCATCTTTTGCTACTTTTTTGCCACAAATCGAACAATAATTAATTTCCATTTTTAATTCCTCGTGTTTGCTATCTTAAAATTACTCTCATAGAGCATCAATTGCTCCGTGCGCGTAACCGTTGACCCATATTTCTTTTTGAACTTCTTCTAGAGTAGCTCCAGATTTGACTGAATCATTTATCGTTTTGTCTAAACATTTCAAATGCTCTTCTACTGCATCACGGCCCATTAAGACGATTGCATCCTCAATCGCTTTTTTTATTATTTCATCCATTTTCAATCCTTTTTTTTCTGTGAGTTATCGCTATTCAAATACAATGGCGACATCTTTTAGTTGGCTATACAGAAAGTTATCAAGTTCGGCCCATGTCATTTTTTTACGATCATTGTATAGCCAACAAATATCTTTATAAATTTGAATCAATTCATATTTATACTTTGCTCGCTCGTTGATGTGGACCTCTTTGTCTCCTAAGCCGTCATATTTAGCCTTTTTGGCTATGTTGTACAGCTTAAACAAAGGGAATAATCTAAATGCTGACATATCCTGCCTCCGTATTTTTTTATCCGTTTTGATTTGTTCCTAGCTTGTTTAGTGATTCTTGCCGCAACTCCTCAAGTTTCTTTAAGTCTTCTGCTGAAGTTTTATTTTTATAACTTGGGTTCGACCAATTAGGAGCTGGTTTGACAGGCTTAGTTCCTACGGTTTGTCTAGATTTCTCTCGCTTTTCTTCGTGTTCTTGAAGTTCCGAGAGTGTCGTAATGCCCGAATTCAGCCAATTCTTGATAATCGTATCAATATATTTAAAGTTAGTTTTTCTGTTTATTACAGCAATGCTGACGGCTTTGATTATCATCTCGTCACTTGTATCTTTACGCCAGACTCTAGCAAGCTGAGATTCAGGATAAGTTACTCCTCGTCCGAGATTTTTTTGGAGTGCATCAAAAAACACAGAATCGTCGTTGACGACGTCGTCCTCTTCTCTACTCTCCTCTTCTATTCTCTTCTCTGTATAAGGTGCAAGGTTAGGTGTAACTTTTGGTGTAAGTATTGGTGTAACGTTAGGTGTAGAGATTGGTGTAAAATTATCATCGTTTTTTACACTAATATCTTTTAGAGTGTATTTTGGAGCTATATTTTTACTCTTACTTTTCACTACCCCAATCAGTCCAAATTCTTCTAATTGATTTCTGACATTATAAAATGTTTTTTTGCTTAAGCCTGATAGTTCCGTTAACTTCTGCTCTGGTATCGAGCTGTACTCAGGACGCCCCGCTGCATTCCACAGTTGCAATATTGCAATGTAGAGGCTGCGTTGGTTCGCACTTAGAGTATTCAATCGTGTCCAGCTATCAAAAGCGTTGAACGCTTCTATTAGGTTCATATGGCCCCTTTCTATCAATTTTTTAAAATCTTGAATCCAGAACAACCTTTGCTCTGGATTCATATTGAAAGATTAGCCTAAAATAACAACTGGTTGTTTAACTACTGCAAGGTTCAATTCAAGATATTCTTTGATGTTTTGGATTGCTTTTAGTTGCCAACTATTATCGTCGGTATCAATTAGGGCACCTTTAGCCCCCTCACGCATTCTGAAAACAAATAGGCGTTCTGGTTGCTCTACTTCTTGGAAGGTACTATATGGCGTCAACGTTACGGGGTTAGGTACTCTAGCTGATGCTACACTAGCAACTCCTTGCTTAATCGTTACTGATTGAGAAACTCCGTCATCCGAAGTATTTTGTACTGATTCATCTTTGATATTTCCGACTACTTGAAGCAAAATATCTCGATCTGTATTTTGTTTAAATTTTGATTGAAGCTCAATGTTTAGCTGCTCCGCTGATAAGAAATTCTTGAAGTTTTGGTTTGGAACAATGGCGCAAGAGGTAAATAGTAGGTCTCGTGTTCCATCTTCTTTAAATTGGCTCCATAATGCAACTGTGCGTTCGTCTTCAATATGAAGAAATAGTTTTTCATCTTGATAATCTATATTACGGATATACTCAACAAGCGCTGAAAGTGTATGTGATTTCAACCCTTTTGTTACTTGTCGTTTGATTTCTTGACCATAGCCTTCGTTATCAATAATAAATGAACGGTCATCTACCATGATATGTCGTTTTTCTGGTTCAATTGCAGTATTTTGAATGTGTTGGATTGCTTCTTTTGATAGTGACATGTTTTTTACCTATGCTTTCTTTGGATTTTGTAAGTCAATGATGGTTGGTTTGGCTTCCTCCGTGAGAGGTTCGCCGATATCTGACAAAAGCTCCCCTGTTTTCATATCGAGGTAAGTTTGACCAGGTACACCAGATTGAAGTTCGTTAGCTTCAATTTCGCCGTCAATATTTCGTCCGGTTAATACTGTTGCAGCAACTCCAATGGTTGGAGCAAGTGAAACTTTGACTTGACTGCCTAGTGCAATAACGCTTCGATTTTCATCCGGAACAAATTCAAATGTAATTGTCATTTTTCTTTTTGCTGTTGGCTCAGTGTTTAGGTCTTGGATATTTTCAAGAATTTTTTTAACGTTCATGTCGAACAGCTCTTGAACGCCCCCTTGAGCGAGTTGTTCAAGATTTAAATTAATTTTATTTGGCATTTTGTTTCTCCATTTCTTCAATTACTGCGTCTTTATAACCATTTGCTAGACCTGATGCATAAGCACTTTTGATAATACATTTGACTTGCTTCCCTGCAAAACTATCATCTTTCATGATAATTTTCATGATTGGAATTGCTTCTTGTATAATTTGCAAGCCCTCCTCGACTTTTTGGTCGATCATTTCTTCGTCACCGGCATATGCAGTTACTTTTTTTATTATTTCGTCCATTTTTTAGTTTTCCTTTTTAGTCAATATCATTCAATATCTCTACTGCTGTATCGTAATCGCAATCATATTTTTCCATAATACGTTTTATCATGTAATTGTCGTAGATCATATCTACCTCCAACCGCAATGCGGTGAGCAGTTTATAGCTTGCTCAGGCTGACTAAATACGAAACCACCGCCCAAGGTAGTTTTGCTTAAAGTTGAATTATTTCTAATTCTAGCTGCATAGGATTTTTGAGAATTCCAGCTCTGCTCATAGTATTTAGTTACTTAGATACAATTGATAAATTATCCAGCCCTTGCAACCGTTCTTTTAAGTCTGCATCTGGACCTTGCCAAGCCATAGGATAATCAGATTCTTTATATTCGAATGTGACTGTAAAACTAGCTTTTTTAATTGCTTCTTTTTCAGCGTAATTGTCAGCTTTTTTGTTAATTTCTTGCATTTTTTCAGCATCGATAACTTCGCCGTTTACTTTAGCCTCAGTCAATTCTGTTTCAATCATTGCTTGGCGCTCACGCTCTTTTTGTCGAATTAAGGCTGCTTCTCGCTCTTTGGCTTCACGTTCGGCTGCTGCTTTAGCAATGGCTTCACGTTTTGCTTGTTCTTCTTGCTGCTGCTTATCTTTTGCAATAGCAACCGTAACATCTAGAGTTTCTTTAAAAATAGCCTCTACTTGTGGACTGATTACTTTGGCAATGGCTAAATCCGATTTTATTTTGGAAACTTTTTCATCTAATGCTTCAGCAATTTTCTTTTCGCTCACTGATGTATTCATGAATTTTGAGTCGTATAAGTCGTTTGTACTCACAAAATCTGAAATATCCTCAGTAATTCTAAATTTACTAGCATCTTCGATAAATTTTTCTCGTTTGTTCTTCCAAGTAATATCGTAATCTTCGACCTTTTCTTTAAGCATGAGTTGCGTTTCATCAAGAACTGTACTCAACTCTTTTACTTTTCCATCAAATTCACCAATCTTCTCATCACGAACTTTTTTAGCCTCAGCTTTAAAGTCTTTGATAAGCTTATTGACATCTGCTCGTTCAGACTTAATCATTTTTTTATCTTCATCACTGTTAATGATAAGAGATTCGAGTCTTGCCTTGTTTTCTTTTGCAGCCGCAAGTAATTTAACTTGCTCCGGGAAATTAATTGTTTTCAAATAAGTCAACTTGTTCTCCTTCTTCCTTATCTTCTGAATCATCTTGTTTTTTAGTATTTTCTTGTTCTGAGTTTATTTCACTAACCCTTTCAAGATAATCTGATAGATACGCTTGTTTCTTATCATCTGGTACTGTATGATTCCAGAAAAGCTGCAAAGCTGGTATTTCGTCTATCAATGACATTTCATAAACATAATCACGAGGTGGAGTTACATCTTTAGCTTCTTCGCTATTAGGTTGCTCTTTATACTCATTTTCTGTGGTCTGATTATATGCCTGAATCAATTCCGTGGGAGCATTGCTTGAGTTGACGTACATTTTAGCCGCTCGGTTAATAACGGTTCTTTTGGCCATTTCCCCACCAAACTTACTTTGAACATCGTTTGGTTCATCAGTTTGATAAGATGCACCTTTTGAACCATCCTTTTTAGTAAATTCTTTTACTTTATGCCCCGCTTCTTTTGCTGCCTTTATTTCTGCTGGGGTATTTAACCAAACTTTTTGACCATAATTTTGTGATTGGCTCCAAGAAGTGTGGATATCATCTATTGACATATTAGTAACTTCAAATTCACCGTCTTTTTTTGCGATTACTGCAAAAGCTCCAGCTAATTCTTTTGATTTATGGTTTGGATCCCATGATTTAATACTGTTGATTGACATCGTTGCTACATCAAAATTAAACTCTGGAATATTATCTTCGTAGTATTCAAATGCCCTTATGTCCTCGATTTCTGGCAACCTTTTAAGCATGGTTACAGTTCCAAAATATGAGCGTTGAAATTGTACCTCATCGCCATAGGGAATAAAATAGCCCTGTTTTTTCCCCGCATCCAGTCCTTGAATCATCATCATATTAACTGCATTAACTACCGAATTATAAGTAGTTCGATTAGTAGAGGCTTTTTCAACTAATTTCAGTCTAGATAATTCAAACATTGCTGCTTTAACTGCGTTTTCAGGAGCGAATCCTTTTGGATATTTAATTCCGCTTCTTTGTAAAGCTACAAAGTTTACTGTAACCTCTTTAGAAATCTCTGTTTCTAATGTTTTGGCTATATCATTTGCCATGTTGTTTTCTCCTTCAAATTTGATATAATGAAGGTAGAATCTTTCCGAAAAGTTCTACCTAGTCCGCATTCCTAGTGCGGGCTTTTTTATTTCCAAACTTTTTTCCAGTCTGAAATACATTCGTTAAGCATTGCAGCTTTATCAGTAGCATGCTCTTGCTTATTCTTTTTACGTGAAGTCATGTAAAGACTTCCGTCTGGACGTTGCCAAGTTTCAAAGACTACAACTCCACGATTTTCTCGTTTGATTAAATCATGATAGATTTGTCCAACAGTCGTTGGCAACACTCGAACTTTACGACCGTTTATAATTGTTGTTTGCATGAAAAACCTTTTCTAGCGGAGTACCGCATTTAATTTCTTTGCAATGAGCTTGATTGCTCTAATGTTTTGTGTGATTAAGTCGTGCACCAGGTCAAACAGGATTTCACCCGTTTCTGGGTTGACTATGTATGTGTAGGTCATGCTCTACCCTCTTCCCGGTTGATATCTGCCAAAATCATGTAAAGCGGATTATATCCGTTAAAACCTTTACCACTTTTCTTAATGTCAGCATATTCAACAACAGTTCCATCTTGCCATTTCCCATAGATCTTAGGTCTTTTTGTCATGTGCTTTCCTTTCTAGCTGGCTAAATCATCTTGTTCTACAAGAGGCAAATAGCCGTGTTTTTTTAGTGTTTCATATAGAAACTTACGACCTTTTTGTTTCCATGTAGTAGTAATTGATGTTCTCTCTTGACCTTTACTATCTACATAGTTTTGAGTTCGGCTGCCGATATAACCTTTACCCATATATCTTGAGTACAGTACCCATTGCTTATTGACTTTTCGTTGAATACGCAACTCGTTTAAAATTCGGTTGAATTTCACTGCACTAAATCCATAATCCTGTGCAATCTGAGTGATCAGAATATCATCAGGGCTTTCAAGGATTAAATCAAGGTAAGTTGTTTTTTCAGTAGCTGCAGCAAGTTCGAGATTCAGCTGGCTGTTTTCTTTCTCAAGTCCAAGTCGTGCTTGTCGTTCCTCTTTTAGCTGTGTAGCAAGGCTAATAAGTGTATCTGGATTAAGCAACACTTCTTCAAGTTTTGCATCCGTCATATATGCTCCGTGCTTGCGGATCGTCGGAAGGACTTCAACAGCCAGCCAATCAGTGAATTTTTCAGATACAGCATTGTTTGCTTTGAATGCTAACTTATAAACCATAGGTTCGCTGATAAAGTCTAATTTCCCAACTTGTTGGGAAAGATATTTTGATATTGTCTCCCACCGAATGTATTCCTTACGGTTTTTGGTTTGCGTAAATCCTAAAGATTTTGCGACCTGTTCTGCACTAAATAGAACTTCTTCTCCCTCAACTTTAATATCAAGATTGAAGATTCCATTTGTGAAATTTTGTAATTCATTCATTTCCTAACTCCTTTCTTAGCTTACTTTTGTGTTTTGCTGATTAATCCGTTTCAGAAAAACCGAAGTATCTTCCAAAAAAATAATATCAACGGATACTCCTAATGCTTTTGCTACCTTTTCAATGTTTTTGTATTGAGCATTTCGGATAAAGCTAATATCTTTTTCATAGTTACCGATTGTTTTCTGAGTCAATCCTGCCTTTTCTGCGAGTTGACTTTGCGATAAACGATTTAGTTTTCTTAAATCTGTAATTGCTGTTGCCATACTGGCTCCTTTCTGTGTGTGTATTTTTGTGTTCTCCTTGGTATAATAGCTATGAGCAGATATTTGCGGTATCTGTTTAGTACTATGGAAGGGAGAAAGTGAATTATGAAAAATTTCATATATACAATAATAGAAACTGACAAAGTTGTTATTACTTTTTTAGACGGCTCTTCTAAAACATTTGAAAAGCCAATTAAAGATGAAATAACAGACAGTGATTCTATCATACTAAGTTCTAGAGATAAAGATTATTTTATCAATCTAAACTCAATTGCTCATGTTACTAAGCATATCACTCCGACAGCGACTGTAAAATCGTTTAGTAAATTATAACTTTATAAAGCTCGGCAATGGCTGCAACCATTGCTGGGTTTTCTTTTGTAGAAGGTAGTCTTAGAACATCCACAATAAAATTACTAATCTCTTGAGAAACGGTTACTTCTTCTTTTTCCATATTGATCCCTTTCCGCCCCTCTGGGGCTTTTTATTTGCCAAACTTGCTACTTACGCTGATTTGAATACAACGTGTAACTACATTCACAGAAGCTTCGCAACTGTTTTGTTCGTTCGCTTGTTTGACTTTATGAGTTAATTATACACTTCGGTTTTTCCGAAGTCAAGAGTAAACTTCGTAAAAACCGAAAAATAATAAAAAAAACAAGAATTATATTTCACTTTTACCGAAACGTGTGTTATTATATATCTATGAAAAAGAATAATAGTAATGAAAATTATTTTGCTATCAATTTAAAATATCTTAGACAAAAAAATAATATGGAGCAGTTAGAACTTGCTAATTTACTTGGGCGAAAAAGTTCTTCATCTGTAAGTGAATGGGAAAAAGGCAAGTACACGCCAAAAGCGGGGGTCTTAAATGACATCGCAAAAATATTTTCTATTCCATTAAGTAAATTGATGAATGAAAATTTATCAGAACAGTCAATTACGATTCTGGATAAAATAAATCAAGTTAGCTCAGAACTTGACGAACCTCGCCAAAAAATTGTCCTTGATACCGCTTCTTCTCAATTGAAAGAGCAAGAAAAGGCAAAAAAGGAAGCTAAACCCAAAGTCACTCCGCTATTCGATATGGATTCTCCGCTTACTGATGAAGAACTTCAAGAAGCTGTCGACGAAGCTGTAGCTTTTGATGGTGTTCCTTTAACAGATAGAGAGAAAGAACTTTATAAACATTTGCTCCGTGAAGCATGGGAAGAAGACCATGGCAGGGGGTAAAATATATGTCAGTTATAAAGGAGTTATTGTTAGGGCTCTCAGTAAAAATAAAATACTATAATCCTTCTGATTATCCGCACCTTAAAGATGGTATGAAATTTAATATTAGAGGAATAACATATATTTTTATTGATATCTTCAGTAGTGAAATGGTCACTCAGAATATATTACTTCATGAAATGGGGCATGTTTCTTTTGGGCATAGGCATCTCGATTGTCGTTCCTCTGGTTGGGATAGAAGGCAAGAAAAAGAAGCTGACCGCTATATGATTGAGTACAGAGCTGATGAGTGGTTGGCTCAGTTCGACTGGGAACCAGACATTATTGATTATGATGCATTTATTGAACATTTTGAGTTAGAAAAACGTCATTATGGTTTGGCTGTCGATGTGTTTAATGAAATAATGGGTCATACTCAACTAGATAGTTGTTGTTTATAGTTAGAATCAATATAATAATTTAAATAAATATGTGCACCATCACAAAACTGGTAGGGAGAAAATTATGGGATTGTTTAATAACTCAAAAAAAGAATGCGCTTCATGCGGAAACAAGTTAAGCTTTGGAGATAGTTATATTCTTAAGGATGAGTCAAAAATTTGTGGTGAATGTCTGACTAAGGCTGGATTCAACTATGGTTCAACTGATATAGCTTTTCTTAAGAACAATGTAACCCTTGATACATTATTTGATAACCAGTCACAGAATGGTATAGTACATCAAAAAAATATTCAAACTACAGATTCTAATGCAATTAAATGCCCAAAATGCAACAGTGCCAATGTACAGTTCATGCAGCAAGACAAAAAAGCCTTCTCGGTTGGGAAAGCTGTAGGTGGTACAGTATTAACTGGTGGAGTTGGGGCTCTTGCAGGATTTGCTGGTAAAAAAGGCAAAAAGCAATGGTTCTGTCAAAATTGCAATAGTATTTTTGAAACAAAATAAACAAAAAATCCGTCCAAGTTTGGCGACTGGGGACGGATTAAAATCTATGGGATAGTAAACCTCCAAATTTGGAGTGTTTTACTGTACCCATTTTATCAAAAATGAGGTATAAAAACAATGAAAAAAGTAGCAATATATTGCAGAGTTAGCACGCTAAATCAAGCAGAAGACGGATATTCAATAGGTGAGCAACAAGATAAACTTAATAAATATTGCGACATCATGGGCTGGGAAGTAATAGAAACATACACAGATGCAGGATTTTCAGGGAGCAACATAGAGCGTCCAGCGATGAAGAGAATGTTAAAAGATGCCACTAATCATAGGTTTAATACTATTCTGGTCTATAAGCTAGATAGACTGTCTCGAAGTACCAGTGATAACTTATATTTAATTAAAGAGGTTTTCAAAAAAAATAATATTGAGTTCGTGTCCTTAAACGAGAAGATAGACACCTCCGACGCAATGGGGGAGTTCTTCTTCACTCTTCTTGCTGCTGTGGCTGAAATGGAGCGAAAAACGATTACAGAGCGTATGGTACTAGGAAGGCTTGGAAGAGCGAAAGCTGGAAAGACAATGTCTTACCAATTACCTCCATTTGGCTATATAAGAAACAAAGAATTGGATATTTTAGAAGTTGTTCCTCATGAAGCGAAAATAATTAAACATATCTACTCAAAATATATTTCAGGAGATAGTATAACTAAAATATGCCACGACTTAAATGACAAAGGACATATAGGTAAAAATGTCAGATGGTCTCACAGTTCAGTAAAGAATGCATTGACAAATACTGTCTATATCGCAAAAGGCAAATTCAAAGGCGAAATGTATGAGCAAGAGCATGAAAAAATCATTGATGAGAATACTTTTTGGATAGTTCAGGATGAAATCAATAAACGTCAAATAAGAGAATCTCAGCGGACAAATAACCCTCGACCTTTCCAAGCCAAGTACATGCTTTCTGGTTTGATGAAATGTGGCTATTGTGGAGGGCATATAAGGACTGTAACAGGAAATAAACGACTAGATGGCTCAAAGCCTGTAAGATACGTTTGCGATCGTAGAAGCGATTATAGAAAGCTCATGGGGCCTGACGAAATTAAATGTAAGTCTGGATTTTATCGTAGATTAGATTTAGAGCAATATGTTATCGACTATCTTGCTGATTTACCTAACGACGAGAGCGAACTAAAAGAAGCTTTATCAATAGGTCAAACAAGCGAATTTGACCCTACTCTGCTTTTAACAGAAATAGAATCAATTAATAAAAAAATAGATAAAGAAAACTATTTATTTAGAAACGATTATATTGATGAGGTTGAGTTACAACGAAATGTTAAAAATCTTGTCGATACAAAAAAACTTTTAGAAAATCAGTTACAAGAAAACAATGGAGATAAAATAAATGAGCAAAAACGTAAACGAATACTCGATATGTTAAACACTGGGAATATAAGAGAAATGAATTATGAGCAACAAAAAAAGATAGTAAAGTCCTGCATCAGTAAGATACTTCTTACTAGTGAGGAAATCACTATCGAATTCAATTTTTAATTATATTATTTAAGGTTTTTAGTCAAAGCTGTTTTAATATCTTCTGTTACTTGGCTAATTTCTTGTTCACCTTCAATGTTTTTAACAAGTCCAAGTTCAGTGTAGTGTTCAATAATTGGAGCTGATTCTTTAATATTGACATCCAAACGATTTTTAACTGTTTCTGGAACATCATCCGCACGTTGATAAAGGTCATGACTACCACAAACGTCACAAACACCTTCAACTTTAGTTGGATTGAAGATTTTATGATAAGTTGCACCACAGTTACGGCAGATGTAACGGCCACTTAAACGGTCAACCAAAATATCTGGGTTAACAACGATATTTACAACGGCATCAAGTTTAATTCCAAGTTCTTCAAGCATTGTATCAAGTGCATGAGCTTGGTCAATCGTACGTGGGTATCCATCAAGCAAGAAGCCTGAAGCTTTGATATCATCTTGTGCTAAACGTTCTTTAACAATTCCGTTCGTTACTTCATCAGGTACGAGTTCACCTTTATCGATGAAAGATTTAGCAAGTTTACCCATTTCAGTTTCGTTTTTCATTGCGGCACGGAACATGTCACCAGTTGAAATGTGATTTACTCCATAATTTTTAACGATGAACTCAGCTTGAGTTCCTTTACCAGCTCCTGGAAGTCCCATGATTAATAAATTCATTTTGTTTTCTCCTGATTTTAATTTATAAATTACTGACAGAACTGTCAGTAAATTGCAGATGTTCTCTGTGATTTTACCTACACTATTTTAGCGTATTTTTGCTAAAAAATAAAGAAAAACCTTGTCTAATGACAAGATTTTATTTTGTTTCAAGTGGATTATCCATAAATCCTGCATATTTACGTTTGAGTAAATATCCTTCAAGTTGTTTCACTGCTTGTATAGCAACTTGAATCAAGATTAAGAGTGATGTTCCTCCAAGAGCGACAATTTTTGGAAGTCCCCAAACGTTTTGGGCGGCAATTGGAATGATTGAAATCAAACCAAGGAAGAGCGCACCTACCGTTGCAAGACGCATTAAGAGACGTGATACATACTTTTCGGTTCCTTTACCTGGACGAACAGATGGAATGTAAGAACCTTGTTTTTGAAGGTTTTCAGCCATCTTTTCAGGATTGACCTGAACGAATGAGTAGAAGAATGTAAAGAGAACAATCAATAATGCGTAGAAGAGCATTCCTGTCCAAGTCGTATATGACAAGGCATCTTGTAAAGTTGATAACCAACCTACATTACTTCCTTGCGAACGTTGCAAGAATTGTAAAATCGTAGCTGGAGCAGTTGTAATTGAACCAGCAAAGATAACTGGGATAACCCCAGCTGGATTGACACGAAGTGGCAAATAAGAACTTGTTGGTGCACCTTGAGTCAATTTAGTATATTGAATAGGTACTTTACGTTCTGCTTGTTGAACAAAAGTTGTTACATAAATAATGATAATTGCTGACAATACTAGACCAATGACAAATAACCAAGACATTGGAATTTCTGAAGGTCGAACGTTTAAGAATTTTTCATCATAAACAGATTTGACCGCCGATGGGATACTAGATACAATCCCAGCAAAGATAATTACTGAAACACCTGAACCAAATCCTTTTTCATTAATTTGTTCACCCATCCAAGTGACAACCATTGAACCAGTGGTCAAAATTGCACCAATCATCAAATAGCTTTGCCAATTTGGATTTTGCACAATATTTAACGAGCTCATGGCTTGGAAACCAGCAGTAATCCCGATAGATTGTGCCATAGCAAGCACTAAGGTAATGTAACGTGTCGCTTGATTCAGTTTACGACGTCCAATTTCCCCTTGTTTTGACCACTCAACAAATTTTGGTAAAATGTCCATTTGCAACAATTGAACAATGATTGAAGCAGTAATATAAGGCGAAACCCCCATTGCAAAAAGTGAATAGTTTTGCATGGCATTACCAGAAACCAAGTTCATCATGTTCAAGAAAGGAAGATTACTTACTTCTGTCAAGTTTTGAACGTTGACGCCAGGTACCGTAATATGAGCACCTAAGCGGAAAACAAAAAGGATGAAAATCGTAAAGAGAATTCTTGCTCGGACGTCCTTGACCTTAAAGGCTTCCTTAAGCGTCTTAAAAAACATAAAATCTCCTTAAAGCGTTTTAATTGTAAATAGACAATAAGCGGTTGAAAATTCAACCGCCAATTGTAGTGTAAAAATTAAGCTTCTTCTACAGAACCACCAGCAGCTTCGATTGCAGCTTTAGCAGCAGCAGATACTTTAGCAACTTTAACTGTAAGTTTTTTAGCTGTCAATTCACCGTTAGCAAGAACTTTAACACCTGATTTAACGTCCTTGATGATTTTAGCAGCTACAAGAGTTTCAGCTGAAACAGTTGCTCCATCTTCAAGACGGTTCAAAGTTTCAAGGTTGACAATAGCGTATTCTTTACGGTTAACATTCAAGAAACCACGTTTTGGCATGCGACGGAACAATTCTGTTTGTCCACCTTCAAAACCAGGACGTACTCCACCACCTGAACGAGATTTTTGACCTTTTTGTCCACGTCCAGATGTTTTACCGTTACCTGATGATGTACCACGACCTACGCGATTACGTACTTTACGACTGCCTTCAGCAGCTTTCAATGAATGAAGTTCCATTTTTTTCTCCTTATTTTGTACCTTGCTGTCGCCTATTTTCCATGAAAGGAACGTGAAAAATAAACTCGCCGATACGTTAATATATTTATTTGCCTGATATCAGACTTCTATTATTTTACTATTTTTCGATTGGAATTACAAGCCATTTCGTCGTTTGCAAATATATTTTATTATTCTAAAAAATAGCAAATAATCTTTTTTAAAGTACTCTAGATTTCTGTCAGTAAAAAAACAATCCTGTCAGTAAAGACAGAATTGTTTTTTTAATATTAATTATGCTTCTTCAACTTTTACCAAGTGAGAAATAGAGTTTACCATACCAAGAATAGCAGGTGAACCTTCTTTTACTACTGAGCTGTTGAGTTTACCAAGACCGAGTGCTTTAACAGTTTTGCGTTGAGCAGGGATACGGCCGATTGGTGAGTTTACCAATGTAATTTTAATTTGAGCCATTTTTTCCTCCTTAGGCGAAATCTGATACAGATTTACCGCGTAATGCAGCAACTTCTTCAGCACGTTTCAATTGATTCAATCCATCAACAGTTGCACGAACAACGTTGATTGGTGTGTTTGAACCAAGTGATTTTGATGTTACGTCAGCAACACCAGCGAGTTCGAGGACGGCACGAACGGCACCACCTGCGGCAACTCCAGCACCTTCTACAGCTGGTTTAAGGAGGATTTTACCACCACCGAAGACACCAAGTGCTTCGTGAGGAAGTGTAGTACCTACCATAGGAACTGTAATAAGGTTTTTCTTAGCTGCTTCGATTGCTTTACGGATAGCTTCAGGAACTTCTTGAGCTTTACCAGTACCGAAACCTACGCGACCGTTACGGTCACCAACAACAACAAGTGCTGCAAAGCGAAGACGACGTCCACCTTTAACAACTTTAGTAACGCGGTTAATTGAAACTACGCGTTCTTCAAATTCGCTTTGTTCGCGATCATTTCTTCTGTTTTCTGCCATGTTTAATTACCCCTTTCCTTAGAATTTCAATCCAGCTTCACGAGCTGCTGTAGCGAGTGCTGCAACACGTCCGTGATAGAGGTAACCACCGCGGTCGAAGACAACTTCTTCAACGCCTTTAGCTTTTGCAGCTTCAGCAACGAGTTTACCAACTTCTGCGGCTTGTTCAGTTTTAGTACCAGTCAATTTAAGTGATGAAGCTGATGCAAGTGTTGTACCAGTTACGTCATCAATGACTTGTGCATAAATGTTTGTGTTTGAACGGAAAACGTTCAATCGTGGAGTTTCAGATGTCCCTGAAATTTTACCGCGTACACGTGTGTGACGTTTTTGGCGGAGTTTGTTTTTATCTGGTTTAGAAATCACAATTCTACCTCTATATTATTTTAAATTTCGATAGTTTTTGCCATCGATTTTCTTGCTGACAGTATTACTAGAATGCTGTCAGCAAGCGGGGAGTTTTTGTCTGTCTAACAAAGTTAGCATTGACAAAATACTGGCAATTTGACAAGTCAAACCACCAATTACGGATAACATTTTTTGCTAAATAAATGTTCAAGTGAACATTATTTTGACAAAAATTATTTACCAGTTTTACCTTCTTTACGACGAACGTATTCACCAACGTAACGGATCCCTTTACCTTTATAAGGTTCTGGAGAACGACGGCTACGGATGTAAGCTGCTGTTTGACCAACGGCTTCTTTGCTGATACCTTCAACAACGATAGAAGTTGGAGTTGCAACAACAAATTTGATGTTTTCTGGTGCTTCAACTTCGTCTTGGTGAGATTTACCAACTGACAATACAAGTTTAGTTCCTTGTAATTGTGCACGGTACCCAACCCCGATCATTTCAAGTGCTTTAGAGAAACCAGTTGAAACACCTTCTACCATGTTAGCAAGAAGGGCACGAGTAGTTCCGTGGAGCATTTTCATTTCTTTAGTGTCGTTTGGACGTTTTACAGTGATTTCGTTTTCAGCGATATCAAGTGTGATGTTTTCGTTGAATGAACGAACGAGTTCACCTTTAGGTCCTTTGACAGTGACGGTTGCACCGTTTACTTCTACAGATACGCCTGCAGGGATAACGATGACTTTGTTACCAATACGTGACATTTTTTTCTCCTGTTAAATTATCAGATTTAATTCAATCTGTTTTCACGGGTTTTAAATCAAAATTTGATTTAAAAGAACTTTTATTTTACTGACAGTCATAAAAATATTTCTGTCAGTAATTTTGACTTACGAAAAATTCGCTCGTCAGTTTAATATCATCAAAAGTCGATATTAAACATTTAGATCAACTCCATCAATGAAGTCTCTCCGAACTAATTACCAGATGTAGGCAATTACTTCACCACCAACATTTGTTTCACGAGCAACTTTATCAGTTACTACACCAGTAGATGTTGAGATGATTGCTGTACCAAGTCCGTTAAGAACTTTAGGAACATCATCAGATTTCACGTAAACACGAAGACCTGGTTTTGAAATACGTTTCAAGTTAGTGATAACTTTTTCACCGTTTTTACCGTATTTAAGGAAAACGCGGATTACGCCTTGTTTGTTATCTTCAACGTATTCAACGTCTTTCACGTAACCTTCAGCTTTGAGGATTTCAGCGATTTGACGTTTGATTTTTGATGCAGGTGCTTCAACAACATCGAATTTACGCATGTTACCATTACGAATACGAGTCAAGAAATCTGCGATTGGGTCAGTCATTACCATAGTGTAATTTCTCCTTATTTGTAGTTTGGGCTTGTTCAAATCCCACTTTCAAATTAATGAGGTCTTTTCATAAAAAGACCGAACTTAATTAGTATAGCAGAAGTTCCGCACCATGTCAACACTTTTCTTTACAATGTTTTCGGGTGTGTCATGGTTTTTCTATAAAAAAATACTAACAGAATTTCTGTCAGCAACTTTTATTCTAGCTTATGAATTCGGACCTGTTGTATCATTACTTATCTTGTAAAAAAATGACGTCGGGTTAGTATCAAATATTTCCATACCCTCATCATTTGAAGTTATTGCAAATCTATCTTTTGTCCTATCTGTTTTATCCGTTTGTGAAGAGTTTGCAAAAGTTGGCGAGCTGTTAGCCGCAGCAAACATGAACCCCATGTATTTCCCAAGATTCACAGCACCGGCCATAATAATCCCATTCTTTGATTGTGGTCCAGATATAACTCTTTGATATTCTGAACTAAAAATGATGGTACCATTTTTCAGAACAGCTTTACCACCTCCGTCAGTAGTTTGCCATGTTCCGTTTAAAGAAGAATAGTCACCTGCAAGAATTTGTGAACTATTAGCAGCCTCATACTGACTAGTTGAACTTGGACTTATGTCCGAACTTGAACTCGTACTTATACTTGAAGATTGTGAACTACTGCTTGGGAGACTTTCCTTATTTTTTATACTTTGTGACGAACTAGTATGCTCAGCTTTTTCACTTTCTTTACTTCCGCTACCGCAAGCTGTTAAAGTCGCTAAAGCTCCTAAAAAAATTACAGAAACTGTTGCATACCTTTTAATTTTAACAAATATCTTTTCCATAAATTTCTCCTATTCTTTAGCTATTATAGCAAATTATTACATTTATTTCACTATTTTCGAAAACGCTCCCATATCATAGAATTCTAAGATACAAAAAAATTACTGACAGAAATTCTGTCAGTAATTTTTATTCGTTACACGATAATTAACAAATTACCATGAAGCTTTTTTAACGCCTGGCAATTGACCTTTGTAAGCCAATTCGCGAAGACAGATACGGCAAAGTTTAAATTTGCGGTAAACTGAATGTGGACGTCCGCAACGTTCGCAACGAGTATAAGCTTGTGTTGAGAATTTTGCAGGGCGTTGGTTTTTAACAACCATAGATTTCTTAGCCATTTATGTATTCTCCCTATCTTATTTAGCGAACGGCATGCCGAGTTTAGCAAGCAATTCACGTGATTCTTCGTCAGTGTTAGCAGTTGTTACGATAACAATATCCATACCACGAACTTTATCAACATCATCATAGTTGATTTCTGGGAAAATCAATTGTTCTTTCACACCAAGTGTGTAGTTACCGCGACCGTCAAACGCTTTGTTTGAAACACCGTGGAAGTCACGTACACGTGGGAGTGAAACAGTAACCAATTTGTCCAAGAATTCGAACATACGTTCGCCACGAAGAGTTACTTTCGCACCGATTGGCATACCTTCACGAAGACGGAAAGCAGCAACTGATTTTTTAGCTTTAGTAATCAATGGTTTTTGACCAGAGATCAAAGCCAATTCAGCAACAGCTTTATCAAGGTTTTTAGAGTTGTTTACAGCATCTCCAACACCCATGTTGATAACGATTTTATCAACTTTTGGTACAGCCATGATTGAAGTGTAGTTGAATTGTTCAGTCAACGCTGGTACTACTTCGTTAGTATATTTTTCTTTCAAACGATTAGTCATATTATTTCTCCTTTCCGCCTTAGTCTAAAATTTCGCCAGATTTTTTGTTGAAACGAACTTTTTTATCGTCAACAACTTTGTAACCTACACGACCAGCAACACCATTTTTGTCGAGCACTTGTACGTTAGAAACGTGGATAGGAGCTTCGATTTCAAGAATAGCACCACTTGGGTTTTCTGAGTTTGGTTTTTGGTGTTTCTTCATGATAGCAACACCTTCAACGACAACTTTATTTACTTTTGGCAAAGCTTTGATTACTTTACCAGTAGTACCGCGGTCTTTACCTGCGATAACTTTAACTGTATCACCAGTTTTTACAAACATGTTTAATTCCTTTCTTACGCCCGATGGGCACCCTAATATTTTGTTACTAGGGGACTATCCTGTTAATAATAACAGTAAAATATGATTCTGTCAAAAAATTTTTCCGACAAAACCATATCTCTATAATGCTTGATTAGAGTACTTCTGGAGCAAGTGAAACGATCTTCATGTAGCCACCTTCGCGGAGTTCGCGGGCAACTGGGCCAAAGATACGTGTTCCGCGAGGAGTTTTATCGTCACGGATGAGCACTGCTGCATTTTCATCAAATTTGATGTATGAACCGTCAGGACGTTTCGCACCAGATTTAGTACGAACGATGACTGCTTTCACAACTTCACCTTTTTTAACTGCTCCACCAGGGGCAGCTGATTTAACTGTAGCTACAACGATATCACCGATACCAGCGAACTTACGTGATGAACCACCGAGAACACGGATAGTCAAAAGTTCTTTAGCACCTGAGTTATCTGCAACTTTCAAACGAGATTCTGTTTGAATCATGCTATATTCCTCCTAGTTTTGCTTAGATAATAACTGCTTCTTCAACGATTTCTACAAGACGGAAATGTTTGTCTTTAGACAAAGGACGAGTTTCCATGATACGAACGATGTCGCCAGTTTTTGCAGAGTTGTTTTCGTCGTGAGCTTTATATTTTTTAGAATAGTTAATGCGTTTACCATAGACAGGGTGGTTACGCTTAGTTTCTACGACAACTGTGATAGTTTTATCCATTTTGTCTGAAACCACGCGGCCTTGATAAACTTTACGTTGTTTGCGTTCCATTTATAGTTTCTCCTGACCTATTATTTGTTCAATTCAGCTTGCACAGTTTTTACTCGTGCAATAGTTTTCTTGACTTCATCAAGCTTAGCTGTGTTTTCGAGACGACCAGCAGCAGCTTGGAAACGAAGATCAAACAATTCTTTCTTCAATTCAGCTTCACGAGTTGTCAATTCTTCAACTGACAAAGCGCGCAAATCTTTAAGAAGTGATTTAGTTTCGCTCAATTTCATTACGCTTCACCTCGTTTCACAAATTTAGTTTTAACAGGAAGTTTGTGTGAAGCAAGACGCAATGCTTCGCGTGCAGTTGCTTCATCAACGCCGCCCAATTCAAACATGACAACGCCACGTTTAACTGGAGCAACCCAACCTTCAGGAGCACCTTTCCCTGAACCCATACGCACACCAATAGCTTTGGCTGTGTATGATTTGTGAGGGAAAATTTTAATCCAAACTTGACCGTTACGTTTCATGTAACGAGTCATAGCAATACGAGCTGCTTCGATTTGGCGGTTAGTAATCCAGTGAGATGTAGTCGCTTGAAGACCATATTCACCGAAAGAAATAGTATCGCCACCTTTAGCATAACCACGCATTTTACCGCGGAATTCACGACGGTGTTTTACACGTTTTGGTACTAACATGGATTATTTTTCTCCTTTCACAGATTTTTTAGTAGGGAGAACTTCACCACGGTAGATCCAAACTTTAACGCCAAGTTTACCATAAGTTGTGTCTGCTTCTTCCCAAGCGTAGTCGATGTCCGCACGGAGTGTGTGGAGTGGAACTGTACCTTCTGAATATCCTTCAGCACGGGCAATATCAGCACCATTCAAACGACCAGAAACTTGAGTTTTGATCCCTTTTGCACCAGCGCGCATTGCACGTTGGATTGCTTGTTTTTGAGCACGACGGAAAGCAATACGTGCTTCAAGTTGTTTAGCAATTCCTTCACCAACAAGATGAGCGTCCAAATCAGGTTTTTTGATTTCAACGATGTTGATGTGAACTTGTTTACCAGTAAGTTTGTTGAGTTCTGCACGGAGTGCATCAACGTTAGCTCCTGATTTACCGATAACCATACCTGGTTTAGCAGTGTGCAAAGTTACGATAACTTTGTTAATTGCACGTTCAGTTTCAATCAATGATACTGAAGCATCAGCAAGTTTAGTTTGGATAAGTTGACGAATTGCCAAGTCTTCGTGAAGGTAATCCGCATATTCTTTTTCAGCATACCATTTGGCATCCCAATCGCGAATAACGCCAACACGCATTCCTATTGGATGTACTTTTTGACCCACGTTTTTACCTCCTTATTCTTTCTCAGCTACAACTACAGTGATGTGAGCTGTGCGTTTGTTAATTGGTGAAGCTGAACCTTTGGCACGTGGACGGAAACGTTTCATTGTTGGACCTTCATTAATAAATGTTTCGCTTACTACCAAGTTAGCTTTTTCAAGACCAAAGTTATTTTCTGCATTAGCGATAGCACTATTAAGTACGTTTTCAACTTCTACAGCAGCTTTAGTCGGTGTAAATTTCAAGATTGCAATTGCATCTGCAACACGTTTCCCGCGGATAAGATCGATAACAAGACGAGTCTTACGAGGTGAAACGCGAACTGTTTTTGCAGTTGCTTTAGCTGAAGTAATTTCTGCCATTTTTTTCTCCTCCTATTAGCGACGTGTTTTCTTGTCGTCAGCAGCGTGACCACGATAAGTACGAGTTGGTGCGAATTCACCAAGTTTGTGTCCAACCATATCTTCTTGAACGTAAACTGGTACGTGTTTGCGACCATCGTAAACAGCAATTGTAAGTCCTACAAAGTTCGGGAAGATTGTAGAACGGCGTGACCAAGTTTTGATCACAGATTTTCTTTCGGCGTTGACTTGAGCTTCAACTTTTTTCATCAAATGCTCATCGACGAAAGGTCCTTTTTTAAGACTACGACCCATTTTGCGAGTTTCTCCTTTAAATATTTGTACCACTACCGCTACTAAGGCGGAGTTGGCGGAATTTATAGATGCACTTTCGACATCTCATTAAATTTGACAATAAGTTTTATCAAATTTAACAAGACGCCGAGAAGGCTCTTGTGAAAATAAAGCGACTTATTAGTCGTTGATACGACGAACGATAAGTTTGCTTGATTTTGCTTTCTTGTTGCGAGTCTTGAGACCAAGAGCTGGTTTACCCCATGGAGTCATTGGAGACTTGCGACCAACTGGTTGACGACCTTCACCACCACCGTGTGGGTGATCGTTAGGGTTCATTACAGAACCACGTACTGTTGGGCGGATACCCATGTGACGTGTACGTCCTGCTTTACCAAGGTTGATTAAGCTTTGTTGTTCATTACCTACAACACCGATTGTAGCACGGCAAGTTGAAAGGATCATACGAACTTCGCCTGATTGAAGACGAACGAGTGTATATTTACCTTCTGAACCGAGTACTTGAGCTGAAGCACCAGCTGAACGAACCAATTGTCCGCCTTTACCAGGTTTCAATTCAATGTTGTGGATCAATGTACCAACTGGAATGTTAGCAAGTGGCAATGCGTTACCAACTTTGATGTCGGCTTCAGGGCCAGATACAACTGTCATTCCAACTTCAAGGCCTTTAGGAGCCAAGATGTATGATTTAACACCGTTAGAGTAAACGATCAATGCGATGTTTGCAGTACGGTTTGGATCGTATTCAATTGTAGCAACTTTAGCAACAACGTTGTCAGTTGTACGTTTGAAGTCGATTACACGATATTTACGTTTGTGACCACCACCGTGGTGACGAACTGTGATACGACCAGTGTTATTACGACCAGCTGTTTTGCTCATGCTTACAAGCAAGCTCTTTTCAGGAGTACTTGTAGTGATTTCAGCGAAGTCGCTACCAGTCATGTTACGGCGACCGTTTGTGGTAGGTTTGTAAACTTTAATTCCCACGATTTTCCTCCTCTATTATTCTGCGTCTTCGCCGAAGATTTCGATTGTTTTAGAATCTTCAGTCAAAGTAACGATAGCTTTTTTGTAGCCTGATTTAGTACCAGTGTATTTACCAACTCGTTTAGATTTTGGTTTAACGCTGATAGTATTTACTGAGGCAACTTTTACACCAAAGACAGCTTCAACAGCTTGTTTGATGAGAAGTTTATGCGCACGTGAATCTACTTCGAAAGTATATTTCTTTTGATCCATTGCAGCCATAGAAGCTTCAGTAATGATAGGTTTACGGATGATATCATAAAGTGACATTATGCAAGAACCTCCTCAATTTGTGTCAATGCTGATTGAACCACAAGGAGTTTGTCAGCAGAAACGATGTCAAGTACAGATGCTGAATTAGCAGTTGTAACTTTCACGTTTGCAAGATTACGTGCAGAGAGTTCTGCAAATTCGTTACCTTCGTTTGGAAGAACCACAAGAACTTTACGTTCGATTGAAAGTGCTGAGATTACTTTTGCAAATTCAGCAGTTTTAGGAGCTGTAAAGTCAAGTGTGTCAACAGCGATTAATTTACCATCAGCAACTTTTGTTGAGTAAACTGATTTAAGCGCCAATTTACGAACTTTTTGTGGAAGTTTGTAAGCGTAGCTACGTGGGTTTGGACCGAAGACAGTACCACCACCACGCCATTGTGGAGAGCGGGTAGAACCTTGACGGGCACGACCTGTACCTTTTTGACGCCATGGTTTTTTACCACCACCAGACACAGCAGAACGATTTTTGTGTGCGTGTGTTCCTTGGCGAAGGCTAGCGCGTTGTGAGATTACAACGTCGAATACGACTGATTCGTTTGGTTCGATACCAAATACTGAGTCGTTAAGTGTAACTTCACCAGCTTGTGAACCATCTTGTTTAAATAATGATACTTTTGCCATTATAGATTTCTATCTCCTTTCCTTCTTATTTAGCTTTGATTGCTGATTTAACAACAATCAATGATTTCTTAGCACCTGGGACATTACCTTTTACAAGGATAACGTTCTTTTCAGGAAGCACTTGTGCGATAACAAGGTTTTGTACAGTAACGCGTTTGTTACCCATACGTCCAGCAAGTTTTTTACCTTTTGGAACTTTGTTAGCTGCAACAGGACCCATTGAACCAGGACGACGGTGGTAACGTGAACCGTGGGCCATAGGACCACGTGATTGACCATGACGTTTGATTGGGCCTTGGAAACCTTTACCTTTAGAAGTTCCGGTAACATCAACAACATCTCCGGCTGCAAATGTATCAACAGTGATTTCTGCTCCTACTTCAGCGCCTTCGAGTCCTTTGAATTCACGAACGAAGCGCTTAGGAGTCGTATTAGCTTTAGCAGCATGACCTTTGGCAGGTTTGTTGGTCAAAACTTCACGAAGTGTATCGAAACCAACTTGAGTTGCTTCGTAACCATCTGTTTCAACAGATTTTACTTGAAGAACTGTGTTAGGAGTCGCTTCGATCACAGTAACAGGAATTAATTCACCGTTTTCTGTGAAGATTTGAGTCATTCCCACTTTTTTCCCTAAGATTCCTTTTGACATGAGAATTACCTTTCTTAATTAGAGTTTAATTTCGATGTTTACACCACTTGGCAAATCGAGTTTCATAAGTGAATCAACAGTTTTTTGTGTTGGTTCGATGATGTCGATCAAGCGTTTGTGTGTACGCATTTCGAATTGTTCGCGTGAGTCTTTGTATTTGTGAGTCGCGCGGATAACAGTGTAGACGCTACGGTCAGTTGGAAGTGGAATTGGACCACTTACTTCTGCGTTTGTACGTTTAGCAGTTTCTACGATTTTTTCTGCAGCTGCATCAAGGATACGATGTTCGTATGCTTTTAAGCGAATGCGAATTTTTTTAGTTGCCATTTTTTCTCCTCTCGTCTATTGTATTCAATAGGCTAGCTCCACGGGAAAACCGACACGTTAGGTATGGCAATACCTTCGGGTGTGTCGCAACCTCTCGTTTCGTCGCTACATACTGTTTTTAACAGCACTTGTCTATTCTATCAAAGGAGATGTGGCTTGTCAAGGACTTTTTAGACTTTTTTTCATTCTTTCTAAATCTTTTTGGGGAATGAAGGAATTTACTTGAAATGACAAGAAAGCTTACTTTGTCATCTTTAAACTTTTTGGTATAATTTGTTTGAAGGATTTATAAACTATTATATAGGAGGATTTATGTTAAAGGAATTTAAAAACTTTATTTTACGTGGGAACGTATTGGACTTAGCCGTTGGGGTTATCATCGGGGCAGCTTTTACTGCTTTAGTTAAATCTTTAGTTGATAACTTGATTAATCCGTTAATCGGAATGTTTGTTCAAAGTACTGCTCTTGCTCATTTGTCAGTAACTGTTGGAAAAACAAAATTCACTTACGGTGCTTTCTTAAATGATGTCATTAATTTCATCATTACAGCCTTTGTTATTTTCATTCTTATCAAATTCATCAACAAACTCTTCCCTAAAAAAGAAGAAACTGTCGAAGAACAAAAAAACGAAGAATTGGAAACTCTCCAAGAAATTCGCGATTTATTGAAAAAACAATAAAAAAATTACTGACAGAAAAGCTGTCAGTATTTTTTTATTTTAAATTTTGATTGTGAGGCTTCGATTAAACTTGATTTTGAGAAAAATAAATCTAAAGAGATTATCAAGTAAAACTGCTAACCAAACTCCCTCTAGCCCTAATTTTAATCCTAAGGCTAAAAATGCTCCTAAAAGCAAGCGAATGCCAAACATCCCTAGCGTTGTGGCATAAAAAGGAAGTTTTGTGTTTCCTATTCCCTGAAAAGCTGCTGTATAAGTTGTTGCTCCTGTGACGAAAAAAGTCGCTAAAAATGAAAACAAAATAACAGTGGTACTTGCATTCATGGCAATTCTGTCAGTAGTGAAAAATTGATTTAGAATATTGGCTGTCAGTAAAAGGGCCAAACCAATCACAAACATCATAATCGTCGCTAACCAGTAGGTCTTTTTGATATAAGCTTTAACATTTTCAATACTATTTTCAGCTGCTGCTTGTGCTACCAAAATTACTGTTACGGTTGCCATTCCGAAAACGGGCATATAATTAAATTGTGTAATGCTTTCACCAATTGCATTTCCTGCAAATACACGTTCGCCTAATCTGACAATAATCATCATGATGAGCAAATCGCCCAAACGCATTGACAAACGCTCTCCAGTTGCTGGTAAACTTAATTTAATCAATTGATGGTCCAATTTTTCTTTATAAAATTGAAGATCGGGTCGCTTATCTTTTAACTTATAATAGAGGAAAAGCGTCCCAATAAATCTAGCAATAACCGCTCCAAGTGCTGTTCCCAACACTCCTAAATGGAAAACAAAAATAAAGACAATTGACAGTATCAAATTTAGAAGACTGGCAAAAAAACTTGCCCACATCGGTGTCTTTGTATTTCCATCAGCCCGTAGAAAGGCTCCAAAAGTCGTCATTAAAGCCAAAAGGACAATCAAGCCACCTACTAAACTAAGATAAATAATGGAAAGCTCTAAAACCTGCTGACGAGCACCAAGTAAATAGAGAATAGGTCGTGCTCCCACAACTGAAACAATCCCCAAGGCAAGACCAATTAAAAAAGTCAGTTTGGTAGCAGAATTAATTAATCTTTTCGGGTTTTCCTCTACCTTCTTTGCAATAAGCACTTTGGCAAATAAACTTGAAACAATTGTTCCCAAAGCAATAAAAATCGCCTGATAGACCGTGATGAGATTATTAGCCAAAGAAACAGCTGCTACGGCAGAAAGACTAAGGTGAGCAACAATCATTGTGTCACTCACCCCTACAAGCATTTGTAAGAAATTTTCAATAATCGCCGGAAATGCGAATTTTAATATTTCTCTATTTGTTTTCATTTTAAGCCAAGATATTTTTCTACTTCTTTTTGCATTTCAGCGGCTGGAATAACGGTATGATGTAGAACTTCTGCTTCTTCAAGTCCGATGACTGCTTTTGGTAATGGAATCCCACTCAATTTTTCAAGTGATTTAACAGCAGCAAAATCGTCTCTATTTACTGACAGCTTTGTTTTATCATCTTCAAGCCCTTCTAAAACAACTTTTGGAAACTTATAAGGACTTGCCGTGCTGACCACAACTGTTTTTTCTTTGGGTTGAATTTGATGATAGACATAATTTGCTACTGCTGTATGAGGGTCCAGAACATATTTTTCATCTTCAAAAGTTTCTTGAATTTCTTTTGAAATTTCATCTTCTGATGCCCAGTCGGCCACAAATCCCTGAAGTTTAGTAATCATTTCTTTAGAAATTTGATAATTCCCTTCTACTGATAGGGCTGTCAGTAAATCTGAGGTTACTTTATCATTTTCGTCAGTTAATTCAAAAATTAAACGTTCAAGATTTGAAGAGACCAAAATATCCATTGAAGGTGAACTTGTTACATAGAATTCACGATTTTTATCATAAAGTCCTGTTTTGAAAAAGTCTGTCAGTACATTATTTTTATTTGAAGCACAGATGAGCTGATGAACGGGCAAGCCCAATTTTTTAGCATAATAAGCCGCTAAGATATTTCCAAAATTCCCTGTTGGAACTGAAAAATTAATTTCTTCTCCGTCAGTAATTTGACCAGTTTTGACAAGTTGTGCGTAAGCATAAATATAATAAGCAACTTGTGGAATCAAACGTCCAATATTCATTGAATTTGCTGACGAAAATTGTTTATTATTTTTCAAAAGTTGATCATGTAAAACTTTGTTATTAAACATTTCTTTTACTGCTGTTTGAGCTTGGTCAAAGTTTCCATCAATTCCAACAACATGAACATTTTCCCCTTTTTGAGTCAGCATTTGTTGCTCTTGAATATGGCTGACACCACCTTTGGGATAAAAAACAATAATTTTTGTTTGGGGCACATCAGCAAAACCGGCCATTGCGGCTTTCCCTGTATCTCCAGAAGTTGCAGTCAAGATAACAATTTCATTAGTCACACCATTTTTCTTAGCCGCTTGGGTCATTAAATGAGGTAAGATAGAGAGTGCCATGTCTTTAAAAGCAATCGTTTCACCATGAAAAAGTTCAAGAATATAGTGATTCCCAAGTCTTTTAAGCGGTGCAATTTCCGGACTATCGAATTTTTCTCCGTATGCTTTTGTCACCATTGATTTAATTTCGTCAGCAGAAAAATCATCAAAAAATGCTTTCAAAACAAGTTCAGCAATTTCTTGATAAGAAGCGTTTTTTAATTTTTCAAAGTCTAAATCAACTTTTGGAAAGTCAACGGGAACAAAAAGTCCACCATCTTCTGCCAAACCTTGTAAAATAGCTTGCGACGCTGTTTTTTTATTTGATTTATCACGTGTTGACTGATAAAAAGTTACCATGATATTTATTCCCCAATCACATTTTTTATAATTATAACAAATATTCTGTAAACTCGCAAAAAGCCACGAATTCTCGTGGCTTTTTTTATTATAATACTTAATTAAGCTTGAATATCTTCAATTTGGTGCATGTCCAATTCAACTGGAGTTGCACGACCAAACATATCAACAGTCAGAGTCAATTTGTCGCCATTGATTTCTGTGATTGGAGCTTCAAATCCTGAAAAGGCACCATCAACAATACGAACACGTTTTCCAACAAAAACATCAAAGTCAATTTCACGAACAACTTTGCCCATGCCAACCAAAATATCTTGAATTTCTTGTTCAAAAAGTGGTGTAGGTTTTGATCTATTCCCGTGTGAACCAACGAATCCAGTAACATTTGGTGTATTACGGACAATAAACCAGGCTTCATCAGTCATATTCATTTCAACCAAAACATAACCTGGGAATAAGTTTTCTTCAACTTCTTTCATTTTGCCGTTAACTTCTGTACGAATTGTCTCAGTTGGAATTTCGACACGCAAAATTTTGTCAGCCATGTTATAAAGTTCAGCACGCTCAAGCAAATCTTCTTTAACTTTACGTTCATACCCTGCATAGGTTTGAATAACGAACCAACCTTGGTCAAAACTTACTAAATTATTATCTTCCATTTGAAATACCTCTGTATTTATTTTTTTACTTAATCAGTTAAAATCCCAGCTGACAGAAATCTGTCAGTAATTTGGGTACAAGAAAAAGGGCCAAGCCCTTATCAGATAATATTATTATATCATATTTATCTTGAATTAAAAGGACTTTTAATAAAATTAGAAAAGAAAAATCTGTCAAAACTGACAGATTTATAGATTATTTAAGAAATGGGATTAAATGGTTAACACTAAATGTAATTCCATGTTGAGTTACCCAATCGAAAATTATGATGAACACCAAGAAGAAAGCTGTATATTCAATGACCATAAAAAAATCACGAACAGATTGTTTTCTGCTTGGCCAAGTGGTTAATTTCATTTCTTCAACAATGCTACCAATAAATTTAAACATAATCTTTTCCTATCACTGCCACAAATTTACTGACAGAGTCCATTTCTTATAAAAGTTTACTGACAGAATGTCAGTTCGACGTGTTTAAACCCTATTAAAGTAAATACGATTTAACGCGTTTCTTTGTGTAATGTGTGTTTGCCACAAGTACGACAAAACTTTTTAACTTCAACTCGTTTTTCTTTCGCAACTGACGAAAGATTGAGGGTATAATTTCGTGAACCACATATGGTGCACGCTAATCCAGCTTTTCTTAACATATTATCTCTTATTCTATCAAAAATTTTTTAGAAGCGCAAACTATTTTTCCACATTGGTCAGACTATTAGCTACTAAAGCGGCGTATTTTTCGGCCCCTGTTCCTTTAGGATGAATATTATCACTGTAGAACCATGAACTTTGACCAGATGCTTTTTTATTCCAATCAATAATTTTCAAATTTTTATATTTCTTTGCCATTTTCGTCAGCAAATTATTATTAGGTTTTGCCCAAACACGATCTGCGTGGACATTCATCCAATAAACAGGTTTATTACCTGCCACTTTCATCGCTGCGTCAATTTCTGCTTCTTTAATTGTTCCATTTGTTCCCAGACCAATTAAATAAACGTCAGGATTAGGCATTTTTGATTTAGCATTCGTTAAGTCTGTCGCCAGTGACTCTGCTTGTCTTCCAACTGCTGCATCAATATACATATGTGGAAAAACTTCTTGAAGATTTGTAGAAGCAGCAACCATAACCGAATCTCCAAGGGCTAGAACATTCATTTGAGAAGCTTTTTCAGCAACTACAGGTTGAACCTTATACTTTTCTGCTACCGCCTTTAAGGACATCGGCACTTTGTTGTTTGCCTCAGCCAATTGTTTCTTTTGTAGTGCAACCTGTTGGGCCATTATTTTTTCTTCAATCACTCGTTGGTCATGGGGTGAAGGCGGTGAAAAAATAATGAAACCTAAACTTATCAGAGCAAGCCCTGAAAGGAGCATCGGTAAAATATTCTTTTTAAGTTTCCAACCTTTTTCTCGAACAAAATTTTGAAGGATTCCTAAAATATTACTATAATCAAAGCGCTGCGTTGGCAGCTCAATCAAACGATATGAAAGTTCCGTCAGAATAAGAATGAGCGCCAATTGCCAAATTAAATTATACCAAGCGGTAGGAGCAAGTACCTTAGCTTCAGCGAAAGCAAAAACAGGAAGTTGCCACAAGTAAATTCCGTAAGAACGTGAGCCAATATATTCAAAAACAGGGTTTGAAAATAGCTTGTTAGTCGGAAGACTTGGATGTGCCACCAAAGCAACCATTATCACACTGGCCAAACTTGCTAGCCACATTCCGCCATAATAAGTAAATGTCCCTTGAGCAGGCATAAAGATATAAGCAAGCAGCAAAAGCAAAGATAATCCAATAGTCAACTGCCAAGCAATTTTAACCGCTCGTTTATTAACCTTATGTGAAAGTTTATTCAAAGGCCAAATGAAAGCAAGACTAGCCCCCATCATCAAGCTAAAGAAACGCGTATCCGTTCCATAATAAACCCGCGTTGGGTCTGCTCCGGGAACGAAAAGAATTGCCATCCAAATTGCCGAAATCAAGGCCAAAACATTAGCAATGACAAAAATCCGACCTCTTTTTTTAACAAATTTTAGCAAAACAATCAATAGCAAAGGCCAAAGGATGAAGAATTGCCCCTCGATTGATAAATAATAAATATGTTTGAAAGGTGAAGCACCCGCAATATCAGCAAAATATGAACTTCCTTGCGAAATTTGCCACCAGTTTTGAACCGAAAATACAGCAGAAAGGAAATTAGAACGTAATCCCGCCCACAAATTAGGTTGAAAAATGATGATATAAGGTGTCACAAGAAGAAAAATTGCAACTAGTAAAGGATAGAGACGCTTTAATCTTCTTCCCCAAAACTTCCAAATATTAATCTTCTTATTTTTTTCATACTCGCGAAGGAGCGAATCCGTCACCAAATAGCCCGAGAGAACAAAGAATAAAACAACACCAAGAAAACCACCCTGAACATGGTTTGGCCAGAGGTGATATAGAATAACTGTTAAAACACCAATCGTCCGTAATCCATTAAAACCTGTGACGTAACGCTTCATTTTTCTTCTCGATTTCTATCTTTATTCTTTAAAATTTTCTTGTCTTAAAACTACTACGCTTTACCTCTAATTCTACCATATTTCTACCTCTTTTTTCAGTTTTAGTTGCCAAAAATTCCTTTAACTTTATCCCAAGCATTTTTAGCTGCATCTCCAATATCTTTACCCACTTTTCCAAGGTCCAAACCACCAGAATCTGAAGACGATGAAGAGCTAGAACTAGAGCTTTCTGGTGTATTTCCAGTCGTGTGAGCCTCTGCTTGTTCTTGGTCCACAATATCATCTTGATATTGTCTTTGTTGAGTCCAATAAGGTTCTTGTGCAGCAACACCTGCTTCCGCATAAGGATTTTCAACTGTAAATGCCGTTCCTTTAGTATAAGGTAACATATAACTAGCTTCCTGACGGAAAATGACTGAGGTTTGTCCTTCTGATGAACCTGTCAGTTTATATTTCCCATCCGCATAACCAACCCAGAGAGCCATAACCACATCCGGTGTATAACCTACTACCCATTGGTCTTGGTCTTCATTGGTTCCTGTCTTACCAGCAAGTGTATAAGACTTAGGTGAAGCTTTCCAAGCAGAACCATTAGTATAAGTCCCCAGCATCATTTGAGTCATTTTGTCAGCTGTATCTTTACTAATAACCCGTTTTTTGGTTACTTTTGCTGTTTTTACAACTTGTCCTGCAGCATTTTCAATTTTAGTAATCAAATGCGCATCATTCATCACTCCGCCATTTGCGAAAACTTGATAAGCCTGAGCAATTTGCCATGGATTCGTTTCAACTCCAGCTCCGAGTGCCGTCGGTAAAACATCATTTTTACTACTTAAATCTAAACCAAACTCACGCCCTAAAGCATTTCCGACTTTTGGTCCAATCGCTTGATATGTATTAATAGCTGGAATATTATATGAATTTGCTAAAGCAGTATACATTGGGATTTGTCCACGCCATTGATTATCAAAATCGGTTGGTTTCCAGCCATTATAATCTGCTGGTGAATCATCAACCGTTTTATCAATTGACCACCCCGCTTCAATTGCTGGAGCGTAAACAATAAGAGGTTTGATAACTGAACCAGGAGAACGTTTAGACATTGTGGCATAGTTATAATCAGTAAAGCTATTTGAACCTTCTGTATTAACATTTCCGACAAGAGCATTGACAGCTCCCGTTTTAGGGTCAATAGCAACCGAAGCAGATTGGGCATAAGTTCCATCAGATGCTTGTGGGAAGAAACTTGGGTCAGAATAAGTCTTTTGCAAGCCGGATTGCATATTTTGGTCCATGCCCGTATATATCTTGTAACCATTATTCATGATTTCTTGTAATGTCAGACCATACTTGCGTTCCGCTTCAGAAATTACAGCATTATAATAGCTTGGATATTTATATTGACTACTTTTAGATTGATAATTGTCTTGCAATTGAGCTTGTAAGTCAACTTTCATAAAAGTATCTGCCTGTGACTGCTCCAAATAACCAGCATTAACCATATTTTGCAAAACTGTATTACGTCGGTCAGTCGCATATTTTCCTTTTTCGTAAAGAGGATTATAAATTTCTGGCCCTTTTAACATTCCCGCAAGACTGGCTGCTTCATCAACAGTTACTTCACTTGCTGGAACACCAAAGTATTTCAAAGCTGCATCCTGAATTCCCCAAACACCATTACCAAAGTAAGAATTATTCAGATACATATCAAGAATCTCATCTTTACTATAATGTTTATTGATTTCAAGTGCCAAGAAAAACTCACGCGCTTTACGGTCAATCGTTTGTTCTTGAGTCAAATAAGCATTTTTGGCCAATTGCTGAGTGATTGTTGAACCACCACCAAAACGCCCAAGAGTAACGGCTGCTAGAGCAAAACGTTTCAAATTGACACCATGATTCTTATAGAAAGTTCTATCTTCAGTTGCCACAACAGCATTTGTAATATTTTTGGAAATTTGGTCAATCTTGACCGGTGTTCCTTTTTGACCATAAAGATTTCCAGCTTCATTATTATCTTTGTCATAAATGACTGTTTGTGCCGAAATAGAACTTTGCAGTACTTTAACATTAGCTGTTTTAGCTAAGTAAAAAAGATATGAACCTGTCGAAACAATGGCTACTAAGACAAAAATAATTGTGATTTTTGTCAGATTATAACGTTTCCAGAACCGTTTAATTGGTTTCATGAATTTACCGAACTTCGTTTTAGCCGGTTTTTCTATTTCTTCTTCAAGCTTTTTTTGTTTTTTAGGGCGTAAATTAGGAATTTTTAAACTATTTTTTTTAGATTCCTTTTTATTCCGCCGACTGAAATTATTATTTTCAGACATATATCGTTCCTCAGATGCTTTTTATTTCTTTACTTACTCAAATGAATACAGCAATACCTTATTTTAATACTTTTCTGCTTTTTTTGCCTTACATCTTTGTAAGGTATTTAGATTTCATTTTTTCAGTTCTGATTATTTTACCAAAAATCCCTTTGGCTTACAATGTAAGTTTGTAAAACGAAAGGGATTTATGTTTTATTATAAAGGTTTCTCTAGATTTTTCAATTGTTTCACTTCTAACACCAAAATTCTATTTATAATTTAGCTAACTAACTCTAAATTAAAACAAGAGTATTCGCTTTCTAATATTATTTTGTATATCCGTAAAGTTTAAGTTCACCTGATAAGTATTCTCCTAAATATATTTCCTTAATTTGGTTATATCCTTGCAGATTAATTTGTTGTTCAAGCCAATTTTCATCTTTATCAATTAATTCGAGAACATCAAAATTAGCTTGTCCATCAACAATAATTGGATATTTAATATTTTCACCACCAAATTCAATCAATGTCAATTGACCATTTTGTTCTAAAATAGCTCTTTTAACATTATGTATCTCATAGATACCATTAGAACGTAATTTAAACATTAATTCATTAGCTGAGATTCCATTTCTGAGACATTCATTTACTCTCACTTTTCCATCTTGAATCAGAGTCAATGGTTTACCATCAACGATTAATTTTACATAGCGATTGTGCTCCTTTGCAAATTTTAAAATTAATACTAACAGTGTCCATATGATTAGAACCAAGACAAATTGTAAAACCGTAATAGAATCATTATAGATGACTCCACCAATAATTCCCCCTAAAACATAATTTTGAACTTGATCCATTGCTGATGAGGGGGCAAGATTACCTTTCCCCATTAAATTTATTTGAATAATTAAACAAATAATACCTAAAGCAAATTTTAGTATTATTGGGCTGTATAACTGCATTTTAACTCCTAATTTTTTATTTTTCGGGATTAATCAAGTAACTTTTAGTAAGGGTGTATGACTGTTGATCAGCACTAAGGTTAACTTTATAATAATCACCTTTTATCTTTACAATCACACCATCAGCTAATTGCGTGGAATTAACAAAAATATTATTTTTATTCGTTCTTTCGTTTTTAGCGACTCTTTCAATAAATCCAACCATCTGTGAAGATTGAGTATGCTTAGATTGATTAATTTGATAATTTGAATATTGTATACCAATCTCTAAAATAATAAATAATAATAAAATAATACTAAGATCTCTATATTTCGTTTTAATTCTATGCTTAATATATATAGCAAATACAATAACAAGAACTACAAGACTCCCAAAAATAAAGATATATCGAAGATAATCACTAAGTCCAGCTTGCGATTTTAAAAATTCAATATCATAAAATTTCATATTTTTCACCCCTTAATAACTATTATATTAAAAAAATGATTAATAAATCATTTTATAATTATTCAAACCTCATTTAATTTTATAAATAAACCTTCTAAGATGAAATATTATCTTTATAATAGTTGTTCTACTTCCACCGGAGTAAGTTCAAGAACTGCTCGCAAAAATGGATACTTTTCTTTCATCATTTCAAATTCTGGACCATTTGAAATAAGTTTTGCTTTAGCACTCACCCTAAAGCCAATCCCTTGATAGCCATTTTTACCTTCGACTTCTCTAACCCCAAGCATCAGATAAATTGTATCATTCACTTTAATATCCTCTTCTAAATAATGCATCCCTGCTGCTGGTGCCAATATTCGTTCATCACTGGTAAGCTGTAAATAAGAAATCCATGTTCCTGTAACATGAGGACTTTTCTCTGCTCCCCATGAAGTGAGGGAAACTGAACCTTCATATTTTAATGTTTCTTTAAATTTTTTTGTTAGCATTTTTTCTCTTTCTATAATTCACTCATAATATTTATTATTTTTTACATTTTGAGTTATCTTTATTACGTATTTTTAAGAAGATACTTTGATTATAACAAACCTAGAGTTAATTGAAAAGCAATTCTCTTGATAATCCCGATGCTGTCACCCTTTCGGTTTCTTATATTTTTGGGCCAAATAAAAACTTATAGTATAATGTGAATATGGAATATAACTTCATTTTACCCGAAAATTTTATAGAACAGCCTGTCTCTGATTTACTCGAAAAAACTTGGTTCATTCCGCGTAAACAAAGACACTTTCTAAGAATGAAAAAACATTGCTTAGTCAATAACAAGCTTATTAACGAAAATCAGCTCGTCCATGCTGGAGATAAAATCACTCTTATTTTTGATAATGAGGATTTCTCTAATTTATCTCTAAAATTCGGTTCAGCAAATTTAGCTGACATCCTTTATGAAGACGAACATTTGATTATTGTTAATAAACCTGAAGGAATGAAGACCCACGGAAATACGGCTGATGAATTAGCCTTACAAAATCATGTTGCAGCGGCAATCAATCAGGAAGTTTTTGTTGTCCATCGCCTAGACCAAGCAACATCTGGTGCTGTTTTATTTGCAAAAAATCAATTTGTTCTCCCTATTCTTGGTAAAATGTTTGAAAAAAATAAAATTCATCGTGAATACTTGGCACTAGTCAAAGGTCATTTCCCAGAAAATCAATTTACCATTGATCGGGCCATTGGTCAAAATCGCCATGATAAAAATAAACGAATCCTTTCCGCAAATGGTCAAAAAGCAGTGACTCATGTTGAGATTATCAAAAAATTTACTGACAAAACTCTTGTTAAATGTACCTTAGATACTGGGAGAACTCACCAAATACGTGTCCATTTATCTTCATTAAATCATCCTATCATTGGTGATGCTTTGTATGGTCAAAAATCACAGGAGAGAATGATGCTTCATGCTGATAAAATTATTATTCCCCATCCGTTTGAAAATAAAATTTTAGAAATTTCAGCAATTAGTACTAGTTTCCTTGACATTTTAAATAAAACAAAATAAAAAGAAGTGATTTTTTACCACTTCTTTTTATTTATTTATTTCTTAGGCTCGAATCAATCGTTTTAAACTTGAAGTTACCAAGAAAAGGACGATGAAAATTAAAGTAATTGCGGCAGATGCTGGAGCATCCATATAGTAAGAGGCAATCAAGCCAGCATTTAAACCAATAAAACTTACAATAACCGAGATAAACAACACAGCTTTAAAAGATTTGCCTAGACGCATCGCAATTGAAGCAGGTAAAACCATAATTGCCGAAACAAGTAAAGCCCCCGCTGCAGGAATCATCAAGGCAATAGCAACCCCCGTGACAATATTAAATGCAATCGAAATCCATCGAACAGGAAGTCCATCAACAAAAGCTGTATCTTCATCAAAAGTCATCACGTAAAGCGGACGTAAAAAGAGAATAAATCCAAGTAAAACGACAGCTGCTAAAACAAAAAGCATAATCACTTGCGATAAGGAAATTGTGATAATTGAGCCAAATAAATATTGCTCCAAACTAACACTTGTTGCTCCTTTTGAGGAATTCAAAATCAAAAGGGCAATGGCAAGTCCTGCTGACATCAAAATGGCCGTCGCAATTTCCATATAGTTATGATAAATTGTTCTTAAATACTCTAGAAAAACAGCCGCAATTACAACTGTAATTAAAGTTGTAATCGTTGGATTCCAACTTAAGAGAACCCCAAAAGCGACACCGGCTAATGAAACATGTGATAATGTATCTGACATTAAACTCTGTCTACGTAGTACAAGAAATACACCAAGCAAGGGAGAAAATATTGAAATAGCGGTTGCTGCTAAAAGAGCGTTTCGCATAAAATCATACTGAAATAATTCAAACATCAGTTTCCTCCTTTAATTCTTGTTGCTTTTCTTGAGCTACTCTATCGCGGTCTGTATGCAAATCAAAGCAAGCAAATTTCCCATTTTTATCTTTCAATAAATGGATATTTCGGTCAGCATAATCTTTCACTTCTTCTGGATCATGAGTGACCATTAAAACAGATTTTCCATGTTTATGAGCCGCATGGTGCATCAATTCATAAAAGTCACTACTTGATACATCATCCATTCCTGTTGTTGGCTCATCAAGAATAAATAAGTCAGGATCACTAGCAAACATTCTTGCAATAGCAATTCTTTGCTTTTGCCCTCCAGAGAGTTCACCAATACGCTTATTTCTGTAGTCCCACATTCCTACTGAGTCAAGGGCTGCCTTAACGTGTTCTGAGTCGTGAGCTGTCATTTTTTTAAACCAACCTTGTCTCGGATAGCGTCCGCTCATAACAAATTCATGAACCGAACTTGGAAAACCAGCATTAAAACTTGCAACTTGCTGAGGAAGATAAGCAATTCTTAATTTTTCTCCTCGGTTATTTTTGGGAGAAATTTTTATTTTACCTTTTTTAGGTTTTAAAATTCCCAAAGTTGTTTTTATAAGAGTTGATTTGGCAGCACCATTCTCACCTGTTAATGTGACAAATTCACCGGAATCAACATGATAGCTGATATTTTCTAAAACTGGCTCTCTATCATAATAGAAAGTCAAGTTTTCAACATTGATATATCTCATTTTTTCTCTTTATATCTCTAATAGTAATTCTTATTTCGGTGTTTTTCTTATTAATCTATTTTTATTTCAAAAACACGAAACTCCCGTTCATGAGAACGAGAGTTTCAAGGAGTTTTATGAAAAGATTTTTTGGAAGAAATTCATTATAAATCCTTCATCTTAATTTTTCCTTAAACTCACTTGATAGTTTTCTTTAAAGCAGTCAAATTATCTTGCATCAATGTGAGATAATTGTCACCATTTTTTTTCTGCTCGTCAGATAATCCTTCAACAGTATTGATACCAATAAGGTTTGCCCCTACTGATTTTGCTAAAGTCTCAGCAATTTTACTGTTAGCATTTCCTTCAAAATAAACATTTTTTAGTCCTGCTTTTTCCATTTCAACTTTTAAATTAGCTAGCGTTGATGCTGAAGGTTCTACTTCTGGATCCAATCCAGCAATCGCAATTTCTTTCAAACCATAATCACGACTTAGATAAGCAAAAGCTTCATGTTGTGTAATAAATGTTTTTTGTTTAGCATCTTTCAAAGTATCAAATTCACTGTCTAGCTTTTTCAATTTAGCAACATAACTCGCTGCATTTTTTTCAAAAGTTGCTTTATCATCTGGGAATTTTTTCCCAAGCTCAGAGGCAATGGTATTAACTTCAATAATTGCTTGCTTTGGACTAATCCAAGTATGAGGGTCACCAGATATCTTATCAACATCCTTGCTGGCTTCGATTTTAATCCCTTTATTATTTACTTTTTTGGCCCATTTTTCAAGGTCATTAGAATTGTAAACAATAGCTTCAGCATTTGTCATTGTCGCAACTTGCTTTGCACTTGGTTCAAATTCATGAACTTCCTGATTAGCAGGGACAATATTTTCGACATCGACTTTGTCACCAACAATTGCCTTCGTAAACTCATACATTGGCTCAAAAGTCGTGACAACTTCTGGCTTACTGGCTGATTTTTGACAACCTGCCAAGAGTAAAACTGCTGGAATAGCAAGTAACATCAATATCTTTTTCATTGAAATTCCTCCGTAAGTGCTGATAAGAATTTACTTATCACTTCTTGTTCTTCGTCAGTAAATTTGTTCCCTAATTCCTGGTAAGTACTCAGAGTTTTCTCGTGATGAGTAGCATGTTCCTTAGCAACCGGAACCGCTTTTTTAGTCAAGCTCCAAAGGACCACGCGTTCGTCATTTGTGGCTCGACTTGATTTAATTAGTTCTTGCTCTTGTAATTTCTTTAGAGCTTTAGTTACTGCTGCTGGAGAAATCTTTAGTTTTTCGGCAATTTTAGCATTTGTCGATATTTGTTCTGCCAAAAGCATTAAAATATGTTCTTGTGTGCTCGTTAGTTTCACATCACTTTCACACTTACCAAGTAATATTTCATGCTTATTTTCTGCAAATTGCATGATTGTCCCAAGAAACTGGTCGATTTGATTTGCTAAACTCATCGTATTTCGTCCTCCATAATTAGTTTACTGGTTAATTATATAGCAAAGAAAAAATAATGTCAACCAGTTAACGTTATTTTTTAATTTTTTATTTGAAAGTTTGCGCCATCTTTTAGATGGATACTAAATTGATAAGTTTTTTCATCACTTGAATGGTCAGTAATTTTTGAACTGGCTGACGAATCTGTCAGTAAATTGTAGGACAAATCTCCTGAATCAAAATGAATTTGACCTTGAGATTTTAAATCAGTCTTTAAAGCTACTGACACCATTAATTCAGCTGTTATCTGCTCCTTTTCACTTCTTAATTGTCGAGCATCATCTATTTGCCTTTGCAAATAGAACTGAAGAAACATTGAAAACATCAATAATAAGACTAGCGTATATAGAAGTATTCCTCCTCTTACGTATCTTCCGGAAATTGATAGATAAATGTTCTCTCACCTCCTTGATTAAAATCAATTCTTATGGTTATTAAATTTTTAGTAGCTTGAATCTTAGCCGCTTTTATATCATAAAGCATTGGCTGATAACCCTGACCTTTGTCATCAGTCTTCCGGAAATCATCTCTCATAAAACCAAACCTTAGTTTTTTGTCTTTAGTTACATACAGAAAATCCTGCTCTACCCTATCTAATTTTGTTCCTGAGAGTTCAAAACGCATTTGCTGACAGAAAATTTGCCAATCTTTTATGCTATCACTTTGACTAATCGCCACTTGTTCTTTCAACATCTTTGTTAAACCTGAGATGACAAGGACTGAACCAGAAATTGCAAGAAGTGCCACCAAACACTCCAACAAGGTAAATGCTTTAACTTTGAAGTTCAAGTTGCATAATTTCCTTTCCATGATTACTAATAATCAGTAAATTTTGGTTTTCTTTTATCTTTATATCAGAACCGTTGATTGATAATTCTGTTAAATGACTTTCAATCGCCATTTGTGCCACGTTTAAAGCTTCAATCTTTTGATTTTCTTCCGTATCTTTTTGTCTTACTTGCACAAGAGAACTTACGATAAAGCTGACTAGAAAAGCGAGTAGAGCTATACTAATTAAACTTTCCAAAAGCAAATATGCCTTAACTGATTTTCTTTTTAAATTTTCCACTGCCTATCTCCAATTGATAAGTGATGAACTTTTTTTCGTAAGGTAAAAAAATTGTGAGTTTTTGTAAGCTAGAATTCCCTCCCTTATCATCAAATTTAACTGTAAAATCTTTAACTGCTACCTCCTTTGGAATTGTGATACTTCTATCTTCACAGATTAATTCTTGATTTTTAGCAACTAAACTTTCAGATTTTTGAAGCAGTGCAGCATCTTCTTGACTCCTTTTATAGAAATTTTCAAACTGGAGAACAAACAGTTCTCCCTTAAAAAGATGGACTGTTTGTATTATTTCTAAAGAAAAAAGAGTGGTGATAAAAGAAATAATCAACAAAACTAGAAGAGACTCTAGTAAAGTAAATGCTCTAGTCATTAAAATTTCGTTCTTCATTTTTATTCTGATCATAGTAATTATCGTAAGCAGAAATTTGTTTTTGAGTAATCATCCCAGCGCTGAGCAATTCTGACAGACTCGGCTTCTCATCATCATGATCTAATTCATAAAGTTGAGCTTGACTTTCTACTACTTTTACAACTGCCGCTTCTCCAGTTTTTTGAACTTGTGATTTTTCTTTAATTAAATTTGGAACAAATAGTAATATCAAAATACTAATAATAGCTAGTACAATTAACATCTCTATCAAAGTAAAAGCTCTTAGCTCTTTCTGACGGCATTTTTTTTCACAAATTTTAACGAATAAAAATATTTTTTGTATTTTCTTTAAAATAAACTTCTTAGTTCTTTCCATTTTTTCATCCTTTCTATATTCCCGAACCCATATTTGAATAGATGGGGAGTAACATGGCTGCATATAGCAAAATAATCATCAATGCTACAAAAATAAAAACAAGAGGTTGGATTAATTGCATTAAACGATCTATCTTTGTAAAAAATTGTTCCCAACATTCATCCGCATAAAGCGAAAGCTCTAAGCCTAATTTATCTTTAATAGCTCCATATTCAATCATTAACGAGAGCTCGGGTAAAAAAAGCGCAAGTTTACTGACAGCTTGTTCAAAAGACCGACCAGCATTCAATTCTAAATCAAGATTCTTGCCAACTTCTGAAAAAATTCGACTTTTTTGTTTTTTCATCAAGTTAATAATTTGACGTAATTCAACACCTTGAGCAATTAGATTTCCCCATTCTCTTGCAAAGTAAGCTGTTAAATATAAACGGATAAAAGAATGAACCAGAGGTAATTTAACAAGAAATGTAAAATTCATTATTGCTGATTTTCGTTTTAAAAGAGTTACTGACAAAGCTGTCAGTAAAAATATAAAAGCTCCAAACGAAAAAAATACTAAGGGTAAATGATTAATCAATAGAGTAGCAAAGTTACTGCCACTATTGAGTTGTGGTAGTAAATAATTTTTTAAGCCCCACATAATTCCAACCAGAAAAATTAATAACAATATTGGATAAGTAGCAACTTCCACTAATTTATTTTTAACTTTAAGCTTTTTTTTTAGATGAAGTTCAACTAATTGCATCGTCCCTGACAAGTTACCATGCACTTCTACCAAAGCAAGTTGTGTCACCACATTTTTAGAAAATGAAAGACTTTCTAAAAGCTCTGATAAAGCTTGACCAGAAGCGAGACCTTCTTTCATTTTTAATGTAAATTCTTTTTCCACAAGTTTTGATAAAGATAAGAAATTTATCACTTCTCCTAAATTAAATCCACTATTCAAAAGATTTCCCATCAGTTGGATAAGTTTGGCTTGTTTAATCAGTCTTAATTTTTTCCCTTTTGGCTTCAGTAGGTGTGAGATATCCATTTGTAAGTAGCTGATCAATTTTTTTATTCCAATTTTCTGATGACCAAGACTCAAATTCGTTTTTGGCAATGTCTAATACTCCTTTCCCAGCTATTAAACGCTGATAAACAACACTTGATAAAGCATTTTTTATTTCCCAATGACTTAAACCCAGCTCTGATAATCTCTGAATGACACCTCTAACAGAAGAGGCATGAACGGTTGAAAACACTGTATAACCTGTCAAACTAGCCCGTAAAACTGCTTGAGCGGTCAATTTATCACGAATTTCACCAACGATTAACAAATCTGGGCGATGCCTCAGTGATAATTTAATTAATTCATCATAACTATTACCAATGACTTCGTTGACTTGTAACTGAATAAAATCGGAATCAATCAACTCAACGGGTTCTTCAATAGTGATAACTTGTAAATCTGTAAAATGACGACGAGCTAAATCAAACATTAAAGATGTTTTTCCCGAGCCTACTGGACCGGCAAAGAGATGCAATCCTCTTTTACAATCATAATTCTCTAGCTCTTCATCAAACCAAAAATCAAGTTCTTTGTTTTGATCATGCAAGAGACGTATTACTAAGGATTCATTACCCTCGAAATCCCCCACTGTTGAAAGACGCAAACGTTTTGCATTACTTTCCTCTAATTCATACCAACAAGCTCCCAATTGAACTCGTCTGCGTTCTCCTGTATTCATCCCAGCTAGAAACTTAAAGTGAGTAAGTAGTGCTAAGCCAACTTCTAACCCAATTTCTTCTACCAGAACACGCGCTGTCATTTGTCGAAAATAAAGTTTATACTTTTCTTTTGAAGCAATCAGATAAATATCTGATGCATCTCTATCAATTGCTCTTTGAATTAATTCTTTTGCCATTTTTGGTATCATACTAGACTATACGCAAATAATCAGTTAATGTAACAAAAAAGCCGAAAATTTTTCGACATTTTGTTATTTCTAAAAATAAAAATACTCTTATCATTTAAGATAAGAGTATTTTATGAAAAATCAAAAGAAATCATCAAATAGACTTAATTGATTATCATCAGGCATTCCTTCAAGAACACCCATATTGGTCATGTTTTCAATAATCGTTTGTGAAACACCACCACGCTTACGAAGTTCCATTTTACTTAAAAATTCACCTTCAGCACGCGCTGCAACGATTTGTTTTGCTACGTTTTCACCCAATCCGTCCATTGTTACAAATGGCGGAATTAAAGTATCACCATCAATAACAAACTCAGTAGCCTCCGAGCGATAAAGGTCAATTTTACCAAAAGTGAAACCACGCTCTAACATTTCATTACAAAGCTCTAAAGTCGTATAGAGGTTAGTTTCAACATTTGTTGCATCAAAACCTTTATCTTTAATTTCTTTCATTTTGGCTTTGACTGCTTCAAGACCTGCTCCCATTACCCCAATATCAAAGGCAGTTGCTCTAATAGAGAACCATGCACAATAATACAATATTGGATGATGAACTTTGAAATAAGCTACCCGTAAAGCCATCATAATATAGGCTGCCGCATGGGCTTTAGGGAACATGTATTTAATCTTTGAACAAGACTCAATGTACCATTCAGGAACATCATGTTCTCGCATAGCTTCTACATATTTTTCACGTTCTTCGGCGGGAATTTTATTCCACATTCCCTTACGCACCCGTTCCATAATTGTAAAAGCAAGACCGTTTTCTAGCCCCTTATGAATAAGATAAACCATGATATCATCCCGACAGCCAATAACGCTTGATAAGTCGGCAATCCCTGAACGAATTAAATCTTGAGCATTTCCTGACCAAACGTCCGTTCCGTGTGAAAGTCCAGAAATTTGGAGTAAATCTGCGAAGTTTTTAGGTTTGGCTTCGGCAATCATGTTCATTGAGGTGAAAGTTCCCATTTCAGGGATTCCCAAAGTTCCTAATTTTACCCCTAACTGTTCTTCGGTCAAGCCCAAAGATTCTGTCCCAGTGAAAAGCTTCATCACTCCTGGGTCATCCATTGGAATATCTTGAGGAACAATACCAGAGAGACTTTGTAATTTTCGAATCATCGTGGGGTCATCATGTCCAAGGATGTCAAGTTTTAAGATATTGTCATGAATCGCATGGAAATCAAAGTGAGTCGTTTGCCATTCGGCATTAACATCATCGGCCGGAAATTGTACAGGAGAAAAATCATAAACATCCATATAATTTGGAATAACGATAATCCCACCAGGGTGCTGTCCTGTTGTTCGTTTAACACCAGTTGATCCAGCAGCTAAGCGGTCAATTTCTGCATTTCCATAAAATTGATCATAATCGCGTTCATAACCTTTGACAAAACCAAAGGCTGTTTTTTCAGCAACCGTACCAATTGTTCCTGCTCTAAAGGCATAATCTTCACCAAAGATATCTCGAACGTCCAAGTGAGCAAGGGGTTGATCATCCCCAGAGAAGTTCAAATCGATATCAGGAACTTTGTCTCCCTTGAAACCTAAGAAAGTTTCAAAAGGAATATCATGCCCATCTTTGATGAGTTTATGATCACATTTAGGGCAATTTTTATCTGGCATGTCATAACCAGAACCGAAAGATCCATCATCATAGCATTCAAAATATTGACATTCTGGGCAACGATAATGTGGAGCCAAAGGATTTACTTCGGTAATCCCAATCATTGTCGCAACAAGTGATGAACCAACAGAACCCCGTGAACCAACGATATAGCCTCGGTCATTAGAACGTTTTACAAGTTCTTGTGAAATAATATAAACAACTGAGAAACCATTTCCTAAAATCGATCGAAGTTCTTTTTCAAGTCGTGCGTCAATAATATCTGGCAATGGATTACCATACCACTCATGTGCTTTTTCATAAGTTAAGCGAACAATTCGTTCTTCGGAGGTTTCTCCTCCATCAAAAACCATCTTAGGTGTATATAAATCATCCCGAACTGGAGTCAATACATCAAATTCATCCGCCATCTTTTGCGTATTGTCAATGACAATTTCACGCGCGGTCTTCTCATCAAGAAAACTAAAGGCTTCAAGCATTTCATCAGTTGTTCTAAAATGAGCTTCGGGTAATGGAAGAGGTTTGGCATGTTCCCCATGTCCTTGAGTCCAGTTAATTTCAGCTCCAAGACCAAGCGAGCGAACAATAATTTCTCGATAAATAGCATCTTCTGGGTTCAAATAATGTAAATTACCTGTGGCCAGAACTGGCTTGCCTAAAGTCTTACCAATTTTTATCAAATCTTTAAGCGTTTGTTCCAATTCTTTTTCTGATTTGAAAGAACCACCAACAACAAGTGAACGATAAAGAGCTGGTGGAAATACTTCGATAAAATCATAAAACTTGGCGATTTCAAGCGTTTCTTCAAATGTTTTATTGATTGCTGCATCAAAAACTTCACCAATTTCGCAGGCCGAACCGACCAACAAACCTTCACGGTTGGCTTCTAAAACAGAACGTGGAACCCGAGGAAGACCAGCATAATATTTAACATTCCCAAAACTAACAATTTTAAAGAGATTTTTTAAACCTTCTTGTGTCTTGGCATATAAAGTCACGTGTTTTGGACGAACTTTTTTATAAGAATCTTCACTGACCAATTTGTCATTAAGTTCTAAAAGACTTGTCCACCCTGTATTTCTAGTACGTAACTCTTCCAAAAATACAAAGAGCAAACGTCCGGTTGCTTCCGCATCAAAGTTGGCCATATGGTGATGTTCAAGTCCAATTTGGAATTTCTTAGTCAATTGACCCAAACCAAAACGTTTCATTTCTGGGTAGAGATTACGGGCAAATTCAAGGGTATCAACCACTGGTTGCGTGATAATCGGCAGACCATTTCGTGAATAGTTCATATTCATGAAGCCCACGTCAAATGTTGCATTGTGGGCAACAAGAATTGTTCCTTCACAAAACTTTTGGAATTTTGTTAGAACTTCATATAATGGTTTGGCATTTTTGACATGGTCATCTGTAATTCCGGTTAATTCTGTTGTAAATTCGCTCAAACGATATCCTGGATTGATAAATTCATCAAATTCATCAATTGGATTCCCTTTGTGCATTTTTGTTGCCGCAATCTGAATCAAATCATTATGAACTGCCGAAAGTCCTGTTGTTTCCACGTCGAATACAACATAAGTTGATTCATACATGTCAACGTCAGTTTCATTGTAAACAATCGGAATTTTATCTTCAACAAGATTTGCTTCGACGCCATAGATAATCTTGACGCCATTCTTCTTTCCAGCCGAGTGAGCTTCAGGGAAAGATTGCAAACCACCATGGTCAGTAATTGCAATAGCTTTATGTCCCCATTTAGCAGCCTGAGCAACCAAACTAGAAGCAGAAGGAATGGCGTCCATTTGACTCATATTAGTATGCGCGTGAAATTCAACACGTTTTTCATCTGATTTGTCTTCACGAACATTTTGTGTCGGAATTTCAATCAAATCAGTCAATTGTAGGACTAAATCATTTTTGAAATTGTCCCGTTGAACATTCCCTCGGACTCGACACCATAGTCCCGCTTTAATTTGTTTGGCTAGCTGAATTTCTTCTTCGCCACGTAGCCATTTCTGAACATAAAAACTTGAAGTGTAATCAGTCATCTCAAATTCAAGAAGGTAACTAATATTTCCTGTTTTACGTGATTTAATTTCACGAAGTTCGCCTTTAAAGACATATCCTTCAAAAACAACCGGTCCGTTAGTCGAAAATTCACTGACAGAACGCATCGGAGTGACGGGTTCATTATTTTTGATTTCGCGACCTAATTGAATTTTATCTGATTTTACAGCTTTGATTTGAAGAGCAACACGGTCAATAGTTGGTTTAGGTTTAATTTCCACAACCGCATTAGCGGTCATTACCAAATCATCTTTGTATTTGTCGTGTTCAATATTTCCTTGTACACGCAACCAAAGAGCATCAGATAAGCTGTCAGTAAAATTATCTTCTCCATCAGTACGGTCAGCTATAATTTTTTCATTCATAGCTTTGACAGTACTGACAATTTGGTCAAATTGGGCAATTTCTTCATCCTTACGACCCCATTTTGAAATCATAAAAGTTGAAGTTTCATCAGCCATTTTTAATTCTAAAATATGGTTGACTTTGCCTGATTCTTTTCCCGTAAACTCACGGTGTGCGGCTTCAAAAACAAGTCCCTCAAAAATAACGCCAAAACCTTCTCCAGCAATAAAAGACATGCTGGTAATTGGACTTTGTCCGCTGATTTTTCGGCCAAAGAAAATGCCGTCAGAAAGTGCTGTTTCCACAAATTCTGGTTTTGCTTCTCTGGTATTTTTGCTTTCCCGTTCTTCTGAACGTTGTTTTTTGATTTCAGAAATTTGGGCTTGTTCTGCAGTTTGAGCCGCCAAGCAAGCCGCAACTTTTTCAGCGTGAGCAGCTGCTTGCGTTTCTGTCAGCTCCTGGTCAACTAGAGGGGTTATTCTTAATTCTCCAAAACCGAAAGACTTAAATTTTTCCTCTAGAATTGGAAAATATTTTTCCACAAAAAAATCCATTTGCGGATTATCTTCCACCATTAAGTGAATTTTTTCTTCTTCCTTTTCAAGATGATATTTCTTAAAAATACTTGAAAAAGCAGAATCGCATAATTCTGGAAGTGTAAGTGCATATTGATAATAATCATTCAGATTTTGCTCATCAATATTTTGATTTCGACTGCTGACAGAAATTTCTGTACGAGCAATTGTCGAAAAAGCAGTTTCCGTCAGTTCTGTCAGTAATTTATATGTATCAATTGGTAAAATCTCATCAAAAATTAACTGAAAGTGCCAGAGCTTACTTGCCGTGTGCACTTCAACATTTTCAATATCAGCATGCTCAAATTGGCTAGAACGACGCAAATTTGGTGGCATTTTGATTTGTTCCATCAATTTTTCAAACAGATTTTCCATGTTTTTTTGACCCTTTATCTTATTTTTTCTATCCTTAGCAAATAGAATTTCATTTCTCATTATAGCATAAAAAAATGTTGCTTTTCATACTTTTTTAAGAATAAAATAACTGACAAAACTGTCAGTTATTTTATTTTAAAATTAATAGTTACTGACAGAGCTGTCAGTAAAACTATTTACCAGTTGAGCGATTTTCTTCATCCATTTCCCAAAAATAGAGTGCTTCTTCTACTGTCTGTGCTTCGCCACGTTTCATATAGCGAATCATATGACTGACAGCTTCTATTGTTTTAAATTGTGTGGGAATTCGTCGAAAATGATTTAATTCTGTCTGAATTTTTTCTTCATCTTCTTTAAGTTTGTTCAAATCAGCATATAAAGATTTCATTTTTAGAGAACTTTCACCCTCTAAAGCTAATTTTTCTTTAAATTTTTTGGAATCATATCTGAACAAAAGACAAAAAATGAATAAATAGACAACTGAAATCACCAACAAAAGAACTAATGACAACTTTAAAAATATTCCTACTCCTAAAATAATAAGAAGAACTGCTAATTTTAAAATCAATGATAGACTTTGATGAGTATGAACTTTTTGCTTATCAGAGTGTTCAGCAAAAGATTCAATGCTTTGTTGAACTTTCTGCAAATCCTCAAGCAAGTGAAGCACTTTTTGACAATAAACTATCTCTTTATTAGTCGTTTCCACACAATCTACCTTTCATTCTCCCTTACTAGTCGAGCTAATATGCGATTGAGACCCCGAGGGTCTTTGTAGCCATGTTCAAAATAAAAGTCTGTGAACTCAATATCCTCAATTTTTAATTCTTGTTGAATCGCAAGTGAGAAAATATTGACGTACTCTGCCATATCGCTCGTTTTTCCAATACATTGTAAACCAAGAATTTGATGAGTGCGTCTCTCATAAATCATCCAAATATTACTTGGTGAATGTCCGTCTAAGTGTTCATTTAGTAAATGAACCGCATCTGCATCATAACCAGCATCAACTGCCTGTCTTATTGTAATCCCAGTCATAGCCATCACTAAATTATTCATTGGAACATGATAAGTTCCCTGACTACTATTAATTTTTTGGCGAGGAGCAAGTAAATTAATCGCCGCAATTTCACCATCGCGAACAGCATCCGAAGCATGTGGCAGATAATAGCTTTTTCCCAACAAATTAACATAAGTCGTTGAAACATCTCCGACAGCAAAAACATCTGGACAAGTGGTTTGCATGTATTCATCAACAATAACCGCTCCGCTATCTCCTAACTCAACTTGTTGATTCAGAAGATAAGAATTAGGCCGAAAACCAATCGTAAAGATTACTCCATCAAAAGGAATTTTCTGACCATTTGCTGTTTGAATGATTGTATTTTCTTCGTCAAACCCAATTTCTGTCACTTCTGTATTTAATAGAAGACGCATTCCCTCTGCATTCATCCAACTTTCCAATAAATGACTTGCTGGTTCATCAAGATAATCGTTTAAAAGATTTTTATTGCGATGAATGAGTGTTGTCTGAATTCCTCTTTCTTGGGCAATCCGAGCAACTTCAACTCCGGTCATTCCACCACCAATTACTGCAATATTTTTGGCTGTTTTCAGAAATTCATCTGTTTTTATTGCATCATCCATACTTTTTAAAAAGTAAAGTTTGCTTTTTTTATCAAAAGGAACAGAGGTCATTGCCGGATAAGAACCCGTAGCAAAAATCAATTTATCATAGAGAGCGAGTTTCGTCTTTTTGGAATTGACTCTCCGATAAAATAGCCGTTTATTTTTGGTATCAATCTCTTCAACCACCGTTTCCATTTGCATGTTTAAACCAGCAGCTTTTAGTTCTTCTACCGAAGAATAACTAGATTGATTAAGGACAGATTTTTGACCCGCCAGATAAGAAATAATTCCTTGAGAAACAAAAGAAACCTGATTACGCTTATCATAAAGCGTAATTTCGGCTTCTGGGTATTCTTCAAGCGCACGTAATCCGGCACAAATTCCGGCGTGGGAGCTTCCAACAATAACAATTTTCATAGTAAATCTCTTTTATTATTTACTTAAAATTTCAATGGTATTGACAAGTTCATCTTTATTAATTTCAACAACTTCACCTGTCGCACGAATTTTAACTTCAACAACACCCTCAGCAGCTTTTTTACCGATTGTCACACGAACTGGCAAACCAATCAAATCGCTGTCAGCAAATTTAACACCTGCACGTTCATTACGGTCATCTACTAAGACCTGATAACCTTTGCCACGCAATTTTTCTTCAAGTTCAGAAGTCAATTCCATTGCTGCTTCATCTTTAACATTAACTGGAACAAGATGAATATCAAATGGTGCTAATTCTTTAGGGAAATTAATTGACCAGCTAAATTTAAATTCTTCTCTTGGCGTTTTTTCAACATAGATACGAGCAAATTGTTCCAAAATAGCTGAAAGCAAACGACTTACACCGATTCCGTAACAACCCATGAGCATTGGAATTGAACGACCATTCGCATCAAGAATATTGGCATTCATCGCTTCTGTATAGCGAGTTCCTAATTTAAAGATATGTCCAATTTCGATACCACGCGCAAATTTCAAAGTTCCACGGCCATCTGGTGAAATCTCACCTTCATTAACTGTACGTAAATCAACAAACTCTTCAACTTCATAATCACGGCCAAAGTTAGCATTTTTATAATGGAAACCATCAACGTTAGCTCCAACCACAGCATTTTTAATTTGTTCAACTTTGCGGTCAGCAATAATCTTGACATTTTCAAGCCCGATTGGTCCAAGTGAACCAAAATGAGCTCCAAATTTTTCTTCAACTTCTGCTTCACTGGCAGCTTCAATAAATGATGCTCCAAGATAATTGGTCAATTTGACTTCGTTGAGTTGGTCATTACCATTTAACAAAATAACCACTAATTCATCATCTGCATGATAAACCAATGTTTTAACTGTTTGTTCTTCATCAATTTCAAGGAATTTTGAAACTTCATCAATTGTTTTAGCACCTGGTGTCGCTACTTTTTCAAGTTCAAGTTCTTCAGTATAAGCTACATTTGGTTCAAATTGACTGCTGGCCATTTCAATATTTGCCGCATAATCACCACCTTCAGCGTAGACAATTGTATCTTCACCAGCAATCAACCATTTGCCAAGTTCTTCTTTGATTTCTGAAAGGACAGATTCTGGAATTTCTTCGATTGATGTAATATTCTTACTCAAAACGAGCCATTTTTCAAGATTGATTCTATCATCTGTAATAGCAATAAATTCTTGACTATCTTTACCACCCATTGCTCCAGCATCGGCAATAATTGGTTTAAAGTTTAAGCCAGCACGTTCAAAGATTTTTTCGTAGGCTTTTTTGTAATCATTATAAGTCTCGTCCAATGAATCTTGGTCAGCATGGTAGCTATAACCATCTTTCATCAAGAACTCACGACCGCGCAATAGTCCATAACGTGGACGTTTTTCATCACGGAATTTTGGAGCAATTTGGTAAACATTAAGTGGTAATTTTTTATATGAAGTAATTTCATCACGGACAAGAGAAGTCATTGTTTCTTCATGTGTTGGTCCCAAAATAAAATCAGAATTATCACGGTTTTTTAATTTATATAAATCCTCACCGTATGTGTCATAACGGCCAGATTCACGCCAAAGGTCAGCTGTCAAAAGACTTGGGGCAAGAAGTTCTACTGCACCAATTTCGTCAAACTCTTCACGCATGATATTTTTCAACTTTTCAAGTACGCGGTTTGCTAATGGTAAGTAAGCATAAATTCCTGCTGAAACTTGACGAACATATCCTGCGCGCATAAGTAAAGCATGGCTGATAACCTGGGCATCAGAAGGCATTTCCCGAAGGGTTGGTATAAGCATTTTTGATTGTTTCATAATTTTAAAATTTCCTTTATGAGTTTGGTTCAGCTTCTTTCCTTTTGAAATAGAAGACGAATAGATATATTAATTTACAAAGGCTCGGAGAATATCATTCCATGTTACTGCTACAAAGAGCACAAGCATGAAGACAACTCCTACCATTGTGATGATTGATTCCTTTTCTTGTGAGAGTGCTTTGCCACGAATTGCTTCAATAATATTTAGGACAATTTTTCCACCATCAAGTACTGGAATAGGAAAAAGATTGACAATCCCTAAATTAATTGAAAGCATAGCTAAAAGATTAATAATCGTCGGCAAACCTGCTCTCGCGGCTTGGCCACTGAGTTGATAAATAGCAACTGGACCACCAAGTTTATCAAGACTCGGTCGTGCAATCAAACTTCCTAAAGCTTTAAAGATTGCTGTAGCTGATTGGCCTGCTTGAACAAAGCCACCTGTAATCTTATCAAAGAAACCTGTTTTCATTGATTGCATAATGCCAACACGGTAACTTCCGTCCATTTTTTTAGGTGTAACTGATAAGGTTTCCGATTTGCCTGAACGGCTAACTTCAAGTTTTAATTCTTTTCCTTTAGAACCTGAAATTTCAGTAACAACATTGTTCCAATCTGCCGTTTTAGTTCCATTGACTGCTTCAATTTTATCACCAGCTTTTAAGCCAGCATTGTAAGCGGGTGTTCCTTTTTCAACTTGGCCAATAGCATTAGTAGTTGAAGGAACGCCTCCTTGAACAAAGGTTAGAACGATAAAAGCAATGATTCCTAAAATAAAGTTATTCAAAGGACCACCGAAGTTTGTCAACATTTTATGAAAGACACCGGCTGATTGATATTGAACATCGAGTGGTGCAATCCGAACTTCTGTTCCATCTTCTTCAATGATTGTTGCATCATGATCAACAGAATAACGTTTGATTTCCCCAAAAACTTCTCCTTCAATGAAAAGTTCTTTTTCAAAATCATATTCAGTAATCAACATTGGAATTGCTTCTTCTAATTCAACATGTTCTGACAGATTAATTCTTCTGACGATATTACTGACAGAATTTTCAGCTTCTGGATTTACTACTTCAGATTTACTGACAACAAGACTTGCAGCTTGTCCTTTTTTGATTTCAGTCTTGTCATCACCCCAACCAGCCAAACGAACATAGCCACCGAGTGGAAGAATTCTTATCGTGTAAAGTGTCCCATCTTTTGCTTGGTGAGCAAAAATTTTCGGGCCCATTCCAACGGCATATTCACGCACTAAAATTCCTGAACGTTTTGCCCACCAAAGATGGCCATATTCATGGATAGCGACAATAATACCAAAGATAATAATAAAAGTAATCAGTGTTTCTATCAATCGACTTCCTCCTTAAAATTAGAATAGTCCAAGTAGGTGCATAATCGGGAAAACAAAAATTAAATTGTCAAAGCGGTCAAGAATTCCACCATGACCTGGTAAAATTTTACCTGAATCTTTTACGCCAAAATGACGTTTAATACTTGATTCCACAAGGTCACCAATCTGACCAACCACTGAAAAGATAATTGTAAAGATAACAAGTTTCACAAAGCCAATTTGCGGCAATTCCTTAGTAAATAAGAAATACATGACTAAGGCAACAACAACGGCTGAAACAATTCCTCCAACTGAACCGACCACTGTTTTATTTGGTGAAACAGATGGCAAAAGTTTTTGTGGAAAGCGGTCTTTAAGCGAGCGGCCAAAAGCATAGGCCCCGATATCTGTCGCCCAAACGATAAATAGAGCTAAAAAGACAATATAAACACTTGTTTGACGTGCTGTCAGTAAATTTTGAAAACCAATCCCTACATAGAAAGCCGAAAGAAAAGGAAAACCAACATCAACAAAAGAATATTTCCCGTTTGAAAGGACCATTCCTGTTAACATCATGAATAAAAAGAGTGTAAAGAGCATCACTCCCCCGTCAGCATTTAGACCTAACCAATGTTTACCGACTGGCAAAGCAAGTGACAAAGCAGCTAAAGTCGCTAAAATTCCTTCAAATGAAAAAACTTGTAATTTATACATTCTAAATAGCTCTTGCATTGCAATGATAACAAGCAGAGCGACTAAAATTTGAAAGTAAGCTCCTCCAAGAAGCAAGAGGGCTAAAAAGATTCCTCCCGCAACTACTCCTGTGATAATTCGTTGCATCATTATTTGACTCCTCCATATCTGCGGTCACGCTTTTGAAAAGCAGAAATAGCCTTGTCCAATTCTTTATCATCGAAATCTGGCCAAGCAGTTTGCGCAAAATATAATTCACTATAAGCTGACTGCCAAGTCAAGAAATTAGACATTCTTTGTTCACCAGATGTTCTGATAATCAAGTCTGGATCCCGAAGATTTTCAGGCAAAACAGCAGTTTGTAGATGTTTTGACAACTCTTCTTCTGTCAGTAAACTTAAATCCTGACCACTTTTAGCAAGCTCTTGAATGGCTAAAATAATATCACGACGGCCACCATAATTCATTGCAAAATTCAAAATCATTCCGTCATTTTCTGAAGTTTCTTGAGCCGCACGGTCAATTGAATCTAACGTTGCTTTTGGCAAACCTTCGCGTTCACCAATCATCCGAATCTGAATATTTTCTTCTTTTAAAACTGGAACATATTTACTATAAAAATCGATAGGTAAACTCATGATGAATTTCACTTCATCAACTGGTCTTGTCCAATTTTCTGTGGAAAAAGCATAAACGGTCATCACTTTTATGCCACGTCTCGCACCATGAACAGCAACATCTTTTAGCGAATCCATTCCTGCTTTGTGTCCAAAGATTCGTGGTTTCCCTTTCTGCTTAGCCCATCGTCCATTACCATCCATGATAATTCCGATATGCTCTGGAAGTAATTCTTCTTGCTCTTTATTTTTTAAGTTATTAAACATAGTACCTCACATGAGAATTTTATGCAAAAAATATTTATCATAAATTCACCATTATGCTCTTTGGTTATTAAAGTTTTTTTACACCAAAGACTCTAAGAAAGAAATTCTCTTCTTCTTATTTTTTTCTTTATCAATTTATTCAAAAACTTTCTCTACTGTTTTTTTCAAAAAAGACAGTATTACTTTTCCATTTTACCATATTTTAATATAGATTTGTATCTCAAATTTTATTGGTCAGTAATCATAAGTTATTCTATTTGCTAAAATCAACTGACAGATAAATCTGTCAGTAAAATATTTTATAAAAAAATCCTGTCAGTAACTGACAGGAAAATAAATTAAATCTATTTTCTCATTAAATGTAGAAAAGAGATTAGTTTTCTTCAATTGGGCTTTCCACTTTTGTTTCGGCTGGTGTTTCTTCAACAACAGTCGTTTCTGGTGTTACACCACTTTTTACAGTTTTTACGGCTGCACGGTCGAAAGTCAAAATCACACCTTCACAATCAAGTTCAATTGTTCCTTTTGCTGAATCAATGCTTGAAAGAATTCCGTGCAAGCCACCAATTGTTACGATTTCTGAACCTGGTTGCATTGCATCCAATTGTTCTTGGCGTTTAGATTGTTGTTTCTTTTGTTGACGGTTCATGAAGAACATCATCCCACCCATAACGACAACGATAAAAATAAGAGATAAGCCTGACATTTCTGTCTCCTTTATAAGTTTTATTCAAATTTAAGTTCATTTTCGAACATTCTTCTTATTCTATCATAGTTTGAAAACTCTGTCAAATCAAGCTTTAGAGATGTTTACTTGCTTCTCGAATTGAAAGTTTCGCCATTTTATTTTCATGTTCTTCAATAAATTTTATGACCCAAGCAGAATTTGTTTTTGCCAAATCTCGCAAAGCCCAACCTATTGCTTTCGTAATAAAAAATTCATCAGCAAAAGAACTTCCTAAAAGATTTTTTTCAATATTATATGAAAGTAATTCTAAATCTGTTTGATTTTTAAAGCTTAATTGACAGTCAATTGCAATTCGTCGAATCCAAAAATTTTCGGCTTGAGCCCATTCTTTTACGAGAGTCTTGACCTGTTCATAAGCAGTTGAGTCATTTTCGGTCGCTTGTTTACGACCTGTCAGTAAAAGATGACCAACTAATTCATCTAAAGCATCAACCGTATCCCACCATGATTTACTGACAGTCAATTTTTTTATCTTTTCCATGTCATCAAAAATAAGCCATTTCTTCATTTGATGAAGATAATCTAAAGCCAGATATTGAAATTCACGCTCAGGCAAATTCCAAAATTCAAAAACAAGCTCCCAATCAATTTGCTTATCTCCCTTCTTTTCCTTTAGAAAATCTTTTGCCAAAAGACGTCTTTCTGGCGTTTTTAAACCAATAAATTCAAACTGGTGACGCAAATATGCTGCTTGTTTTTCAGCATTTTCTTCATTCTTATATTGGCGAAACTCTTCTATAATATTAATCATTTCATTCCTTTCAAATTTTTACTTATGATAAGCCGAACCTCGATTAATCATTTGTGCCCGATAAATTTGTTCTACTAAAACCAGACGCATCAGTTGATGAGGAAGTGTCATCCGCCCAAAAGAAATTTGCAAATCACTTCGTTGATAGACTTCCTTTGAAAGTCCTAAAGAACCTCCAATTACAAAAACAAGATTTCCTGTTCCGTAAACTTCAGCTTTCTTCACAAAATCAGCCACTTCCTCTGATGACATTAATTTTCCTTGAATGGCTAAAATAGCTAACTGATCTCCTGCTTGAATCCGTGATAAAATTTTCTCACCTTCACGTTTTTTCAATGCCTCTGCTTCTTTTTCGGAAGCATTATCTGGAATTTTTTCATCTGCTAGCTCAATAATTTCAAGTGGCAGCATCGTTCCCATTCGTTTAACATATTCAGCAATTCCATCTTTTAAATACTTTTCTTTAAGTTTTCCAACAACTACTAATTTAATCTTCATTTTTATTTTTCTCTCTAAATTAAAACTTTATTACTTAAAAATTAACAACTTTTCCCCAGTTTTTTGATTACTTTTACACTTTCAGGAATAAAAACATTTATAAATTCTTAAATTTATTTTATAATTTTACCCTTTTCCCCCATTGAAAACAAGATGAAAACATGATTTATCAACATTTTTTTACTTTTTTCCACTTTTCTGTGGAAAACTTTATTAAAATATCCACTTATCCTCATTAATTTTTAGATTATCCACAAAAATGTGGAGAAACTATATTAGTTTGATTTTTGTTACTATTAAGGTATTATTAAGTGAGAGTAGATATAATTACATCATAGAAATGCTACAAAGAGTAATAATTGAAAGGAATTATTTATGGCAAAAGCTAATATAGGAAAATTGCTATTAACAGGTGTCGTGGGCGGAGCCATCGCACTTGGAGGAAGTGCAATCTATCAAAGCACTACAAATCAATCGGCAAATAATAGTCGTTCAAATACAACTAGTACAAAGGTTAGTAACGTTTCGGTAAATGTCAATACCGATGTTACCTCTGCAATTAAAAAAGTTTCAAATTCTGTCGTTTCTGTTATGAATTATCAAAAAGATAACTCACAAAGTAGTGACTTCAGTTCAATTTTTGGTGGAAATAGCGGTTCAAGTTCATCGACTGATGGCTTACAGCTTTCTAGTGAAGGCTCTGGTGTCATCTACAAAAAATCTGGTGGTGATGCCTACGTTGTAACTAACTACCACGTTATTGCTGGTAATAGCTCACTTGATGTTCTGCTTTCTGGTGGACAAAAAGTCAAAGCTTCTGTGGTTGGTTATGATGAATACACAGACCTTGCTGTTCTTAAAATCAGTTCTGAACATGTCAAAGATGTGGCGACATTCGCTGATTCTAGTAAATTAACAATTGGTGAACCTGCCATTGCCGTTGGCTCACCTTTAGGTAGTCAATTTGCTAACACCGCAACTGAGGGAATTTTATCTGCAACAAGCCGTCAAGTGACTTTGACCCAAGAAAATGGTCAAACAACTAATATCAATGCAATTCAAACAGATGCTGCCATTAACCCTGGTAACTCTGGAGGGGCTTTGATTAATATTGAAGGACAAGTTATTGGAATTACTCAAAGTAAAATTACAACAACTGAAGATGGTTCTACTTCTGTCGAAGGTTTAGGATTTGCGATTCCTTCTAATGATGTCGTAAATATCATTAATAAACTTGAAGCTGATGGTAAGATTTCACGCCCTGCTTTAGGTATCCGAATGGTTGACCTTTCACAATTATCAACAAATGACAGTTCTCAATTGAAATTACCAAGCAGTGTAACAGGTGGGGTTGTTGTTTACTCCGTCCAATCTGGACTTCCTGCTGCCTCAGCTGGTTTGAAAGCTGGAGATGTAATTACAAAGGTTGGCGATACAGCAGTAACTTCTTCAACAGACTTGCAAAGTGCTCTTTACTCACACAATATCAATGATACAGTAAAAGTTACTTATTATCGTGATGGTAAATCAAATACAGCAGATGTTAAACTTTCTAAATCAACCAGTGACTTAGAAACAAGCAGTTCATCTTCTTCTAATTAATAACTTAATAATTTAATGAAAGTCTTCTGTAAATAGAAGGCTTTTTTCATACTAAAGTCTGAAATTTTTAAAAATAATAAATTTCCATTTTTCTTTTATTGATTTATGGTAAAATAAAGTTAAGCATGAAAATTTTACTTTACTTAGAAGCCGAACAATTTTTGAGTCATTCAGGAATTGGTCGTGCAATGAAACATCAACAACGCGCCCTTGATTTAATGGGCATTGACTGGACAAAAAATCCTGAGGATGATTACGATATCCTCCATTTAAATACTTATGGCTTTAGCAGTTGGAAAATGTTAAAGAAAGCAAAAAAAGCTGGAAAAAAAGTAATCTTCCATGGTCATTCGACCAAAGAAGATTTTCAAAATTCCTTTATTGGCTCAAATATTGCTGCTCCTTTCTTTAAACAATATTTAATGCACTTTTATCGTGCTGCTGATTTAGTCATTACACCAACTGATTATTCTGCTAGTTTGCTCCGTTCTTACGGAATTAAATGTCCAATCTTACCTATTTCAAACGGAATTGATTTGACTAAATATTCTCGAAGTGAAGCCAAAGAGCAAGCCTTCCGTGAATATTTTTCACTAAAATCTGACCAAAAAGTTGTCGTGACAGCTGCCCTTTATTTTAAACGTAAAGGGATAGATGATTTTATTAAAGTGGCTGAAAGAATGCCCGATGTGACTTTCATTTGGTTTGGTTATCAAAATCTTTGGACTATTCCTGGTTGGATTCGTCGAATTGTTAAGAAAAATCATCCGAAAAATGTTCTTTTCCCAGGTTATATCAAGGGAGATATTTTTGAAGGAGCCATGTCTTCTGCAGATGCCTTCTTTTTCCCTTCTCGAGAAGAAACTGAAGGAATCGTTGTTCTTGAAGCACTTGCTAGTCACCAAAAAACTGTCGTTCGAGACATCCCAGTTTATCATGGCTGGCTTGATTCAACTTGTGTAAGTATGGCAACAGATGTTGAAGGTTTTGTCAATCAACTTCAGGATGTTTTAGATGGAAAGGTTGACAAGACAAAAGAGGCTTATCAAGTAGCTGAAAGTCGGACAATTGAAAAAGTTGCCCAACAATTAGCTGATGCTTATCAGCAAACTTTAGAACTTTAATTTTTAAAAATTACTGACAGAAAGAAAAAGTAGTTGCTGACCAAGCTGTCAGTAAAATTTTCTTACTAAAATTCTTGTCAGTAAAAAAATAAAAAATTTACAGAAATATAAACGGGAATTTATTTATGAGAGTTGGACTTTTTACAGATAGTTACTTTCCACAAATCAGTGGAGTAGCAACAAGTATTCGCACTTTGGCCCTAGAGCTTGAAAAATTAGGGCATGAGGTTTTCATTTTTACAACAACAGATCCAAATGCTGATGTGGACCACGAACGAAATATTATTCGGCTGCAATCCATTCCTTTTGTGAGCCTAGCAGAACGTAAAATTGTCCTCAAAGGTGTTTTTGCTGCTTATTTAATTGCTAAAGAATATGATTTAGATATCATCCATACGCAAACTGAATTTGGAATGGGAATTTTAGGTAAAATGGTTGCTGCTCAATTACGCATCCCTGTCATTCATACCTTACATACTAAGTATGAAGATTATGTTTACTACATCGCCAAAGGACGCTTAATCCGTCCAAGTATGGTTAAATACATTATTCGTAATTTCCTGCGTGGAACTGAAGCGATTATTTGTCCAAGCGAAATGGTTTTGGAAACTGTCAATAGTTACGGTGTCACTCTTCCTAAACGTGTCATTCCAACAGGAATTGAAATTGACCGTTTTAAACGTGATGACATTAAACCTGAAGAAACAGCAAAATTAAGAGTCGAGCTTGGTCTGGCCGAAAATGAAATCATGTTGCTCAGTCTCTCACGGATTGCGGCTGAAAAAAATATCCAAGCAGTGATTCATGCATTACCAGATATTTTAGAAGAGTTTCCCGTGAAACTTGTAATCGTTGGTCATGGCCCATATGCCGAAAATCTAAAAGAATTAGTTAAAGAACTTGAACTTACTGATAAAGTTGTCTTCACAGGCCCAGTTGAAAATGAGAAAACAGCCTATTATTATAAAGCTGCTGACTTCTTCATTTCTGCTTCTACTTCAGAAACCCAAGGCTTGACTTATCTTGAAGCAATGGCAGCAGGGACAAGAGTCCTAGCTGCTAAAAATCCTTATTTGTCTGAATTAATTAATGACGATGAATTCGGACAACTCTTCATTGGTGATGATGATTTAGCTGAAGTTACCAAAAAGGCAATTCGTGATTTACATCCCATTGATAAAGATAAATTTGAAAAGAAACTTTATGAAATTTCAGCGGAAAATTTTGCTAAAAAAGTTTATCTCTTCTATATTGACACCATTATTGAATACAATAACCTTAAGTCTATTGAGGCGGAACGTTTTCCAATGAAAATGGAAGATACCATTCGTCAAATGCCAGTTACTGTTAAACGTTCACTTAAAAGAGAACAAATTCGAGCAAAATATTTTGCCAGAAAAGCCAGTAAACTTGCCAAAAATCTACAAAGTTATGTTAAAATAGATAAGGACAAAGAACAGGACTAATGGGGTCAATCCTAAGAACTGTCCCTTTGAAAAACAATTGGAAGTAAAAAACAATTTTATAAAAACAGAGTTTTGCTTTGCAGAACACCGAAAGGAATTTTTAAGAAATGAAATCACATTTGTTAGCAATTATGAATCGCTTAAACCGTTTGGTTGAAGGTGGTGACCCAAAAGAAACTTATAATTTTGAACGTGAAGGCGAAGTAATGCTTACTGTAAGTTACAGTCCAGAAGATGAAGCTTTTGCTTTGCGTTATCCTAAACAAAAAGATGCTTCATTGTTCGATGATATCGACCTTGTTGCCATTGAAATTTATGATATGATTTATTAAAAAGTTACTGATGAAAAGATTAGGATAAACCTAAGAGCTTTCATCAGTATTTTTTTATCCTAATTCTAACATTTCTTAAATGTTGTTGAACTTTTACATTTTTTATAGTAGAATATCAATAAAATACAATTGGAGATGTTTATGAAAAAGAAAATTTGGATGTCCTTGGGACTTGCTGCACTTGCAGTTTTTTCCCTTTCTGCTTGCTCAACTAAAAACTCTGATGAGGCCAAAAAGGCCTTTATTTCAGATACAGTTGCCTTGAATAATTCTAAAGACTATAATGCTCAAAAAGTAAAAGTTGATGTTAATGAATTCAAAATTCATGGTGGTGGAGATAATTCTGAATTCAACAAGATTTTTAACAAGGGTGCTGGACTCGATTTTAATATTGGACTTGATAAGACTAACCAACTTGCAGTTCTTGATGGAAAATTGACAGTCGCTAAAAAAGATTATGATTTAGGATTTATGATGTCACAAAAAGGGCTTTATATTAGTAGTTCAGACATTAAATCACTTTATGATAACAATAAAGGTTTAATTCCAAGTTCTGCCGAGGATACGGCTACAATTTACGGAGCTATGATTGATAGTCTCAATAAATCATATTTACTGATTGATTCGCAAACGCTTGATTCAAATGTTCAATCTTCTAAAGATAACTGGGAATCAACGCTTAAGCAACTTTTTGAATCAAATTCAAAAATGAGTGAAGCTGATTTAGAGAAACAATATAAAGAGATTCCGAATTCTGATTTCACCAAATCTGGAAATAAAGTGACTGTGGAATTTTCTGGTAAAGATATTGACCTCAATGATTTAATCAATAATTTGAGTGCTACTTATTCTATTCCTAAAGAACAAACAGAGCGATTAATCAAAGAAAGTAAAAATATTGATATCAGCAAACTTTCTGTTAAATTAACTGTAGATAAAAAATCTCATGAAATGACTGGAAAACTGACTGGTAGTATTTCTAATACAAAAGAAAAAACAAGTGCTGACCTTGATATTTCTTTAGCCTCAACGCGTAGCAAACTAAAAGAAACACTTAAAGAGCCTGCTGCTACAGACACTAATACACTCGAAGAAGTGCAAAATGCAGCCATTGAAAAATTAATAGCGCAAGCAAGTGCGATTTAATAAAAAAGTTACTGACAGAAATTTCTGTCAGTAACTTTTTTAATGTTTTCCATAATAAATTTCATCAATTTCATCAGTGTAAGTTCCGTCATCATTATGAACAATCAAAGGCGGTAAGAAAATTTCGCCCCCTTCTTTGCCGTCTTTAATCGCATCAATCAATAAAATATTTGCTGGTTGATTTGCCTTAGGATAAACAAATTGAATCCATTTAGGTTGCAAATTATTAGAACGCATTTTGTCTACAATTTCTAAAAAACGCTCTGGTCTATGAACCATGGCAATATGTCCGTTTGTTTTGAGTAATTTTTTACTGACAGAAAAAATTTCATCCAGATTTGTCGTCAATTCATGACGGGCCAAAGTATAATGCTTACTTTCATTTAAATGACTTTCATCTGAATCCACTTTAAAATAAGGTGGATTACAAAAAATCAAATCTGCACTTGAAGTATGAAGATGGTCAAGCGCCTGATTAAGATTATCATTAATGACAGACATTCTGTCAGTAAGTCCATTGAGTTCAATTGAGCGAGTTGCCATATCAGCCAAACGTTCTTGAATCTCTAATTCAATAATTTGAGCATTTGTTTTAGAACTCGCAAAAAGTCCGACAGCTCCATTTCCCGCACATAAATCTACAATTTTACCCCGTTTTGGTAAGCGCGGAAAACGAGCTAACAAAATCGCATCAATGCTAAAAGAAAAAACCTCTCGGCTTTGAATAATTTTTACCCCACTGCTGGCGATTTCATCAATTCTCTCATCCATGTTCAATTCGATATTTTCCATTATTTTATTATAACACAGCCAGTAAGGCGAAACAAAATTTCGTGCTGTTGGCTCTCCGTCTAATTACTATTTCGCTCCCTTCGTCAGCTGAATTGTCCATACTCTCTACGGCAGTAAACTACCAAGTTCTAGTGGCAATCAAGTCCCATCGGGCTTAGCGGGTTGCCTTTCGACTAATCCGAAAAAGGGCACAGCCAGCGAAGATACAGGCAATGAGTATTTTAACATAGCCCCTAACCTTTCTTTTAACAGTACCCGTTAAAAAACGATAATCAGCCCCAGCTAATTATCGTTTTTATTTATTATTTTTTTCAATAAACGTGAAGAAGTGAACGGTTTAATTCTATCATTAATCTTTATTATTTAGCTTCATACCAAGTCTTACCAGTATTTTCATCCACTTTTAATGGGACAGCAAGTTCAATCGCTTCTTCCATCGTTTGTTTTACCAAGGCCTTAATTTCATCTAATTCCTCTAAAGGAACATCAAGGATAATTTCATCGTGTACTTGCAATAATAATTTTGATTTAAAATCACGAGCACTCAAAGCTTTATCCAAATTAATCATCGCAATTTTTAAGATATCAGCTGCCGAACCTTGAATTGGTGAATTAATAGCCGTCCGTTCTGCAAAACCACGAACATTAAAATTACGAGCATTAATATCTGGAATCTTACGACGACGGTGACTCATTGTTTCAACAAAACCTTTGTCTCGTGCCTCGCGAACAATATTTTCCATATAGGTTTTAATCCCAGGATAACGTTCAAAATAAGTTTCAATGTAATTTTTAGCATCTTTTCTTGTAATTCCAAGATTTCTTGCTAAACCAAAATCGGAAATTCCATAGACTACTCCAAAATTGACTGCTTTAGCATTTCTACGATCATTAGCAGTCACATCTTCTGCTTTTTCAATGCCGAAAACACGCATAGCCGTTGAAGTATGGATATCAGCTCCATGTTTAAAGGCATCAATTAAATGTTCATCCCCAGAAATATGTGCCAAAACCCGCAATTCAATTTGTGAATAGTCAGAACTCAATAAAAGCGAATCCTTGCTTGGGACAAATGCTTTACGAATTTTTCGTCCCTCCTCAAGTCGAACAGGAATATTTTGTAAATTCGGGTCAACTGAGCTCAAACGTCCAGTTTGAGTCAAATCTTGAACATAACGTGTATGAATTTTTCCATCATCAGCAATTTGAGGAATCAGACCTTTCACATAAGTTGATTGTACTTTATTGATTTGACGATATTCCAAAATTTTTGCTACAACGGGAGATAAAGCAGCTAAATCTTCTAAAACATCCACTGCCGTTGAATAGCCTGTTTTTGTTTTCTTTCCAACCGGTAGCTGTAATTTTTCAAATAAAATCACACCCAACTGTTTTGGTGAATTAATATTAAATTCTTCACCAGCCAAGTCGTAAATTTCACGCGTCAAAGAAGCCAATTTTTCTTCATTTTCCGCACCAATTTCTTCCAGTGTATTTTGGCTGACAGCAATCCCTGTAATTTCCATTTTTGCTAAAACTTCTGCTAATGGTAATTCCATGTCAGATAAAAGATGCTCTTGTTCATTTTCAAGCAATTCAGCCATCATTTTTTCTTTGGCCAAGGCAAGCACTTTAATTTTACGAGCTAAATGTTCAAATAAAACCGCATCATCAGGTAAAGCAATTTTTGTCCCTTTGCCAAAAATTTCTTCATCCGTTGCCAAATGTCCGCTATTGAAAAGTCTTGCAATCGTCGAAATTTTATTATCTTCTGTTGTTGAAATTAGATATTTTGCAAGCATTGCATCAAATTTGACCAAAGGTAATTCGATATCCAAGTGACTCAAAAGTACCCGATTTTTCTTGAAATCATAAGTATTTTCAGGGAACTTCATTTTTGTCAGTAAATCTATATTTTTAGAAACATAAATTTTCTCAGCATTTCCCCAGGCAAAAGCCACAATTTGCTCACGATGATAATTTTCCCCTAAAGTTTCCAAATAAAAGAAATCATCAGCATTTACCTTTTCACTGATAGAGCCATCAGTAACTATTTCAAAATCAATTTCGTCAACAACTTTTTCGTCAGTAACTTCTCCACCAGCCTCAGCCAATAATTTACTTTTGAATTGAGCAAATCCCATTTCATCATAAAATTGACTAAGTTCATCAACCTTTTTACCTTTTAAAAGCGTATCATCTAAGCCAATTTCAATTGGAGCTTTCGTATTTATCGTTGCCAATTGTTGTGACAAAAAGGCCATTTCTTTGTCAGCAATTAGATTTTCTTTCATTTTGCTGGCTTTCAAAGAATCAACATTTTCATAAAGATTTTCAAGCGACCCAAACTCTTGTAAAAGTTTAAGACCAGTTTTTTCGCCAACTTTTGTCACGCCAGGGTAATTATCAGAAGAATCGCCCATTAATGCTTTTAAATCAATAAATTGGGCTGGAGTCAATCCCATTTTTTCTAAAAGATAATCAGGTGTAAACTCCTCAAACTCAGCAACACCCTTCTTAGAAATTTCAACTCGCGTATTTCCATCCACAAGCTGAATCATATCCTTATCACCCGTCACAATAGTAACATCAAAATTAACATTTGGGGCTTCCGCCATTTTGTCCAAAGTCCCAATAATATCATCAGCCTCATAGTTAGCTAACTCATAATGACGAATTCCCAATTTCTCAATCATTTCCTTGATAAAAGGTAATTGCTCACGAAATTCATCTGGTGTTTTTGAACGTCCACCTTTATAGTCAGCAAACATTTCCGTACGAAAAGTTGTTTTTCCTGCATCAAATGCAATCAAAACATGTGTGGGCTCAATCCGTTCCATCAATGAAGAAAGCATTGTATGAAATGCAAAAATAGCATTAGTATGTAACCCATTTGGCGCTTTAAAGCGATCTATCTGATTATATAGCGCAAAAAAGGCCCGAAAGGCAACCGATGACCCATCAATTAGTAAAAGTCTGTCCTTGTTCTCCATTTTATTTCCTATCTCTTCCATATTTCTATACTTTTATCCATTCATCTAAGTAAATATTATCTTAAAACACATAAAAACGAGCTTTACTAAATTATAACATTTTCACCACTTCTTTTGGAACTGCTCAACTTTAAGCATGGTCATTCGATTATTTTAAAAAAATAATCAATAATCCTTGACATGGAACGCGTTCCATAATTTAAAATAGACTTAATCAAACAAAGGAGCTTAATCACATGAAAATTAAACACATTTTTACAGATATGGATGGAACATTACTTGACTCACACGGAAGTGTATCAGACACTAACCACTGGTCTATTTATTACAGTGACCTTCCAATCACATTAGTTTCAGCCCGTAGTCCCTTGGAAATGAGCAATATTGTAGAAAAATTACAACTCAGAACCCCTCAAATCGCATTTAACGGGAACCTAACCTTCACCCAAAATCAATTTGGACTACAAATTATTGATAAAAATCCCCTAGCTTCAGAAACCGTCTCACAACTATTAAATTACATCTCAACAGAATTTCCCAATGTCAGCTTAAATTGGTACAGTCTTGCTCACTGGTACATTAACAAACAAGACAAAGGAACCTTTATCCAAAAAGCAATAACAGGTATAGAACCTAAAATCAAAGCCTTTGATGGTAAATCAGAAATATATAAAATAATGATGATTGTCTTTGATTCTCAAGAACTCTTACAACTTCAAGCTCAACTAAATAATCTAAACATCCCCAATATTTCAGTTCAACAAAGTGGACAATGGTATTTAGAAATTACATCTGATAATAAAACAAAAGCCGACGCTGTACAATCAATACTTGATAATAAAAATTTAGACTTTCAGGAAATTGCCGCTATTGGTGATGGTCATAATGATATTCCACTTCTCCAATCAGCTGGACTCGCTATTGCCGTAGATAATGCTAACTCCGAGGTCAAAAAACATGTTAAAATGGTTGTAGCAAAAAATACTGAACATGGTGTTGCTGAAGCAATATCAGCTATTAATACCATTAACGAACAGGTGATATAATGACCTCTTTATCCGATTTATCGAAACTTAGCGGCTATTCAAAAGCTACCATCTCTCGTGCCCTTTCTGGGAATGGCTATGTTTCAAAAGAAACACGTAAAATTATTTTGGACTTAGCTAAAGAACTTGACTATACTCCCAATGCAATCGCACAGGATTTATCGGCTGGTACAACAAAAAATATTGGAGTTGTCCTCCCCTACGTCAAGCATCCGTTTTTTGGGCAAATATTAGAAGGGATTCTGGATAAAAGTTTTGAAACTGGCTATAAAATCGTCATCCTCCCTTCAAATTACGACCAAAATCTAGAAATTCAATACTTAGAACAACTCCGTAAAAAAGCATTTGAAGCATTAATTTTTACCTCAAGGGAAGTTTCTGAACAAACCGTTCATAAATACCAAAAATATGGCCCAATTATTTTATGCCATAAACCTAAAAGTAAAAAAATAGCCGCCAGTTATGCAGAAAGAAAAATTGGATATCGAAACGCTCTAGAATGGCTTCAAGAACAAAATTGTAATAATATTGGGTTTCTCTTTGCACGTTATAAAAGTCCAACTACATCTGTTACTCTCCAAACCTATAAAGAAATATACGAAGAAAAAGTAAGAGATGAACAAATAAAAACGGGTGCAGTATCTTCAGCAGACGGTTATAAATTGGGGCCCCAACTTACACAATTTGATGCAATATTTGCAAATTCTGATGATATTGCTGCTAATGTTTGGCGTTGGTTTGAACAACAAAAAATACCTAAACCTGTTATTATTGGCCAAGAATCCTTAATATCTGGTCAGGTTCTCAATATTCCAACCGTAAATAATCACTTTCAACAAGTAGGACGTTGTGCATTTGAATTGGCTATTTCCAAAGAAATTCAGCAACTAGCAATTAAATCAGAGTTTATTCTAAATCGTTAAATAAAAAAGGCCCGAGAGGTCTTTTTTATTTATTCATACATCCTATCTCTTGAATCTCGTTAGCGAGATAAAAAAAGAGGAGCCATAGCTCCTCCAGTTCACTTGGCCACTCGCCTATCTCCCAGGGGGCAACCCCCAAGTACTTCCGCCGTAGATGGACTTAACTTCTGTGTTCGACATGGGAACAGGTGTATCTCCATCGCAATGATGACCAAATCATTAA